>Ga0302326_10012147_pt1 | contig 18413 bp, 20 predicted proteins | sample Palsa_T0_3_FD_202264 | JGI IMG/M metagenome (GOLD analysis project Ga0302326, IMG submission 202264) | Peat permafrost microbial communities from Stordalen Mire near Abisko, Sweden - Palsa_T0_3 | ecosystem: Environmental > Terrestrial > Soil > Palsa > Peat permafrost | place: Sweden: Abisko...
CGACCGCGCCCAGCGCGGCGAATCGCCGGCATCGAAGCCGTGAGCAGCAGGATGCGGAGTCGATCACGTCGTCGGTCCCCATACGATGACACCCTCAGCGCGTGGCTAGCTTTGTTGATCGCCCTCGAGGCTGCGCCAGCCAGATGCGCCCGATTGACGCTGGACGAGACCACTTCAATAGATCATAGGGTCTCTGTTGCTCACCATCGTTGATGCTATGGATCACGGCGTGTCCGCGAGCCTCGACGGCGGCCGGGGGAGCAGGCAGGCCGTGGTGCTTCACCGCAGATGCCTCCCCGGGGGCGACAAGCGGTCAAAGCTTGAGGCCGGGCGGCGGAGGCCAGTAGGTAGTCATGCCATGCTCGCCTATCCGCAGGGTCGTCGTCACTAGCGGATTGTCGAGGTGGTGCGCGTGGCGCACCCGCCTGGCAACGAGTCGCGTGACCGCGCAGGCACCTCAGAGACAGCGATCGCCGGACTAGTGGCTATGCCGACGGGCGTGACGGATTGCGCCCGCTAAGCTCGTCCGAGCTCGGCTGAATGAGCCCAGGGTCGAGGCGCATTGTATCCTGGGCCGATCGTCAGCCAGGTCGCTATCGTCCGCGGGCTCGGATCATCCCGTCCAACGTTCGCGCGGAGCGGCCGGCTTCGGGGGCTCGGCCCGGGATGAAGCTTCTCTGCCTGAACCAGTCGACGCGAAACGCGTCGCAGGTCCTCGGGCATCTGCCGGTCGAGGAGGCGCTGCGCATCGGTCTCGACGGCCGGATCGATGCGACGTTCGTGCGGATGGAGCCCTGGGGTCCTGGCGCACGGTGGCTGGCCAAACCGATCCCGGGGCTGTGCGAGCGTGACCTCGACTTCCACGAGTTTCGCTGGCACCTCTCGGAGGCGCTGCGCGGGTACGCGGCGGTCACCCGTCTGCGGCGCCGGCTGGAGTTCGATGCCGTGCACGTCACGAGCCACACGCTCGCCTTCGGCCTGGCCGGCCTCATGAAGGAGTTCCCGGTCTGCCTGTCGGTCGATGTGGCTGTTCGCGAGTGGGCGAAGATGGGCATCTGGACCGAACCCCGGCCCTACTCGAACCTCGTGTTGGTCGGGTCGCTCGCGATGGAACGACGTGCACTGGAACGCGCCGCGCTGGTGCAGGCCTGGACGGAATGGACACGGAAGCAGGTCGTGCGGGCGGCCCCGTCGGCTCGCGTCGTGGTCATCCATCCAGGCATCAACACGTCGCGCTTCGTCCCGGCGACCCGGCGCCCGCGGGAGCGGGCCAGGGTGCTGTTCGTCGGCGGACGCTTCGTCGAGAAGGGCGGACAGGATCTGCTCGATGCGCTGCGACCGGAACTTGGGAGGACGGTCGACGTCGATCTGGTGACCCGTCAGGACATCCCGGCTCAGCCCGGCGTCACGGTCCACCGCCTCCAACGGGATGACCTGGCAATGGTCGACCTCTATCAGCAGGCAGACCTGTTTTGCCTCCCCACCCGAGGTGACACGCTGCCCTGGGTGCTCCTCGAAGCCCTCGGGTGCGGGACGCCGATCGTGTCGGGCGATGTCGGTCCCGTTCGTGCTGAGTTCGAGGGCCACGATTGCGCGATGATCGTGCCGCCACGAGATGTACCGGCGCTGCGCGAGGCAATTCTCACAGGGCTCGTAGACGAGGCCGAACGGCGAGCGATGGGCCGGCGGGGCCGGGCGATGGTCGAGGAGAAGTACGACGCGCGGACACAGGGTGCCAAGGTGGCCACGCTCATCGAAGAGGCCGTGGGTCAGCGTCGCGATGAGCGAGGAGCCTTGCGACACGCTGGGCGGTGATGAAGCGGTTGTCGGTCGCCATGCTGGCTGGTGATGAGTTGTTCCGGCCGGTTGCCGTGAACGACAGCGTCGTCGACTTCACCATCACCACCCTGACCGAAGTCCTGGAGGAGGTCGGCCTGACGACGCGGTCGACCCTGACTCCGCCACAGCCGGCCGCTGTCGCGAACCTCGGTTCACCGCGTGCTGCGCGATGACTTCTACATCGGCGTCGTCACCCTGAATGGCATCAAGCGACCCGGTGGCCACGACCCGCTGATCGAGGAAGACACCTTCGAGCGGGTACAGCAGCTCCTCGATGCCCACCGAGCCTCATGGCGACCGCAGCCAGAACACCAGCACTACTTGTCCGGGACGCTGTACTGCACCTGCGGCCACCGCATGGGGTACGGTCGCCACCGCAGCAAGTCCGGGCGTCACTATGAGTACTTCTCCTGCCTCATCAGTCGCGTCAGCCGCCGCGGTCCTTGCGGCGCTGCCTACGCACCCGTTGAGGCGGTCGAGCGAGCCGTCGAAGCCGAGTACCAGACCGACCGGGCCAGCCTGAGTGAGACCGAGCGGAAGCTCGTGCGCGCCACCGTCAAAGCCTTCGTCGACGCCAAGGCGCAGACCGCCGTGAAGGAGTCCCAGCGTCACGCCCGGCGGCTGCTGGAATTGACCGACCAGCAACGGAAGCTGGTCCAGCTCTACTACCGGGACGCCATCTTCGAAGAGGTCCCGCGAGCTGAGCAGGAACGGATCGCCCAGGAACGCGCACTCGCTCGTAAGTGGTCTGAAGCAGCCGCGGCCGACGTCAAGGAGGTCGTGGAAGCGCTTGAGGAAGCGCTCGCCCCTGCTCGATCGGCGCAGGGTTCCCTACGACCTGGCGAGGCCGAATCAGCGGCGGCTGATCAACCTGGCGATCTTTACCCACATCTTCATCCTCGACCGCGACCACGTCGACTGCGAGCCGGCCGAGCTCTACAGGATCCTGATCGACCTAACCCGACGTCTCTCCAGGGCGGAGAAGGACCAGGAGGCCGGCCGGAACGGGTCCCAAAACGAATCCGGCCCGATTTCTCGAGGCCGGAGTTCGCACGTCGGTCAAATGGCGGGGAGGTCGGTACGACTTTCGAACCCGATACCTCCTACATGCGAGTTCTCCAAAGAGCTCTGGAAGCAGCTGGATGGGAACTGGTACCGGGAGTCCTCCGCCGTCCGACCCCCGCAACACCCTGTTCAAGCTCATGGACTTGAGCGCCCTCCGATCCTCTTGGATCTCCCACGGTCCGTCCGAGCCCTGTCCGACTGGTTGGCGCCAATCTGTACTTCGGCCCCCCGGGTGATGTCCGAAGGCGAAATGCGGGCGTTCGTCGATCAGATGCCCAGGGATTCGCTGCCGCGGGTCTTCTTTGTCCGCACTATTTCGGGTGAGACGATCGAGCAGCACCGATCTTTCGACAGCGCCCGCACACACGCCACGTGGCGTAAGCAGGCGGTCCGTATCTACGACTGGTGCGAGCGCCTAATCGCCGAATCGCGTTAGGCTACTGGCGATGGGGCTCTACGAAGGCCAGTTCTTCGCCGACCTGGACGAGGGGGTTCGCAGCTCGGCAGCGGTTGTCGTGCCGATGCTGATCGACGCTATAGCGCCGTCGTCGGTCATCGACCTCGGCTGCGGGACCGGCACGTGGCTCGGCGCGTTCCGCGCGAACGGAGTGAAGGATGTGCTCGGGATCGACGGCGACTACGTCGAGCGGTCCCGGCTCGACATCCCCCCCGAGCAGTTCCAGCCAGCGGATCTCAACCAGCCGGTCAGGCTCAGCCGTACCTTCGACCTGGCTACGTCGTTTGAGGTGGCAGAGCACCTGCGACCCGAGAGGTCGGAGTCCTTCGTTGCCGACCTCGTCGCACTCGCGCCGGTCGTCTGCTTCAGCGCCGCCATCCCGCACCAGGGCGGCGTTGACCACATCAATGAGCGGTGGCAGGACGAGTGGGCGGCGATGTTCGCCAAGCACAGCTACCGGTGTGCAGACCTGATCCGGTCACGGGTCTGGGACGACGAGCGGGTAGAGCCGTGGTACGCGCAGAACACGCTCGTTTACACCAGACGTGACCTAGTCGCCGAAGGCGACCAGTTGCCGATGAGGCTTGTGCATCCACGTCGCTACGTCCAACGCATGCAGCAGCCACATCGCAGAGTACTCCCGCCTGCCGAACTCGCTCGCGAGACACGGCGGACGCTTCGCGAGGCGCTCAGATATCTCCGCGAGGAGCGATTCGCGCGCTAGCGCGATCACCGGCCCTCCTGGTCGTAGGCACACTTTTTGGCCGGGATACTGGCCGCGATGCTCGCGACGCACAACCCTGGCGCGCTGGACATCTGAGTCACTGCCAGCAGTGCCAGCAGCTCCCTAGCCTGAAGCGAAATTCCGTCTACACGATCCTGGCCGGCGTCAACGCCATGCGCAGCCGCGATGACGGCGAGAAGGTCAAGATGGGCCTCCAGCGCAAGCACGAGACCGGTGGCGCCTGGGGGCCCGGCCCGCATCGGCTACGTCAACGCCCGCGAAAACGTGGCCGGACGCGAGGTTGCGGTGGTCATCCCCGACCCCGACCCCGAACGCGCCCGCCTGATTCGCTGGGCCTTCGAGCTATTTGCGTCGTGGTGAGCACGTCCGCGAGCGCCGTCCTGTCGCGCCGTTTCCACCGATCCGGGCGCGGCGCGGCCTGCTACTCCTTCCAACGGGCGCCCCCTTCCCTTCGATCCCACGCCGTCTAGAGGCTGTGGGCGAGATGAGTGAGGCACCGTTCGGACGTGTGCTCGATGACCATCGATCCGAGTGTGGTGAAAGCCGACGTGGCTGCCGGGCGGCTGTGCTGTCCTGGCTGCGGTGGGCGGCTGCTCGCATCGGAGTATGCGCGCGAGCGCGATGGCCGGGTGTTGCAAGGCGTCCGCGTCCTGCGGCGACGTGACACGCGCAATGCCGCGGCTGCGCGGCCCACGTCATGTTGCCGGCGTGGGTCGTCCCGCGCCGACGCGATGGCGCGGAGATGATCGGCGACGCGCTGCTGGCCAAGGCCCAGGGTGTCGGCATCGCCGGATCAAAGCGCAGCTCGGCCTCCTACTCAGAACGGTGCCTGGCTTGAGCCTGGGGCTGTTCACCGGGTCCTGTCGGAATCACGGTTGCGCCGCGCACCGGCTCATGGTAGACGAGTCCCAGCCGCGCCCGCGATGCCTGAACTTCGCCCGAGAGTTGATGGCCGAGGTGTCTCGGCTGCTGGACGTGATGACCTTGATCCGCCCTTGGCCCGAGCGGCTTCGTCTGTGCATGATCTGGCTTGTCCTGACATTAAAGCTGCGACTCAAAGTAAGGCGAGATGTCGAATTCGCATTGAGGTGGCAAGGTCCGCGCACGCCGCAGCGGGCCGTCATCTCGGACGTCTCTGAGCTACGAGTCATACGTGAGGTGTTCGTTTCCGGCGAGTACGACCTGCCCGGCATCACGCCGAAAGTAATTCTCGACCTGGGAAGCAACATCGGCATCTCCATCCTTTAGTTTCGGGATGTCTACCCGGGGGCGAAACTTATCGCCGTCGAGGCCGAGCCGCGCACATTCGAGCGGCTGCGCCCTAACGTCGGTCATCTTCAGGATGTCGAGCTTGTTCATGCGGCCGCAAGCGACCACGACGGGATGGTGAAGCTGTATTCAGGACCTGAGAGCTGGTCAGCCTCAGTCCACATGGCCGCTGGCCTCGAGACGGAGTACGAGGTGCGGGCCCTCGCCATAGAGAGCATTTTGAGTGAGGCTGGAGAGCAACGGGCGGACATCGTGAAGATGGACATCGAGGGCTCAGAGCGAGCGATTCTCAAGGGGTCTGCCGGACTCCGTCAGGCTGACTTAATCGTCTTCGAGTTTCATTACGAGGACGCCGGTGATGATCTGTGGAAGATTCTCGAGGGGTTGCCGGATTTCTCGCTGGTTCGAATGATTGGGGATTCAAAGCAGCATCCTCTCGTGACGGTACGTCGTCGAGCCGGTGGCGTCGGACCATAGCTCCGCCTAGACGTGCGGATTACCACCATCACGGTCATGTGCGACACGTGCTACTAATAAGCGGTGCGCGTCCTCGCTGTCGGCAACATGTATCCGCCGCACCACCGTGGCGGCTACGAGCTGGTGTGGCGCTCGGCGATGCACCACCTCCGCGAGCAGGGCCACATCGTGCGCGTCCTGACCACCGATTTCCGCACAGACACCGGCGCACCTGACGAACCGGACACGTTCAGGGAGCTGCGCTGGTACTGGCGCGACGACGCGTGGCTGCGGATCAGCTTGCGCGAGCGGATCGCGGTGGAGCGCCACAACGCGGCGGTGCTCGCACGCCACCTGGAGGAGCTGGCGCCGGATGTCGTCAGCTGGTGGTCGATGGGGGGGATGTCGCTGGCGCTGCTCGAGCGCGTACGCCGGGTTGGTCTGCCCGCTGTGGCGTTTGCCCTGGACGACTGGCTGCTGTACGCACCTGTTTCCGACCGGTGGACGGGACCGTTTCGCCGCCTGCCTTTCGTGGCGCCGCTCGTCGAGTTCTTGACGGGGCTGCCCACGCGTGTCGACCTCGATGCCTCGGCCACCTTCGTCCTCGTATCGGAGGCCGTTCGGCGCCACGCACGGGAGGCTGGCTATCGGTTGGAGGGCAGCCGGATCGCGCACACCGGCGTCGACCCCGAGTTCCTAAACCCCCGTCCCGAGGGCGAGTGGGGATGGCGGCTACTGTACGTCGGGAGGATCAATGAGAGTAAAGGTGTAACTGATGCTGTCGATGCCCTCGCGGCCCTCGAAGAGCCCACTGCCAGCCTGACGATCGCCGGAGCCGGCGAGCAGCGCGCGCTCGACCCGTTGCTCGAACAGGTGCGCGGGCTCGGCCTCGACGGCCGCGTCCACATGCTCGGTATGCAGGCGCGCTCCCAACTCCCCGCGGTGTATGAAGCTGCTGACGTAGTGCTCTTTCCGGTGCGCTGGGAGGAGCCATGGGGAGTCGTGCAGCTCGAGGCGATGGCGCTGGGGCGACCGGTGGTAACGACCGGCACCGGAGGCACGGGCGAGTACCTCCGCGACGGTGAGAACTGCCTTCTCGTGGCGCCTGAGCGCCCCGAGGAGCTGGCGGCGGCGGTACGGCGCCTGCACGGGGATCCGGGCCTGCGGGCACGCCTGCGGACGGGAGGGAGCGCCACTGCCCGGAGGCACACCGAGACCATCTTCAACGAGGCGGCACTTGCAGCGCTGAGCGCCGCCTGTGTATAGACGGGTCTCTTGTCGTTTCCGTGGGTTGTTATCGATTGGGGAGGGGTGGGCAGAGGTCGGCGAGGGTGAGCATCGCGGGGGCGATGACGGCTTCGGCGCGGTTCCGGTACGTCCGGCTCGCCGAGCTCGGCGGTTAAGTGGGTGACGGGCGGTCAGACGTACACGATCGAAACGATCATCGGCAATCCGCTATCGGCGGCGGGCTACTGGACCGTCACTACCATGGTTAACGGCTACCAGGCGATTACCTACACGTTCACGTCTGGCGACACGGAAGGCAACTCGGCCACGCAGCTCTCAGGCACGGAGGAGCGCTACACGCAGGGTGGCTTCGGGCTCTATGACGACACATCGAGCGTGATCAGTTACTTCGCGGTGATGCCGAATTAGGTGCCGCGCTGGCCAATCGTCGGGGCTACCACGACTCCCACGATCGCGACTGGGGCAACGTCCCGGTTGACGACCTCGCCGGCCGCGACGACCGCCCCGTCGCCGATAGTGACTCCGTCGAGGACTGTGGCGTACGCTCCGATCCGTACGTCTCGTTCCATTGCGATCCCACGCCTGGTTTCGCCCGGCCAACAATTCGGCGGTCGCGGTCGTTAAGGATGTGGTTGGCGGCGTTCATCACAACAGCCGGGCCGACCATTGAGTCGTCTCCGATCGTAATGCCGTCGTGGCCGAAATGATCGAGTTCGCGCCGCATGAGACGGCGCGTCAGGTCTTGATCGTTCCGCCCCACGATTGCAACAGCGCATTGCGGTAGACGACGACGCGTTCGCCTAGCTCGATCGTGCCGCCGTAGGTCGGTCAGATTCGTGCTGACGCGACGATTCGCAACCCGTCACCGATTCGGACGCGACGACTTGCGCGGGTGGCCCACGCTACACGAACTCGAACACCTATGGCCGCGACTCGCTCCGCGAGGCGTGCTGATCATCGACGACTACGGACATTGGCAGGGTGCGCGGAAGGCTGTGGATGAGTACTTCGGCAAGCAGCCGCAGCGGCCGATGCTGCACCGTGCTGACTACAGCGGCCGCACGGCGATCAAGCCGGGCTAAGCTGTGGTTCATCCTGGAAGCTCCAGTACGGGCGGTTCGTGAGCCATTGCGGGTCTCATCGGTGCACCGGGTGGAGTGGTTGTCAGACACGTGATGATCTGTTGCCTGGCGATCGTCGTGGCGCCGATCGCGTCGAGTCCATTACGGCGACGCAGCAAGCGCACATCCGGCAAGAGCACATGCGTTGACCGGCACTCGCCAGCCCACGCCGTCATCACCCCGCGTGTTGCTCAACACAGATCACAGGCACCGACAAGCCCTGATCTACTCAGCAGCGTTTAGCCGTGTCGCGGCCGAACAAACAGTGCGACAGCTTGGCGCAGTTGCCCCTTGACAAGGAAGCGGGACAGCACGACCGCAGAGATCACGGCATAGCCGGTTGCACCGAAGAAAAACGCGGGTCCGATCCAACCGAAACCGATCGTGAGCGCTCCAACCATCGCAGCCGCGCCGAGAACGGTTCCGAGAAAGTTGACAAGCACATAGGCGCGTACTTTGCGACTCGCCAGCAACACAAAGTCTGACACGTAGCTGAACACGAACAATGGGCTGGCGGCCGCACACCATCGTAAGGTTGACGACCCGTGCGACGCGTAGCGAGAACCGAACACCAGAAGCACGTAAGGAGCAAACACAATCAGGGCTGAAGCACAGGGAATGGTAACCATGTATGCCCCACGAAGTGCTCTGGTCGTTACCGCAATCGTATCGCCGGCACCGCGCGACAGCTCGGCGAGCAACGATTGCCCAGTCATCGCCGGGATGATCGTCAGGAGGCTAGCCACCTGCAGATCGACGGCGATGTATGCAGCAGACGCAGTCCCAAGGAAGGCGGCGATGGCGGTCGGAAGGATTAGCGTCACTGAGGCGATGATTACCGCTGCCTGGGACCCGAGCGCGAACGAAAAGTGCCGGCGCAGCAAGCTGAACGGGGGATCGCGTCGCTCTGCGGGTTGTCGCTTAAGTCGAGCCGCTAGCAGAGCCAGGTCGATCGTCGCGGCGAACGTAACGTAGGCAAGCGCGACAAGAAATAACGTCGCTACGCCCGTGCCAGCGAGCGCGAGCAACAGGCCCAGCCGCAGGATCGAAGCCGCGATATCTTTGCCCAACACGAAGGAGGCCTCTTGCCGCGCGGTGTAAGCTGGATCGCCGACAGCGACGACGATGCTCGCGACGGCATAGAGCACCGCAAGCATCGGGAGCAGCCAACCAGGGAGGTCCAGGTCGCCGAGTGGAATCCCAAAGTGGCCTGGCACTAAACTCACCGTGAGGGCTCCGAGGCCGCCGACGGCACTGGTGGCAATCAGTGCCTGCTTCATGAGCGTTGATTGCCGCGGTTCGGAGCCGAGGAACCTTACGATGGTCGTAGGCATCCCAAGAAGCGACGCTACGACCAAGAGGTTCAGTGCGCCGACGGCGGCCGCCACGGCCCCGACATCCTGCGGCGCCCAGTAATGCGTGGCAAGGACGGTGCAGAGCGCGCCGATCCCTCCCAGCACCACGTTGTCCGCGATCAATATGCCGGAGGTGCGAGCGAGCGGGTCGTCGTGCACATGTCGCAGCCAGCCTGGTGCTTTGAGATATGTTCGATGTTTGTGCCGAACGAGCGTTGACTGGCTGCCGTCCCGAGACCGCTGGGGCGGCCTGCCACGCGCCGACATCGCCTAATGTGACCTCGCGTAGACGCCCGAAAATCCGTTCGAGTAGACGAGATTCCAATTGTGGCTGATGAAGCGAGGCCAAGCGTAGAGCGCGGTATCGCTTCCTTCCGTTCCTCGGACAAGATGGTCGACGAAGTTCGGGGTGTCCGCGAAGATCCAGGCGCTGCGGTCGAGGGTCGCCGGAGTCAGCTGCGTCAGCACGCCAGCCGAGCGTCCCGTGGCGGCGGTGATCCGCAGTTGGCCATATTTGTCTGCGTAGACCAGGTTGCCTACCGGTGCCGCTGCGTTCAGCCACCTCGCGGCGGCAAGCTCGGGCGTCGTTATGTAGAAGCGCTGGTAATCCTCACCGGAATTCGCAAGATTAGTGCTCGTGCCGCCTCCCAAGAGCGCGCCCCGCAGCCCCGACGTGGTGAGAAGCAGCACGATCAGGGCGAGCGGGAACGCCGCGATGACGGTGCGGTTCAGGTGAGTCCATCGCTTCCGAGCGGAGCTCCACTGAAGCGCCCACGCGAGGCAGATGGAGAGCGGCACCATTGCCTGCAGGAACGCGCGGCCTTGCCCGTAGTCGTCCGCGACAGTGCCACTGAACCGGATCGCAACGAGCGCAAACAGGGTTGAGACTCCGAGCAGCGCAATACCCCGAGCCCGTTCATCGACTCCGCGACGCACGCACAGAAAGAGCGCGCCGAGCGTCGCCAAGACTTCGGCGATAAGTCCTATTAGCGATTGCTCGTCGGTCAGGGCGTGTAACAGTGGGTGCGACGCGATCGGCGCGCTCGGCACGCGCGCATTGTGGAGGACGTAACCGACCCCCCCTGGAAGCGGGTGGATGTACGGTTCGCCCTTCGTGTAGTCGGCATGGGCCAGCGCCTCGAAGTTGTTCGCTCCGACCTCCGCACCGACGTTACCGTCGAGGTACGAGTTCACGCCGCTGTGCCCGCCTGCGTTCGGGAGGATCGCCAGCCCCTGGTTCTCGACCTGGGACACGAACTTGGAGAGCTGTTGGGCGGAGTGTGTGACCGCCCCGTACCACAGACCGGCCGTACCCGCAGCGACGACGAACGCGATCGCGAAGGGCGCCAGCGCCAAGCGAGGGGTGGAGGACACGCGCCCGCGCACGAGCTCCAGGATCAGTGCCAACGCAAGGACACCAATCGCCAGATACGTGGTGGAGTAATGAGACACGGCCATGCCGACGGCGAACATTGTGATAAGGCCGGTGCGCTGCCTGCGGGCCAGACGGGTGTCGAGGATTGCGCCTACCAGGCAGACGAAGAAGAGTAGCCCGATCTCCTGGCGCGCGATCGCGGGGAGCTGCTGAAAGAGATAGCTCTGGACGACGAGGAACAGCGCCGCGATGTAGGCAAAGGTCCGCCTCAGAACGCGGGTCGCGAGCAGGAACACCGCCGTTGGGAACAGAGCGAACATGCACGGATAGATCACCTTTAGAACGAGCAGTGGCGATGCGCCTGTCAGCCTCGTCAGGCTCGACGGGAGGATGGTGAGGCTCAGCATCGCGCCATAAGCGTCGTTGCGATGGGATGTGTGCCACCGACCAGCGTCGAGAACGGTGATAAACGTGTGGTACTCGCTGGTGATGTCGTACCCGTAGAGGAAGTGTCCGCGGAGCGAGAACCCCCAGATAAGCGCGAGCGACGCGCCGAAGATGAGGGTCGCCGACTGGGCCACGCTCCAGCGATGAGCGCTCGCGGAGCCGTAGAGCAGCACGGCGCCGGTGACGGCCACAGCGATCACGGCCACCGTGGCGCTGTGGCCATTCGTGAGGCGCCCTGCGCCCGCCCACGCTAGAACCGGCAGCAACAGAGGCCACGCCTGGCGAATCCGGATACGGACGTGGACGTAATCGCGCACGTACGGTGCCTTCCCTGGGACGGCCGCGGCGATGAGCGCGGCGCAGACGATGATCAGCGAGACGAGGAGGGGCGCAGTCTCAAGCGGTCGCGAGATGCCTATAACTGGTCCGAGGAGGTCCACTGCCAGTCCGGATCCCGTGAGCACGAGCAGCGAGGCGCCGAGGACGTAAACCGGGAAGGCGCGGACAGCGCCCGGCTCTACGCGAGCAGCACGGACCGCGAGCAGGCCGGGCACCGACAGCAGGAGCAAGAGTGCAGCAGCCTCGAGGATCCAGACGCCCCGAACGGTCGATAAGACCGCCATCGCGGCGACGGCGGCCACCGACACGAGTAAGTCTCGGTGACCGCGGGGCGCCGGGTCTCGCTCGAACTCGCTCCGTGTGGCGACCTCCGGAGGGATTGGGGGAGAGGAAGTGGCGATCGACCCGTTCTCAGAAGGGGCCAGCTCGTAAGGTGATCGCTGCAGCCGAGAGATGAGGATCCAGCCCGTGATAGCGACCGCGGTCGCCCACATGAGTGCATCAAGGCGGCCGCGCGATGTCCGGTGTCGCATGGACCTGTCGCGGCCGGTGCTCTTCGGACGGATTGGTGGGCGGGACGCGGCGACGGACATCTGCTCAGCGGGCGGCGACCGGCCCGGGCGAAAGATCAGGATCCAGCGCCGAGCTGCGCGTAGAGACGGGTGGCTCGAGATCCTTCGACGGACGGAGCATGAGTGCGCCCGCGACACGTTCCGTGACCGCGGTCCAGTCATACTCGGCGACCCAGTCGTCGCCACCGCGATCGAGGCGGTTGTCCTCACCCGATCCGGCCGAGGCGACAGCCGCCGCGAGTGCGCCGGCCGTCGGGTCGCAAACAACTCCACGGGCAGAGCGGCCGACGAGATCGCGAGCGAAGTTGTCCGGAGCCGAAGTGGTGATTACCGGTAAGCCACATGCGATCGCCTCCAGCGCCGCGATGCCAAACCCCTCCCGCTCGGACGGGAAGACGAAAAGCCGTGATGCCTTCACGAGCGATAGAAGCTCCGTCCTCGACTCGACGTCGTGCCGGAACTCGACTAGGTGCGTCACGCCGAGGCGGTCCGCCTGGGCATGCAGGGATTCGCGATCCGGGCCGTCACCGACGATGCGGCAGCGAAGCGGCGTGTCGGTCGTGGAAAGCAGCGCGACGCAGTCGATCAGGAGATCGAACCGCTTGTGACCGATCAAGCGCCCGACGCTGATCATGTCAACCGAGTCGGTCGAGGGTGGGACGCGCGAGATCAATGCCAGGTCCACTCCGTTGCCTGCAACCACGACCGGGACGTCACGGATCATCTGCTCGTGGAGCCTGTCGGAGGTCTCAGGCGAGTCCGCGATGATGCAGTCCGGCAACCGCATCGACAGGCGTTCTAGCCACACGCCCACGCGGCCCGCTGGACCGAGGTATTCGATCCACCGTTGCTCACCCCACACCTCGTGCCAGTTGACGACAAATCGCTTGCGACGTACCAACGCTACGAGCTTCAGCGGGAACAAATGGAAATAGGGCATATGGTCCGCCTCCAGCACGTCAAAGTGCTGAAAGAGCAGGCGAAGACAGCCAAACGCGAACAGCAGCGCCTGTAGAACCGAACGCCGACCGCCCGTGTACAAGGGTATGCGGCGGCAGATGGCGTGGTAGGTCACGCCGTCCTGAGTCATGGTCCGGTCGCCCTCCCACCAGTGCATCGTGTACACGTGCACCTCCGCGTATCGGCTCAACCGAGGGGCGACCTCCCGGTAGCGCTGCTCCTTCCCTCCTTCGTGATACGGCGCGATCGCGTCGGTGACCAAGGCGACGATGGGTTTCCGATGGATCATCGGTCGGTGCCCGTCTTTGAACGCGCCTGTGCTGGAGTGACGCGGGCGACTGTCTTGACCGCAGCAGGCGAAGCGCGACCCGTGCATTGCACGACGAAGTCGATCACCTCGCCTGACGTCAGGCGGATGTCGATGCGCGTTTCGGATGCGGTACAGCTGACGGCGACCTCGGGGTCGAGATACGCTTGCTGGCCGTCCCTGAGCGACATTGCGCCGATCGCGAGCTGCCTAGTCGTCGTCGTGCCAGTCCGTTTGACGATCGTCCAGCCGTAGCGCTGAGCCCGACCCTCGCGGTTCGTGATCGTGAATGGGAGATGCACTTCGGTCAAGCTCCGCTGCAACTGCGTTGGCAGGTGCTGAGCCCCGACGAACGCCAGCTCCGTGTACCTCTGAGCCGGCCCAACGAGACCGAGTCGGGTCAGCGTCCGCTGGCCTGCATGGCTCTGAGCGAACGTCGTCACGGCGACGATGGCCACCAGCAGCACCAGCGCAGAACTGAGCCGGATCGACCAAAGACGCCCGCCCGGCCCTCTAGGCAAAGGGAGATACCTGCGACCGTGAAGACTCACACATCAGGAGCGCTTCCGCGAATGGATCGAGCACGGCTTGTAACGTTGGCGAGCCATCGTCGACGTGCCAATCCTGGCTGGGTCCCCGCCGGACATTAGCCATGACGCGGAGGCTGTCGACGCCGGCGCGCCACGTGAGCTTCTTGCCCTGTTCTGGAGACCGGCTGTGATATGTGACAGGAACCTCAAACGGGCGCAGACCCAGCTTGAGGATCTTGGCCGTGAGCTCGGTATCGAGTGCGAATCCAGACTCTGTCAGTCGGAGCTGGCGGAAGAGCGAAGTCGGCATCAGCTTAAGGCAGGTGTGCATGTCGCTGATGTAGGAGTCGAAGAGGACATTGGCCGCCAGCGTGAGCGCGCGGTTGCCCATCGCGTGCCGGTAAGACTGGTAACGGGTGTTGATGCCGAACACGCGAGTCCCGTAAACGACGTGGCAACGGCCCCGCAACACGGGCTGGAGCATCGCAGCCAGATCTCGAGGGTCATATTCCAGATCGGAGTCGAATGGGACGACATGCGTCCCTACGGCGGCCGCCGCACCGCTGATGAGTGCCGCCCCTTTGCCAAGGTTGTCCGGGTGAGTGATCATGGTCAGCTTGGGATGCCCAAGTAGGCTGAGAATCTGACCGGTCGCGTCCGAGCTGCCGTCGTCCACGACGATCAGCTCGAAGTCGCATGGAAGATCGGCTGCCAACACGCTCGAGACGGCTTGTAGGATCGTCCGCTCTTCGTTGTAGACGGGCATCAGGATCGAAAGCTTTACGTCAAAAGCGTCGCCCGCCGGCGCTCTCGCATGCGGACTCCATCGTTGGTCGTCGATGCCAAGGTCGGGTGGGGTATGTTGATGCTTGGAGTCAGCCGCCGTCACCCGACCGTGGAACGGCTCCCGGGTTGGGCGCGCCGTCACATCTGGGGACTGCGTGGTACCGACGTCGTGTCGTGGTGCCATGCTGGTTTCCTTTCGTGGCTACTGGCCCGTGCTGATTCCTTGCCCGGAGCGAGCTTGTGGCATTCGTGACGTTGATTACGCCAGTCCTGGGTACGCCCGACACTGCGCACACCACACCACAGCGACTGGGGTGGCTCTTTACTGCACGACAATGTGAGGCATTGCGGCTATCTGCGCCAACCTAAAGGCGAATACGGAGCGCGTATCCGTGGCGTGGACGTCGCAGACAACTACGATCATAGCGCTAAAGATGGCGAGGTTTAGACAAACTTAACCCGACACGCCTGATTTGGGTGCTCCAGCGTGTAGGGTGGCGACGCAGACCCCCATCGCCAGTGGCCCTGCGGCTCTGCCCACCCCGCGTCGTGTTACTGCGGCGATCAGTTCCCCGCACCGGTCTCACACCTCGCCCCTGATGTCCTGGAGGTAGTCGGCGAAGTAGGGGACGGTGAAGTCTACGAAGCCTCGTCGTGGGCTCCAGAGGAGCTCTTTCTCGATCAGCGAGTCGCGGATGTGGGACGCGCCCGGTGTGTCCGCGTAGCCGGCGGCGTTCGCTGCCGCGCTGCTGCGGTAGGGCCCGTCGCCGAGGCTTGCGAGGCCGAGTAGGTAGCGCTGCTCGGCGTCGCTGGCGAGGTCGAACTGGGGGGCGAAGAACTTGCTGTCGAGGTTGTCCTGAACGACGTCGTCGAGCTCGAGGACGGCCGCTTCGGTGATCGGGCTCTCCTCGACCTCGTTCCAGAGCACGCGCCCGTACTCCTGGATGAAGTATGGATAGCCGCCGGTGCGCTCGATGACGGCGCTGACCGCGGCGGCGTCGAACTGGACCCTGCGTCTGCTTGCGGGGCCGACGAGCGCCATCCGTGCGGCGGCGTCGGAGAGGCGTGCGATGTCGCGGTACTCGAACAGCCGCGGCGCGTACGGCTTCGCTGAGCGCATCAGCGAGGGCAGGGTCGGCAGGCCGGCGCCGGCGAGCGCGACCGGTAGGCCCTTCTGGCTTAGGCTGTGGAACGCCATGCAGATCGCCGCAAGCGCTGACCCGCCGAGGTTCTGCATCTCATCGACGAGGAACAGCACGCCGGTGGCGTTTGCCCGCGCCGCGTGACCGATCTCGACGAGCAGCTCGGTGAGGTCCTCGCCGAGCTCGCCGCTGTCGGCCACCCCGGTGACCGGGGCGACATCGATCTTGATCCCGATCCCGCCCGGGCCGGTCGCGCTGAAGCTCCGCACCACGCCGAGCGCCCGCTTGATTCGCGCCTCGGCGCGCCGCTTGAGGCTCATCGAGCGCAACACCTTCGTCGACATGCGCGCGAACGTCAGGCGGAAGTCCGACTCCGGCTCGACCTCGCGCACGTCGGTCGACACCCACCCGGCCTCACGTGCGATCACATCGAACTCGAGCAGCAGAACCGTTTTCCCAACGCCTCTCAACCCCGAGAAAACGACGCTCCGCTCATATGTGCCGTCGCTCAGGCGCTCAACGAGCACTTGGAAGTCACGCAAATCGTCGTCGCGACCGGCAAGCTTGTCGGGCTTGCGGCCGGCACCTGGTGTGTACGGATTCTTGCGCCGGTCCATTCTGGGTCCTTATGGACGATCATCCATAAACCGCTTCGAAGAATAGCCCCCGGCGCGGACTGATCGCGTCTGACGAGCTTATGGGGTCTTAGGGATGAACGTCCATAAAGGGGACTCGCGCAGTTCGACAGCGTCGGTCCATCGCGGCGAACCATCCAAAGGTGTCGCTCAGCGACTCGGCGGTGAGGAGACGTGGCGGGGAGGCCGCTCGCAAGAATCGACGGCGAGGGCCGACGCCACTAGTACTAGTCCGAGCAGCTTCGTCGGATTTTGGTCGTCAGCGTGGTCGATAGACTGGCTCTTGATGAGTGGTCGCGCCGAATCTGACTCGCTCGGCTCGGTGGGGCGAGAGCGTGCGGCCGCCGATGCGCTGGCTTCCGTACGCCTCGAGGGTCTGGATCCCACCGCGGTCGAGCCGGTGCTGGCCGCCTGGTCTGCCGTGGAGATCACCACCGACCAGATGATCGAGCAGGCTCAGGCACTCGCCGCGGGAAAGCATCGCGAGTTCCCCGCTCACGCCGCCTGAGCACCCACTCAGCGGCGCTCCGCCTACGGTTCGACCAGCCCCCGCCGAATCGCATACCGCACCAGCTCGACCCGATCGCGCATCCCGAGCTTCCTCAGCACGTTCGCCCGGTGCGACTCGACGGTCTTCTCGGACAGATGCAGGAGCTCGGCGATCTGGGCGTTGGTGTGGGCCTCGGCGATCAGCTTTACGACTTCCTCTTCGCGTGGGGTGAGGGGGATGGCGGGGCCGGTGGAGTCGTCGGCCATCCAGTCGCGGATGATCGAGCGCTCGGCGGCGTTGGTGAGGAACGCCTCGCCGCGTCCGACGGCGCGGACGGCGCCGACGAGGTCCTGGTCGGCCTCACGCTTGAGGACGTAGCCCGACGCGCCGGCCTTGAGGGCCTCGAACAGGTATCGCTCGTCGTCGTGCATCGAGAGCATGAGGACGCGCACGTTCGGGAGGTGGGCGCGGATTCCGCGCGCGGCCTGGAGCCCGGTCATGCGCGGCATCCCGACATCGAGGATGCACAGGTCGGGGTTGGCGGCGAGGGCTTGCTCGATCGCCTCGATGCCATCGGCGGCCTCGGCGATCACGTCTAGATCCGGCTGATTCTCGAGCAAAAGCTTGATTCCCGCTCGGACGATGCCGTGGTCGTCGGCTACAAGGATTCGCATGCTCATTGGTTGATCGTCAGCTCCACTCTTGTTCCCTGTGTTTTGGCCGACCAGATCGACAGATGGCCGCCTGCGAGCAGCGCCCGCTCGCGCATTCCCGATAGGCCGAGCCCACCGTTGCGCGACGTGGTGAAGCCTTCCCCGTCATCGCTGATGCGCAGGATCGTCCGGCCGATGAAGGACAGCTCGACATCGACCTTGTGCGCGCCTGAGTGCTGGGCGATGTTGGAGAGGCTCTCCTGCATGACGCGGTAGATCACGAGCTGCTGCTCGGGGGTGAGCTTCGGCACCGTGCCGCGGGCGTGGAAGGAGGTGCGGATGGTGGTCTGGTCGGAGAAGTCGCGGATCTGGCTCTGCAGCGCCGGCAGCAGCCCATGGTCGTCGAGCACGGAGGGGCGGAGCTGGCGGGCGAGCGTGAGGAGCTCCTCCATCGCCTGCGTGGACAGGCGCTTGGTCTCCGTCAGCTCAACGCGTAGCTCGGGCGGGGCGTGCTCGATCGATGCCTGCAGACGCAGCGAGACCGCCGTCAGCGCTTGGTTGACTTCGTCGTGCAGATCCTGAGCGATGCGGCGGCGCTCGCGCTCCTGCGCGCGGATCACGG
>Ga0302326_10012148_pt1 | contig 18411 bp, 15 predicted proteins | sample Palsa_T0_3_FD_202264 | JGI IMG/M metagenome (GOLD analysis project Ga0302326, IMG submission 202264) | Peat permafrost microbial communities from Stordalen Mire near Abisko, Sweden - Palsa_T0_3 | ecosystem: Environmental > Terrestrial > Soil > Palsa > Peat permafrost | place: Sweden: Abisko...
GCACGCCGCAGGGACGCATGGTGATTGACACCATCTTGCTGAAGGTTCCTCTCGTCGGAATCCTGCTGCGCAAAATTGCCGTGGCGCGGTTTACCAGGACGCTGGGCACTCTCATCTCCAGCGGCGTACCCATTTTGGAAGGCCTCGACATCACGGCGCGCACCTCGGGCAATGCGGTGGTAGAGAGAGCCATCACCCAAACTCGAAAGGCCGTGGAAGCCGGCCGCTCGCTCGTGGAGCCGTTGAAGGAAACCGATGTTTTCCCCGGCATGGTGACGCAAATGATCGGCGTCGGCGAACAAACCGGCGCGATGGATGCCATGCTTCAGAAGATCGCTGATTTCTACGAGGACGAAGTTGACGCTGCCGTTAAGGACCTTTTGACTGCCATGGAGCCGATTATGATCGTGGTCCTTGGCATCGTAGTCGGCGGCATCGTCATTTCCATGTACCTGCCGTTGTTCTCGTTGATCGGCAAGCTGGCCGGCCACTAGACCCGGCGCGCCTTCGGCCTGTGTGCGGGAGCTCGAATCTATCGGGCTCCCGCCGGCCGCGGGCTTGAGCTGCTGCTGAGATGCTCCAGCGAACAGGATCCAGTCCATTGGCACATGACACCGCCCACGAGTCACAAATGAAACCCGCGCCCACTGCGAGTGAATGGCTGCCCTGGCTGGGGCGCGTCCGCTTTCTTGCGATTACCTTTCTGCTGGGAGTCGTCGTAGCGGCGCATCAGCTCACGCCCATTCCAATTTCTGTCCGCGCGTTTATCCCCGTGGTCGCCCTTTGGTACATGCTCGCGATCGTCTATGTGATCCTGCAGCGATGGATTCCGCAAGCGCGCTCGCACGCTCCCGCGCAGATGATTTGCGATCTGCTGCTCATCACCGGCGTGGTGTACACCACCGGAGCGCAGGACAGCTACTTCATTTCGCTTTATCTATTGGCAATTTTGATGGCCAGCGTTCTCTTTGCGCGGCGTGGAGTGTTTTTGGTCGCGGGCTGCAGTTTTGCTCTGTTGGGCGCCGTAATCGAACTGGCCTACTACGGCGTGCTGCCGCAGACGGCCAACTCCGCGCCCTTGCCGCGCGCTCTGGAATCCTGGCTGGCCAGCAATTTCTTTGCATTCATGGCCGTTGCGTATCTAGGCAGCTTGCTCGCGCAGACCCTTCGTAAGAAGGGCGTCGAGCTGCAGGAAAAGAGCGAAGAACTCAAGGATCTGCAGGCTTTCAACCAGCACATTATTGAATCCATGCGCGGAGGATTGCTCACCACCGATCTCGACGGCCGAATCCTGCTGATGAATCGAGCCGGAGCGGAAATAACCGGTTATGCCATGGGCGTGATTCCGAACGAGAGAATCCAGGATGTGCTTCCGGGTTTCTGGCCGGTTGAGACGGATGCTCAGGGAAGCCCCCTGGCCTCGCGCAAGGAAATCGAAATTCGAACTGGCTTGGGCGCCGCCCGGTTTTTGGGTCTTTCCATTTCTCCTCTGCGCACGGGCCAGAATCAAAGCACCGGCTTTGTCTATAACTTCCAGGACCTGACCGAGCTGAAGCGGCTTGAGCGCGAAGTGTTAACCAAAGAACGCATGGCCGCGCTCGGACGTCTTTCGGCTGCCATTGCCCACGAAATCCGCCAGCCGCTCACGGCCATGACTGGCGCGCTCAAGGAGCTGGCGCGTCTCGCTCCATTGGAGGATGACGACAAGAAGCTCGTGCACATCGTCAGCCGCGAGTCGCAGCGCCTGAATCAGATTATTTCTGATTTCCTGAATTATTCGCGCGAGAAAACCTATTCTTTCGCCGATGTTGACGTCGTGCCGCTCATCGAAGAAACCCTCCTGCTTCTCGAACGCGACGCCACCGCCACGGGTAAATACCGCTTCGACCGCCATTTCGCCGTGCGCAGTCTGCGGGCTCGCGCGGACCGCGACGCTCTCAAGCAGGTATTTTGGAACTTGTGCAACAACGCGCTGCGCGCCATGCCCACCGGCGGCACGCTCTCGGTCGGAATTGAAGCGGACGAAACCTGGGTGCGCATCAACATTCGCGACACCGGCATCGGCCTGGACGCGCGCGAACTCGCGCGAATTTTCGAGCCTTTCCAGTCCGGATTTAGCGGTGGAACCGGCTTGGGCTTGGCCATCGTCTATCAGATTCTTCAGGCGCATCAGGGCCGCATACGCGTGGAGGCGCAAAAGGGAAAAGGGGCGGAATTCATCGTGGAAGTTCCCCGCTCTACGCGCACTCGAACAACTCCTCGCCGGGAAAAGTTTGAGCCGGCGGAAGAACTCCGGCCGGTAGGGAAGGGATAGCCGCCATGGCCCACTTACTCGTGGTTGACGACGAACCCTCCATCCGCGAGCTGCTGGAGATCAGTTTCCGCAAAGAAGGCCATAAAGTCGATGTGGCGTCCAGCGGAGAAGCTGCCAAATCGCGCTTGGCCTCGCAGATGTTCGACATCGTTATTTCGGACATCTGCATGCCCGATATGGATGGAGTGGAACTCCTTCGCTACAGCAAGGAAGTTTCTCCCTCCACGATTTTCATTCTGATCACCGGTGTGCCAACCATCAATACCGCCATCGATGCTGTCAATTTCGGCGCCGACCGCTACGTGGTCAAGGGCGACCGGCTGCTCGATGAGTTGCGTCCTGCCGTTCAGCAGATTGCCGAAAATCAACGCTTGAAAAAAGAAGCCGGAGAACTCCGCCGTCAGATTCGGCGCCTCACTGGTTTCGACAACATCATCGGCGCGAGCCCGAAGATGCGCACTCTGTTCGACATGATCGGTACCATCGCTCCGCAATCCAGCCGCGTGCTCATCACCGGAGAAAGCGGCACCGGCAAGGAATTGGTCGCGCGTGCCATCCATGAAAACAGCGCCCGCGCGAAGAAATCATTCGTCACCATCAATTGCGGGGCCTTTCCTGAAACGCTCCTGGAATCCGAACTCTTCGGCTATATGCGCGGCGCCTTCACCGGCGCCAATGAAAATCGCAGGGGCCTGTTCCAGGCTTCCGATGGCGGCACGCTTTTCATGGACGAGATCGGCAACATGAGCCTCACCATGCAGGTGAAGCTCTATCGCGTTCTGCAGGAAGGCAAAATCCGGCCGCTCGGCAGCAACGAAGAGACCGACGTCGACGTCCGCGTCATCGCGGCCACCAATAAGGATCTGGAAAAGGAAATCGCCGAAGGGCGCTTCCGCGAAGACCTTTTCTACCGTCTCAACGTTATTCCCATCCACCTTCCGGCTCTTCGCGAGCGCAGCGAAGATATTCCGCTGCTGGCTCGCGCCTTTCTCGATCGCTATGCCAAATCCATGGGCAAAAAAATCGAGGGAATTGAGCCCGAGGCCCTCCGGCGCCTGGAAGTCTACGATTGGCCCGGCAACGTTCGCGAACTCGAAAACACCATTGAGCGCGCGGTGGCTCTCGAAACCGGAAAGCGCGTATCGGTGGAAGGCTTACCCGAGCGCATCACCAGTTTCTACCAAAAGGCCCATTCCAACGGCCACGCCGAGGTGAAGACCTACCTCATTCCCGAAGCCGGCTTGGACCTCGAAAAACTCATCTCTGCCACGGAGCGCTCCTACATCCTGGCGGCATTGGAAAGCTCCGGAGGCGTTCGCATTCGGGCCGCCGAGCGCCTGAAGATGACTTACCGCTCGTTCCGCCACTACGCCAAGAAGCATGGAGTCTGAGATGAAACTTGGCCATTCGCGTCTAAGACCATTCAAGGCTGTTGGGGCGGACAAAAATCGTCAACATTCCATTGTTACCAGGCAACAGACCGGTGACGAGCCCGTTTACACCGCGGAATTTATCCGCATCATGCTGATAATGGACGGTATAAGCAGATGTGTCGTTTCGGTCACTAGATCTCCTGCTTGTGGCCCGCAGTGTGCACCTAAGAGCGTCGTACCCCGCCAGGGAGTACACGAGGTTTTAGAGCTACCCTCTCAAGGAGAAATGAAGACATGAATAAGAAACAAAAGGGCTTCTCACTAATCGAATTGCTGATCGTCGTGGCGATTATTTTGATTATCGCGGCTATCGCCATTCCGAACCTGCTTCGCGCCCGCATCGCGGCCAATGAGGCCTCCGCTGTGGGTTCTACTCGCTCCATCGTTACCGCCGAAGTCACCTACTCTTCGACGTGGGGCACCGGTTATTCCACCAACCTGGCTAAGCTGGGTGGCGCGATTCCTTGCGTCGCATCGGCTGCCACGGCTTGCTTGATTGACCCGGTTCTCGCCGGCGGCACCAAGAGCGGCTACACCATCAATGCGATCGGTGGCGCGGCTGTTGGCGGTGTGGTCCCGACCTTCGTTGACTATGCCGTTCCGGTCACCGTGGGACAGACTGGTCAGCGCGGTTTCTGCTCCGACGAATCCGGTGTGGTCCGCTTTGACCCCACGGGTTTGCTCACGCCTGCAACCGACGTTGCTTGCCAGGCGGAAACAGCTCTGCAGTAGTTTGCACTTGAGCGGACTGAATCCAGCGGGAAGGAAAAACAGCTCCTTCCCGCTTTCTTTTTCACGAGGAGAGTACAGCTAGAGTTCACCTGGACCCGATCATGCGCCACCTATCCAACTCCGGCGAAAGGAATCACAAACGAGAACAGGGCTTCTCGCTGATCGAACTCCTGGTCGTAATCGCAATCATCTTGATCATCGCGGCCATCGCCATCCCGCAACTTCTCCACGCGCGTATCGCCGCTAACGAAGCGGCCGCCGCAGAGACGGTGCGAACCATCACCACCGCGTCCATGGTTTACAGCTCCACATACGGAAATGGCTTTCCGCCCACGCTCGCTACACTCGGCGGACCTGCCGCCGGCGCTTCCACTTGCAACGCAGCGATTTTAATGGACGAGATCGTCACCACGCCTCCGTACCAGAAAAGCGGATTCACGTTTGGATACGCTCCTGTAGGCGCGGCTCAGGCTCCGCCAGTTGGCTGCGCTGCGGGCGGTTACAACGCTTACCTCATCACCGCCGTTCCCATGGTTCAATTCGTCACCGGCATCCGCAGCTTCTGCAGCGATGAGCCGGGAACCATTCATTTCGATACCACCGGCGCGCTGGCGGGAAACCAGAACGCCTGCGAAGCATTGCCCGAGCTTCAGTAGTCTGCGTTGCCACGATCGATCCTGCTTCGCTCGCACCTGTCTCTGATAAACTCGATGCCATGGCGCGCGCGTCGTTGTTTTTGCTGCTTCTAGCTCTCATCTTGACTTCTAGCCGTAGTGCGGATGCCGTTCGCCGAAGTCTCGAGGAGCGCTACCGCCATGCCTCCACGCTCAAGGCCTTTTTCTACGAGCGCTATTCCGACGGCAAAGGCGGCGGGGTGGCTGAGTCCGGAACTGTATATTTCTCCCGCCCGGGCCGGATGCGCTGGGAGTACGAATCACCACAGCAGAAATTATTTCTCGTGGACGGCACCAACGCTTGGTTCTACGTGCCCGCCGACCATACCGCCAGCCGCGCTAAAATGCAGGAGAGTTCCGATTGGCGCACTCCTCTCGCCCTTCTCGCGGGCAAGGCCGACCTCTCTCGCTTCTGCTCCAGCATCGCCATCATCGATCCTTCGGCCGGACCTGAAACCGCCCGCGACGATCGCCCGACCGGCACCGGCAACGTCGTTCTCCGCTGCATGCCGCGCAACAATTCCGCCGATCCCGCCGATCAGATTCGCGAAGTCTTGCTGGAAGTGGACGCCGAATCGCGCCTGGTTCGCGTCGTGATTCGCCAGCCGGGAAAGCTTGAGACCGAATTTCGGTTTGGCAACTGGGAAGAAAACCTGCCCATCCCAGAAGCGAAGTTTCACTTCGTCCCGCCGCCCGGCGTCGCCGTGGTGGACGAAGCCACTCTCGCGGGCTCCGTGCACTAGAGCACCGCGCTCGCCCACGGTCGATCCCTCGCGAACCCCTGTCGGCAGACCGGCGCTCTCTCCACAGCCAGCCCGTCCGCGCGTTGTAACATCCCAGTAATGAAGCCTTTTCCGTGCTTACGAATTGGCTCACAGGGGATATGCTAAAATGGAGATGAGACGTACGCTAATGCGGCGCGTCCAAACCCTTAGACATGGCTGAATTCGTCTGCAAAGTCGGAGATGCCTCGGGCCGAGTCTTCCAACAGGTGGAGACGGCTCAATCGGAGGCGGAAGCGCGGCAAAGGCTGGCCGATAAGGGCTTGTTCGTCTTCTCCACGCGCGCTCATCTCGATATTCTCTCGCAGTTCAGCGGGAAGAACCGCGATCGCAAGATTCGCTCCGACGATTTCCTGATCTTCAACCAGCAATTCAGCACGCTCATCAAAGCCGGCCTGCCGATCTTGAAGGCGCTTGACCTGCTTGCGGAGCGCGCTGCCGCTCGCCGCTTGCGGCCCATTTTGCAGGAGGTTCGCCAGCGGGTGCGGGACGGCGCGCTGCTCTCGGAAGCTCTCGTGGCCCAGGGCTCGTTTCCGCCGGTTTACGTCACCGCCATCACCGCGGGCGAGCGCAGCGGCAATCTGACCGGAGTCATCGACCAGTACATTGCGTATTTGCGCGTGAGCACCGGTTTTCGCCGGGCCTTGATAACCGCGCTCATTTATCCCGCTATTCTCGTGGTTGCCGTGGTTTTGGTTCTCTCCTACCTGGTCACTTACGCCATGCCCAAGTTTGCCCAGCTCTATCAGGACTTGGGTGTACCGCTTCCGAAGGCGACTCAACTCATGCTCAACCTCGCCCTTCCGTTGCGTAATTATTTTCTCGTATTCGCCGGCGTCGGCTTTTTTCTCTTCGCAGCTATCTTTTTGTGGACCCGCACCCCGCAAGGCGCTCTGACCATTGATCGCCTCAAGCCCAAAATTCCAATCTTCGGCGACATTTGGCTAAAGGGCGAAATCGCCCAATTCGTCCGCACGCTCGCCACTCTTCTCGCCGGTGGAACGCCGTTGGTCTCCGGTCTTCAGACTTCCTCCGCGGCCATCGGCAGCCGTTTGATCGCCACCTCCGTCTCGGACGCGTCTGAGCGGGTCCGGGAGGGGAGAACTCTCAGCGAAAGCCTGGCGGAGACCAGGTTGATTCCGCCCCTCGCGCTCGAAATGATCGAAGTCGGTGAGGCTTCCGGCGCTCTCTCGGCCATGCTCACCAGCGTCGCGGAATTTTACGAGGAGGAAGTGAGCACGCGTTTGCAGCGCACGCTCATCTGGGTGACGCCCGCGATTTTGGTGGTTATGGCCGTTGTGGTAGGCTTTATATTGATTTCGCTTTATCTGCCCCTATTTTCCCTCCAGATAGGATCCACCGGAGGTTAGCGTTACATGGCTACGTCTGAAAACAATCCGGCGATTGCAACCGCCACCGCCACGAGCGCGGCCGAGCTCGAACAGACCCGCCGCCTGGCCGAGCGTTATCGTTGCCCCTTCGTGGACCTGCGCGAACAGCGCATCGATCCCGATTTGTTTCGCAGCATCCCCGCCGAGCTGATGTTTCGCTACAAATTCGTCCCGCTCGAATCGCGCGACAGCACCCTGACCGTGGCCATGGCCGATCCCAGCCAGTTGCAGCTCACCGACGAGCTTTCGCTGCTGCTCGGCAAGCGCCTGCAAATCAAAGTCGCCACCACTTCGCAAATTGACGATCTCCTGAAGCGCACCGAGCAATCCCAGCGCGTGCTGGACCAGGCCACCGAGGGCTTCACCCTCCAGGTCGTCAGCGAGGAAGAGGACAGCGACGAAAATATCTCGATGGACAAGCTCACGCGCGTGGATACCGGCGTGAGCCCCGTCGTCCGCCTGGTGGACACCGTTATCTTTACCGCCCTCGAGCGCCGCGCGAGTGACATTCACATCGAAACGCGCAACGCCGAGGTTGTCGTCAAGTACCGCATTGACGGCGTGCTGCAGTACGCCATGCAGCCCCTCGCCAAGGAATGGCACGCCACCATCCTCTCCCGCATCAAGGTTATGAGCGAACTTGATATCGCCGAGCGCCGCGTCCCCCAGGACGGCCGCTTTCGCGTGCGCTACAAAGGCCGCTTTGTGGACTTCCGCGTTTCCATCATGCCCTCGGTGCACGGGGAAGATGCCGTGCTCCGCGTTCTCGACAAGGAAACCCTCAGCGAAAAGTTTCGCAACCTCACGCTCGATGTTGTGGGCTTCGATCAGGCGGACATTACACGATTCCGCCGCTTCATTCATGAGCCTTATGGCATGGTCTTGGTTACCGGCCCAACCGGCTCCGGCAAGACCACCACGCTCTACGCCGCCATCAACGAAATTAAGAACGACGAAGACAAAATCATCACCATCGAGGACCCCGTCGAATATCAGGTGCGCGGCATCACCCAGATTCCGGTGAACGAGAAGAAAGGCCTCACCTTTGCCCGCGGCCTGCGCTCCATCCTGCGCCACGACCCCGACAAAATCATGGTCGGCGAAATCCGCGACCAGGAAACCGCGCAGATCGCCATTAACTCCGCGCTTACCGGGCACCTTGTTTTCACCACCGTACACGCCAACAACGTCACCGACGTGATCGGCCGCTTCATCAACATGGGCGTCGAACCTTACAATTTCGTCTCCGCTCTGAACTGCATCCTGGCGCAGCGCCTGGTGCGCGTCATCTGCGAAAGCTGCAAGAAACAAGTGCACCACACGCCCGAAACCCTCCGGGAATCCGGCCTGGACCCCGCCGAATGGAGCCAGATTCCGTTTTACGAAGGCGCCGGGTGCCTGGAATGCTCCGGCAGCGGATATCGCGGCCGCAGCGCCATCACCGAACTCCTCGATCTCTCCGATCACATTCGCGAGATGATCATCGACCGCCGTCCGACTTCGGAAATCAAGCGCGCCGCGCGGGAAGAGGGCATGACTTTTCTGCGCGATTCGGGTTTGGGTAAAATCAGGGCCGGCGTCACCACGCTCCGCGAAATTAACAAGGTGACTTTCCTTGAGTAGCGCCGCGAGTTTCACCACCAAATTCTACGAACTCGGGCCCATCCGCCGTCTCGAGCACTGGCTAAATGCCATGCCCCAGCCTCCGCTCGTGGTTGAGATTGCTTCCACGCATGTCTCCGCCGCTCGCTGGGGCAAGAAGGGCGCGCTCGAAACATTCGCCATCGAGCCTTTGCCCGTTGGTGCCGTGTTGGCGTCGCCGGTCGAAACGAACGTGGCTCAGCCCGAAGCGGTGGCCACGGCTTTGCGCAAGGTCTTTAATCGCGTTCCTTCCCGGGAACAAGGCCTCGCGCTCCTGATCCCCGACCCCGTCGTGCGCGTTTTCATCCTGCCCTTCGAAAATCTTCCGCGCCGGGCAGACGAGGCTTTGCCGCTCCTGCGCTGGCGCCTGAAAAAGAGCGTGCCGTTCGACATGGACGAAACCGTGGTTTCCTGGATGCGCCAGAGCGGCCGCGAGGGCAATCTGGAGGTCGTAACCGCCGTGGCCCGCCAGCGGATCGTGCGCGAATATGAACAAATCATCGAGGGTCTCGGTGGCAGCGCCGCCGTGGTCTTGAGCTCCACTCTGTGCACGCTGCCCTTGCTCGAAGAGCGTGGCGCTACTCTGCTCGCGCGCATGTGCGGAAAGACGCTCACCACCGCGATCGTCCATGCCGGAAATCTCTGCGTTTATCGCTCCACGGAGCTTTCCAGCGAGTCCGGCGCGCTGGAGCCGCAAGCCATGCTCGACGAGATTTTCCCTGCCGTCGCTTATTATCAGGACACCTGGCAAGCCTCCATCGATCGCGCGCGCCTTTCCGGCTTCGGCGCCCGCCAGGATGTTTTCCGCACGGCGCTTGCCGGGGAACTCAAGTGTTCGGCGGGCTCGCTGGCAGAATCGGAAGGCGCGCAGAAGCTCGATTCCGGCGGCAAGGACCTTCTGCGTCAGAATCTCGATTCGCTCGCCGGCTGGATGATGAATGCGGATTCCTGAGCGCCTCTGCGCTCGAAGGCAGGCATGAAGCTACGTCTCAATATCGCCACCGCGCCCGTTGACAACAAGCGGCCGTTCCTCGCCGGTGTCGGCGTCCTCGGCACCATCGGCCTCCTCGCGCTTGTCTTCCTTTCGCACGCCGCCTTCCGGGCCTGGCGCGCCAATCGCGATTTGCGCCTGGAGATTTCCAGCTGGGAAAGCCAGATTCGCGCCGGTCGCCAGAAGCAAACGGAACTCGACCAGTACTTTCACACCCAGCAGGCGCAGCAGGTCCTCGACCGCGCCGCGTTCTTGAACTCCCTGATCGGGGAACGCAGCTTCCCCTGGACCAAAATTTTCATGGACCTCGAGCCCACTCTGCCTCCCGGGGTCCGCGTCGTCAGCATTTCGCCCAAGCTCGAAAACGGCCGCGCCCTGGTCACCTTGACCATCGGCGCCTCAAACGATGACGCCAAAATCAAATTTCTCGAATCCCTTGAGAAATCCCCGGCCTTCTCGGGCATCCAGGTCACCGAAGAGCGCCATCAGGATCAAACACCGGCCGCCGATAAAATTGTCATGCAACTCACTGCGTGGTACGCGACCACATGAACCAACAGCGTCCCTGGCGTGCTTGGAAAAAAGTGATCGGCTATTCCCTCGTGGCCCTTCTCGCCGTGGATTTAGGCCTGATCTTTGTTCTCTGGCAGGCTTCGCGCGAAGGCGTGGAAGAAATGCGCGCCCAGCGAAACCGCCTGGAAACCGAGGCCCGGCTGTTGAAGGCCGACGTGGCCCGCGGAGAAAAAATCCGCGCCTCGCTTCCAGCCGTGGGAAAAGATTGTGACGGATTTTATCGCGACGCCTTCCTGGATTCTTCGGTGGGCTACTCTTCCATCGAATCCGACCTCGGCGATATCGCTTCCAAAGCCGGGCTCAAAACCACCAGCATCAATCTTTCCCAAAAGGAAGTGAAGTCTCGCGGCGTCACGCAGGTGGTCATCACCGATTCCGTGGAGGGCGATTACCCCGCCATCATCCATTTCATCAACGGCCTCGAGCGCTCCAAGTATTTTTATCTGTTGAACGATTTGCGTCTGGATTCCGCTTCCACCGGCGGCATTCACCTGCGGCTCGAGTTGCGCACGTATTTCAGGACCTGAGCCATGTCGCGACGAACACAACTCTACGTGCTCGGGGGACTTCTGGTCCTTCTGCTCGTCGTGTTCTGGAGCGAGCGCGCCGGAGACTCCGGCCCCGAGGGCGTTCTCGCCTCCGACGCCAAATTCCTGCCCTTGAGCGTGGAAGAGCCGCAACTCCGCCTGGACCTGCTCGAAAAGCTGCACAAGCTAGAATATTCCGGCACGCATCGCAATATTTTCAGCGAAGTGGCACCTCCGCCCGTGCTCACGCCCGCGGAAATAAAAGAAAAAGAGCGCCAGTATCCGACCGTGCCTGTGCCTCCGCCGCTTCCGCCCGTGGACGTGCCCGCCCAATTTTTCGGCTACGCCGCCATGCAGAACTCCGGCAAGCGCGTCGCATTTTTCCTCAATGGCGAGGACGTTCTGGTGGTCGAGGAAGGTTCCGTGTTTCTCAGCCGCTTCCGCCTGGACAAAATTGGCAATGACACCGTGGACGTGGAGGAAACCTCCAGCAGCCGCCACGTCAGCCTTCCCATGGTGAAGTTGCCCAATGCAGATCAGCCGAACCCGGGGAATCAATGACACGCCGCCACATTTTCGGCGCCTCTACTGCTCGCCGCACATCTCCCGCGCGCCGCGCCCGTTCGCGCGAATCCGGTTACGCTTTCCTCATGGCGCTCTTCATGATTCTCATCGCGGCCGCCGGCACAATCGTGCTGCTGGAGAATCTCGTCACCGACGGCCGCCGCATCCGAGAGCAGCAAACCATCTGGCGCGGAGAGCAGTACAAGCGCGCCATCCGGCTGTACTATCGCAAGACCGGCCACTTTCCCCAGAACGTTGACGATCTCATTAAAGGCGTTCCCGGCGTCCATTTCCTGCGCGAAGTTTACAAAGACCCCATGAACACCGCCGACGGCTCCTGGCGCTTCATTTACGTCAACGCCGCCGGCCAAATCACCGGCAGCGTGCGTTATGCCACTCTGCAGCAAATGGTCGCCGTAGATCAGTATTTGGGTCTGCTGCCCGGAGCAATTCCTCTCGGGCCGCAGAACGCGGGCATCGGCGTTCCGGCAGCCAGCCTCAGCAGTTTGGGTAGCTCGCTCGGCGCGCAGGTGGCTCAGGCCGCGCAGGGTGGGCAAATCTCGCAGAGCCAGATTTCCAGTCTGCTCAGCAGCATTCCCGGCCTGCCCCCGGGCATCACTCCGGCGCAGGCGCAAGCCTTCGTCCAGAACATGCCCGCCGACCAGTTGCAATCAATCTTGCAGAGCTTGCCGCCCGATCAGCAGGCTGCCGCAAACGCGGCGCTTCAGACTTTGCAGAGCCAGCCTCCGCCGGACCAGTCCGGCCAGCCGGACCAGAATCCGCCGGACCCCAACAATCCGCAGAATTCCCAGAATCCGCAGAATCCGAATCAGCAGCAGTATTCGCCCAATCCGGATAATTCGCAGAACCCCCCGAACAACGACAACGCGAACAATTCGCAGGACACCGGCGCGGTCATCCCGCTGCCGGCGACTTCCAACGGCCTCACCGCTTCCGGCCAGCCCATCAATCCGCTTCTGCTGATGAAGCCTACCGGCCCGGTGGACAGCCCCGTCTTCGGCGGCTTCCTGATCGGCGTCGGCATCCCTCCGAATGTTGATCGCAAATCGGTCAAGTTCTATCGCGCGGGGAAGAAATACAATCAGTGGGAGTTCATCTGGAATCCGCTGGAGGATGCTCTAACCAACGCTCAAAACGGCGGCAGCAGCGGCGCTCCGGCGCAGGGCGGGATCCTTGGCGGGCAGCTTCCCGGCGGCCCACCAAGCGGCGGCCCACCGAGCGGCGGCACTACGCCTTCCTTCGGCGGCGGATCCACCTCGCCGCAGCCTCAGCAGTAATCTTAGAACAGGCTATTTTCCGCCGGGGATGATTGCGTTGCGGGCGAGCTTTGCGGTGATTTGCCGTACGTACTTCTGCGTTTCGGGGAAGGGTGGAATTCCGCGGTAGCGTTCGACCATTTCCGGCCCGGCATTATAAGCCGCCAGCGCCAGTTTCAAATTCCCGCTATAGCGCGTCAACAGATCTTTCAGGTAATGCGTCCCCGCGTCAATATTCTGCGCGGGATCGAAAATATCGGCCACCGAGTAACGCGCGGCCGTCTGCGGCAGCAATTGCATCAGCCCCAGGGCCTGCTTGCGCGAGACCGCGCGCGGATTGAAATTCGATTCCACCGCGATCACATACTCGATCAGTTTTTCGTCCACGCCGTGCTTCACCGACGCGGCGCGTATCAGGCTGCCGAACGGGCCGTTCGGAAACGGCTGGGCCGGCAACACGGTAAAATGCTCTTCCGGCTCGACCGACACCAGTTCCGCGGCCTGCACCTCCACCGTCCCGCCGTCCACCGTCAGCCGCACGCGGTCGCCCGCTTGCTCGTAGCCCGTGATGTGCAGCCGCAGCCCGGACCGCAGCACAGCGTAGTCCGCTCGCGCCGCAGGCGCCATCGAGGCGGCCAGTAACGCCGTAGCGAAGGATGCTATCGCTATCATCGCCATCGGTATGGTCGAAAATTTCATGGTCGGATATTCGCCGCTTCGCTCCGTGTTCGCCGGAGTCGCAAACCATCTACTCAGTCAATTATACCTCGGCCCGCAATCCGCGCGGGATTTCATATCTTGTCGAGTGCGTAGGCTCGAATAGCCTGGGCCAGCCCGTTTTCGTCATTGGATCCGGTGATCGCCCAGCCCAGAGATTTTAATTCCGGGACGCTGTTGCCCATCACCACCGGCCGCCCGGCGAATTCCAGCATTTCGCGGTCGTTCCAGTTGTCTCCGATCGCCATCACTTCTTCGCGCGGGATTCCGCGCCTGCGCGCCCATTCGCCGAGCGCCACGCCCTTGGTCACGCCCAGCCGCAGCACGTCCAGCAGCGAAAAATCGCGCGCCGAATATTCCGTCAGCGCCAGGGTGAACTCGCCGGCCATGGGCAGCACCTCCAGCCGCCGCATGATCTGGCGCATCGGCTCGCACGGGCCCGTGTACATCACCTGTATGGGGTCCTCTCCGTTCAGGCAATCCACGAGAGGCTCCACTTCCGCAATGAACGCCCGGTTCCGCCGAAAATATCCTCCGCGCTGCGGGTCATCCCAATCGACGCGTTCCATAATCACTTGCCGCTCGCGCGGTCGGTCGAACACCACCGCCGCGATGTCGCGAAATTCCGGCATGGCCTCCAGCACACGCCGCGCCGTCGCGCTCGGAAGCAAAAGCCGCTGGTGCGTCTCCCCGTCTTTCGATTTAATCAGCGCGCCATTATTCACGATCAAGTGCAGATCGCAGGGCAGTGCATCCGCAATCGGCCGCGCGAAATCGAAACGGCGTCCGGTGACCAGCACGATCTCGATGCCGCGCGAAGCCGCCTCCCCGACCGTTCGCGCGTTTTCTTCGGGCACCTGCCCCCGGCTGTCCAGCAGCGTCCCGTCAATGTCCATCGCAATCAATCGAATCGCCATGCTCTCATTCTACCTTGTTGCCGCCGTTCCTCAATTCACCCGCCGTTAACCTTGTGAAGGCGCAACCAATTGCTAAAATGAGTGTTCGTATAGTCTTATAAAGCATTTTGCGCGTTCATTGCAGGAGCGAACCACTTCCAAAATGGCCCGTCCTCGAATGCAAACGGCGATTCGGCAAACTGCGCGCGCGTTCAGCGTGTTCGGCCGCCTGGCCGCGTTTGCAATTCTGTTCTGCGCCGCTTGCGTATCCCTCGCGGCGCAAAACGTGGTGTTAACCGGCTCCCTCGGTGGTCGCATCACCGACCAGACCGGCGCGGCAGTGCCGGAAGCCTCGGTCACCGTGCGAAATCTAGCAACCGGCGTGCAACTATCCGCGGAATCGAATTCGGCGGGACTTTATCGCTTTCCTGTCCTCGTGCCCGGTGCTTACTCCATCACCGTTAATCGCAAAGGCTTTCGCGACGTGCAGGCTTTGCTGCGCGTGCTGGTGGGAAACGCCACTTTGCAGGATGTAAAAATGCAGGTCGGCGCGGCCGCGGACACGGTCAAAGTCACTTCCACCACGCCACTCTTGCGTCCGGAAGAATCCTCCGCCAGCACCGTGCTCGAGCGCTCGTTCATCGAGGAGTTGCCGCTGAACGGCCGCCGCTATACGGACTTCACCCTGCTCACTCCCAATACCAGTCCCGACGGCGATACCGGCCTTGTCAGCATTGCCGGGCAGCAGGGCGGGGAAGACTCCGGCTACGCCAATGGAAACGGCTCCAACGCCTTCACCGTGGACGGCAGCAACGCCACCAGCAATTATTTTGCCGACATCATTGGGCGTTACCGCATCCCCTACCTTTTCGGCGAGGACGCCATCCAGGAATTTCAAGTCTCGGTAAGCCCCTACTCGGCGATCTACGGCGGCGGGGCCGGCTTCGTAAACGCGGTTACGCGCTCGGGCAGCAACGCGTTTCACGGCAGCGCGTTTTATTACAACCGCGACTCCGCCACCGGCGCCAATGACGCTCTGGACAAGGCCGCCGGTTTCCCCAAGCCAGAAGACGCCCTGCAGCAATTCGGCGCCGGCCTTGGCGGCCCGATCCGCCACAACCGCCTGTGGTTCTTCGTCGATTACGAACAGCAACTCCGCAACAATCCGATCTCCGTCATCAATCCGGTATTGGCCACGACGCCGGCCGACCTCGCTGCTTTCTTGAGCGCCAACTTTGGAATTCCCGCTGGCACCGTGCTGCCCGCTCCGAACGGGCCGTTGCCCGTGCCGGGTGCCGATACCGCGCCTGATCCCGGAAATCCCATATATCTGCAGCAAGTCTCCAACACGATTTACGCGCTCAATTCCAACCTCGGCTCCAAAGCAAGAAAGCGCAACGATTGGGTCATCACGCCCCGGCTCGACTATCAGCCCACCTCGCGCGACGCCCTGTTCCTCACCTTGAACGTAAACCGCTTCGATTCACCCGGAGGCGTCATCACCGATCCCACCGTCGGCAACTATGGCACGCAGACCCTCGCCAACGCCTACGTGCACACTTTCCAGGCCACCATCGGTTGGACCCACACTTTTTCCTCCAGCCTTCTCAACGAATTTCATGTGGGCACTTCGCAAGACAACCAGATCTCCACTCCCACCGGCCTCGCTCCCAACACCCCCACCGTAATCCTCGATAGCCCCGCCGCCTTCGTCCTGGGCAACGCGCCTTTTTCCGTGGGTAGAGTTTTCGAACGCCAGTACTCTCTCTCCGATCGCGTGGACTACATCATTGGCAAGCACACCTTGCAATTCGGCTTCGATATGAATCGCGCCTGGGACTCTGACAACAACGACGGCGGCGCCGACCCCAACGAGGCGGTTGACTTCGGGTCCTTCCTCGGCAGCTATGAATTTTCGAATCTCGAAGCGTTCGCGCTCGGGCAATACACCCAGTTCAGCCAGACCTCCGGCAATCCGACGTTTTCGTTTTCCGTTCCGTACTATGGCTTCTACGTGCAGGACACTTTCCGCGTTTTGCCCAAGCTAACGCTCGAACTCGGCCTGCGTGAGGACTTTCAGGTTTATCCGCAGCCGGCCGAAAATCCCGCCTTCCCGCTCACCGGCCAGTATCCCAATCAATTCCTCCGCCTGGCCCCGCGCTTCGGATTCGCTTGGCAGCCCTGGTCCAAGACCGTCGTCCGCGGAGGATTCGGCCAGTTCTACACCAATATGAACGGCCTGAACTATCGCAACGCGGTGGTCTCGAACGGACTCCCCTCACAGCAGACTTCCGTAAATTTCAGTTACACCGGAGGCCCGCCCAACGCCCAGGTGCCTGTGTTTCCCGCCATCCTCCCCGCGAATTCGCCCCTGTTTCAGGCCTCTCCGGACATTTCCCTGGTATCGCCGCGCTTCAAAGCTCCCGACATTTTGCAGGGCAGCCTGCAAATCGAGCGCGAGATTTTCCGCGACACCACCGTAACCATCGGCACCATGTGGAATCACGGCCTGCATATTCTTTCAGGCAGCGCGTACGATTTGAACCTCATGCCCTTGACCGGTACAACCACCTACACCGTCTGCCCTCCCGGCACGATCGCCGCTCCCTGCGCCGGCCCCACCGTCACCCTCCCCAATATGGACAATGGCTTGCTCGCCGACGGCCGCATCAATTCCAGCCTGCATCAAATCAACGAACTCATCAGCCCGGCGCAAAATTATTACGACTCTTTGTTCCTGCAGGTGCAGCGCCGCATGTCGCAGGGACTTTCCCTGCAGTTTTCTTACACCTTCGCCAAAAGCATCATGCTCGACGGCATGGACTTCAACAATCAATTCGACTTCGGCAATACGCACGCCCCGTCGCTGCTCGACCAGCGCCATCGCATCAGTGTTGCCGCAGTCTATTCACCCCGGCTGGAAAGATTCACCGCTTCGCACACCGGCCGCGCCCTGCTCTCCGATTGGATGCTCAGCACGGTCATGGAATTCTCTTCCGGACGTCCCTACGCGGGATTGTTGAGTCCCGCTTGCACCAGTTCGACGCTCTCCTTCAGCAATTGCGACGGCCCGAATGACAACCTGAACGACACCGCCTTCATCCAGGATACTTCGAACACCGCAGCAGGGATCAATGGCGCGGGTCCCACGCCCGGCATCGGTCTGAACTCTTTCTACGGCCCCTGGCTCCAAAGGATCGACGTCGGCCTCGCCCGCAGCGTCTCGATCAAGGAAGGCAAGGAACTCCAATTCCAGGTGCAGGCCTTCAACCTCTTCAACCACGCCAATTACTACGTCCAGAACGGCGACGGCATCAATCAGCTGCAATACAATCCCATCGGCTCGAACTGCGGCGACGCCGCAACCCTCCATCAATCCTGCTATCTCGTCCCCAACTCCGGCCCCGGCAACTTCGGCGCCCTGCAGGAAATCAGCCCCAACGGCCTCCCGCGCGTCCTCCAATTTTCAGCCCGCTTCACGTTCTAATCGAACCTGCTGCGCGCCACGCGACCACTTCGCCGCCGGCGTCGTCTCCACTGGTCGACATCGACGATCACAACGGTGAATCCGGCCCCGCAAGTCTCGCAACTTGCGAGCGATTTTCCCCGATCCCGTTTGGCGCATCCCCGCGCCTTTGCTAGAATAATTCCCGTCGCCGCCGTTCGCGAACCCTAAGCTGGTTCGTAGGGGCACGGCATGCCGTGCCCGGTTAATGTGTCGCCGACCAACGAATGACCGCAGCTCAGTTGAACGAGCGCTCCGGCCGAATCAGACACCAGACGGTAGTCAACTCGCAGCGGGACAGAGTAGAAGAAGTTTGCAGCATGCAACAAATGGGCGTGTAGCTCAGTTGGGAGAGCGGTCCGATTCGGATCGGACAGGCCGCGGTAGTTAAGTT
>Ga0302326_10012151_pt1 | contig 18409 bp, 19 predicted proteins | sample Palsa_T0_3_FD_202264 | JGI IMG/M metagenome (GOLD analysis project Ga0302326, IMG submission 202264) | Peat permafrost microbial communities from Stordalen Mire near Abisko, Sweden - Palsa_T0_3 | ecosystem: Environmental > Terrestrial > Soil > Palsa > Peat permafrost | place: Sweden: Abisko...
ACGAGCTTGCGGCCGACTGCGCGCAGGACGGCGTCTATGAATTCCTGCTCGCCGCGCAGCCGTTGCACATCCCGGGCGGCATGGGCTCACCGCTGAATCCGATTGCCGTGAAGTGACGTTCGGCGGCCGGGTTCCATCGGGCAATCGACGGCCCGGCCCGCAGGCCTCAACCACCAATCAGGAGAGTCAACGTGGAACATCGCGCCGTAGTGATCACCGGCGGAGGCGGCGGCCTCGGAGGCGCCACCGCCGCGCTGCTCGCGCAACGCGGCTATCCGGTCGTCGTGACCGGTCGGACCCCCGAGACGCTGGAGGCGACCGCGGCGCGCGTCGCGCAGGCCGGCGGGCAGGCGGTGATGGTCGTGGGGGACGCGAGCGACGAGCCCCATATCTCGGCCGTGTTCACCGCCGCGCGGGAGAACTTTGGTGGCTGTGAGGCCGTGCTTCACGCCGCGGCGACGCACGGAACGCCCAAGCGCTTGGACGAGACCACCGTGGATGAGTGGGATGCGGTGATTCGCACCAACATGCGGTCGACGTTCCTGTGCACGCGCGCGGCGCTGCGCGACATGGTGCCCGCAGGCCGAGGCTCGATCGTGCTGGTGGCCAGTGCCGGAATCCTGCGGGGCTTTCCGCTGGCGGCTCCCTACGCCGCCACCAAGTCTGCCCTCGTGGGCTATGCCCGGACGCTGGCGGCGGAGGTGGGCCCCCAGGGTGTGCGCGTCAACGTGCTGACTCCGGGGGCGAATCCCGACACCGCGATCTTCCACTCGGCGATGCCGGGGATCGCGCGTGAGATGGGGTTCTCCGAAGACGAGATGGTGCCGCTGCTCGAAGGCATGTCGGCGCTGCGTCGCGCGTGCACCGCTGAGGAGATGGCGCGGGCTGCCGCATTCCTCCTGACCGAGGATTCCAGCGCGATGACGGGGCAGAACCTGGTCACCGACGCGGGGTTGACGACCTGAGGCCGAATGCCGGTGCCGCCGAGTACGCCACCTGATGCACTTGTTAGTGTGCCGCGCATCGCGGTCACGCTCGAGCATATGCGCGCCCTGGTCGGCCGTCAGTTCCCCGGGGGAACGTTCACGATCGAGCGGTGGGAGAACACGCTGCTGTGTGAGGCGATGGCGTGTGATCCCCTGCCGGACGGACTGGCCCATCCCGCGTACCTGTTCCACGCGCCGCTGGCGGGAGTGGGGCTCAAGTACGGCGACATCTTCGCGCTGTGTCACGCCGAGTCCGACGAGGCGATTCGGGCTGGTGAGTACGTGTGGGATGTTCAGCGACCGCTCCGAGTCGGCCACACGTACCGGATGTCAGGCGGCTTCATCGGCGTGGAGCGCAAGAGCGGCCGACGGGCGGGGGTCATGGACATCGTGAGCTTTCGCATCGACGTCCGCGAGGTGGAAGACGACCTGCCGGTCGCGACGGTCGTCAACTCGTGGATCTTCCTGCGCAGCGAGTCATGAAGCCGGCGGTCGGCGCTCAGCTGCCCGAGTTCGCAATCGAGTCGGTCAGCGCCGATCGCATGAAGTTGCTGGCCGCGATCCTCCGCGACCCCAATCCGATCCACTGGGATCGGGCCGAGGTGGCCAAGCGCGGACTGGGTAACCGCGTCATCAACCAGGGCCCGACCAACTTGGGCTACATCACCAACATGCTGATGGCGTGGGCCGGTCCCGACTGCCTGCGCCACCTCGAGGCCCGGTTCACCGCGAACGTGTTCGAAGGCGACTCGGTGGTGGCCGGCGGTGTCGTCTCGGGGGTCCGCCACGAGAACGGCGAGCAGCTGGTCGACTGCGAGGTGTGGCTGGACCGTCCCGGGGACGGCACGCGTGTCGTCATCGGCACCGCCACCGTCGCGGCGCGCGAAGGCTGACGATCGCCTGTGCGATCGCGCGGTTTGTCCCGCCCAAAACAATCGGTTGGTAGGCTGCATCGCCGCCTGCGGCGCAGTTGCCGCAGGCGCCCCAGACCCGACATCGGCGCCGATGGCGCCCGTAGCTGCACTGGAGGAGAGCCGTGGCCGACCACGACGCCATCACACAGTTGTTTGCCACCTATGCGTGGGCGCACGACAACAAGGAGTTCGAGCTTCTCGACGACGTCTTCACCGAAGGGTCGGAGTTCACGATTGAGATCACCGGCGGTGACACGATCGGCCCGTTCTCGTCGCGGCAGGTGGCGGTCGACTTCATCCGTGACACGACGCTCAACCAGGGCGATCAGCGCCGCCATGTGATCACCAACGTCCGGTTCTCGAACGAATCAGACACAGAAACGCGCGTGACCGCGATCCTGTCGCTGTTTGTGACCCTGAACAACGAGCTGACGGTGCAGGCGACCGGGTGGTATGACTGCCAGGCGGTGCTCGATAACGGCAGCTGGCGGTGGCGCAGGATGTATCTCACGCTCGATCGCACCTACTGACCGGGGCCGACCGGCCGCCCCCCGGAACGTCCCCGGGTGGGCCGCCGGTGCCGCCGATTAGCCTGCGGTGGGGGTGAACTCGATGTGGAGCTCCTTGATCGCCCGCAGGAAATAGTTCGGATGGAAGCGAAAGTCGTTCGCGCCCTCGACGAAGCGCATCTCGTCCAGGCGGTCCACCAGCGCCTTGAAGCCGAAGTACAGCTCGCGCCGGGCCAGCGGGGCGCCGAGGCAGTGATGAGAGCCGACGCCGAACGTCAGGTGGGTTCGCGGCTGCTCGCGCTCCAAGTCGAACTGATTGGGGCAGTTGAAGCGACGCTCGTCGCGGTTGCCTGAGCCGTAACCCAGCTTGATCACCGAGCCCTTCGGGATCGCCACCCCGTGCAGTTCGACGTCCTCCAACACCAGGCGCAGCAGGCCCTGCACCGGCGACTCGAGGCGGAGCACCTCTTCGACCAGGTTCTCGAGGTACTTGTCGGGGTCGGACTTCACGGTCTGCCACACGTCCGGGTTCTGAATCAGGAGCATGACACCGCCCGACAGCGCATTGGTCGAGGTCTCTGACCCACCCACGAACAGGTCGGCCATCATCTCCGTGTGCAGTTCCTGGTCGGTGAGGGGGCGTCCCCACTCGGCGACCTCGTTGTTGACCAGGTCGCTGAGCAGGTTGTCCTCGGGCTCGCGACGGAGCTGCTCGAATTTCGCCTGGAAGTAGTGCTGGGCCTCGATCTCCTGCTCGGCCGACCAGATCCGCTGCTCGCGGTTGAGCATCAGCCCCATCCGCTGGACCCACGCGTCGGTCCACTGCTTGATCTGGGGCATGTCCTCCGTCGGGATGCCCATCTGCTTCCCGATCACATACAGCGGCAGTGGGACCGCGAACTGCGAGACAAACTCACAGCGACCGTCGCCGATGAAGTCGTCGACCAGACCTTGCGCCAGCGAGTCGACGTAGGGATCGAGTTCGCGCACGCGGGCGGGGCGAAAGGCGTGATCCATCATGCGACGCAGCTGCATGTGCCGCGGCTCGTCGAGGCCGTCGAGGCTGGAGACCGGCAGCCAGCCCTTGGCCTCGTAGAGCTTGGTCAGCTCCGCCTCGACCTCCATCGCCTCGAGCAGGGCCCGGGCCTTCTCGGGATCTTCGGGCGCCACGGCCTTACCGGTGTCGCCGGCGCCGCTGCCCACCGCGTTGCCGAAGCGCTTGGTATCGAGCAGGATCATGCGGATGTCCTCGTAGCGAGTGATGAACAACATCCCGGTGACCGGGTCCTTCCAGATCGGTGACTCGTCTCGCAGCAGCTGGTAGGCGGGATAGGGACAGTCGTTGGTATCCGGATCAAAGAAGCTGATCTCGCCCACAATGCTCGCCATCACGTTCTCCCTCGGTTGTCGATGCTCAGGTGCTGATTCGCCAACGCTAATCAAACGTTTGGTGGAACACAAATCCGATCGAGTGCCTCAGGCTGAGGTCGGAGACCGGTGTGGCGACGTCCGGTCCGCGACCCACGAGCGATCGAGCAGAGATACCGCAGAGCAGCCGGCCAGGCCCATCGCCGTATTCAGCTCCTGGTCCAGGATGGCCACGGCTCGGCGAGCTCCGGCCTCTCCGCCCGCTCCCAGTCCGTACACGAGCGGACGTCCGATCAGGCACGCCCGGGCGCCCAGCGCCAGTGCCTTGAGGACATCGCTACCCCGCCGCACGCCGCCGTCGAGGTAGATCTCCACCTCGTCGCCGACGGCGTCGACGATCGCGGGCAAGGCACGGATCGTCGAGGGCGCGTGGTCCAGCTGGCGTCCGCCGTGGTTGGACACGCTGATCGCATTCGCGCCCAGGTCGACCGCCATGCGGGCATCCTCGGCGCGCAGGATGCCCTTGATCACGAGCGGGCCCGGCCAGATCTCCCGGAACCAGGCCAGATCCTCCCAGGTCACACTGGGGTCGAACTGCCGGTTGATGTACTCGGTCATGCCGACCGGATCGTCCGCTCCGCCGCCATGGCCGGCGACGCTGGCGGCGGTCATCCGGGGGTGGCGAATGAACTGGGCCGACCACCTCGGCCGGACCAGGCCGCCGGCCAACGAGCGCATGGTGGCCCGAGGGGGCAGGCCGAAACCGTTTCGCCGGTCACGATCCCGGGCGGCAGCGCGGGGAACGTCGACGGTCAACACGAGCGCGAGGTGACCGGCCGCGCGAGCCCGTTGCACCAGCTCCTGTACGAGGTCACGATCCCTCCACACATACATCTGGAACCAGCTCGGCCCGGGCGCCTGGTCGGCGATCTCCTCGATGCTGTACGACGCCATCGCGCCGAGCACGAAGATCGAGCCGACGTCATGCAGCGCGCGGGCGATGCCCGCCTCGCCATCGTGGTGAACGAGGCCATTGAGCCCCATCGGCGCGCCGAGCAGTGGCAGTGCCACCGGCTGGCCCAGGACGGTGGTGCTGAGATCGACCTCGGAAACATCAACCATCATGCGCGGCACAATCTCGAGCTCGCCGAAGTCCGTCTGGTTGCGCCCGGCGGTGACCTCGTCATTCGCCGCTCCATCGACGAAGTCGAACATGACGCGCGGCAGGCCGCGGCGCGCCGCGGCGCGAAGCTCACCGATGGTGCCGCAGCGCTGCACCCGGTCGTCGGACAGGCGCGTGCGAACGCGGGCTCCCACCGAACGCGCGTCGTTCGCCACTTGGCGGGAGAGCAGGTTGACGAACTCGTTCACAGCGGCCGCGCGATTCTACCGAATGGTTGGTTGAGGCTGCGAAAAACTGGCGCTACCGATGCGGTACGAGTACGTACCGCTGGGGCGGTACAGGGCGGCGCCAGTTTCAGCTCCGCCAACTCGCGGGCACCGACACGTAGGACGCATCCAAAGCCGAGACCGAGGGGCAGCCGATCAGCGCGAGCGTCGAGTCGATCCCATCGCGGAACACCTCCAGGATCCGGCGAACGCCCGCCTCCCCCGCTGCCGCGTGCGCCCAGAGATATCCCCGCCCGATCAGCACCGCGCGAGCTCCGAGCGAGATCGCCTTGACCACGTCCGCTCCCCGGCGGATCCCGCTGTCGAGCAGGACTTCCACCTGGTCACCCACCGCGTCGACGACCTCGGGCAGGACACGCAGGCTGGGTGCAGTGGCTGGCAGTAAGTGCCCGCCGTGATTCGAGACGACGATCGCGCCGGCGCCGCAGTCGACCGCTCGCCGCGCGTCCTCGGCTGTGAGCAGGCCCTTGACCATAATCGGGCCTTTCCACTGCTCCTGAATCCAGGCCAGGTCCTCCCAGACCGGAATCTCGACCGCGAGTCCCGCAGAGGCCTCGGCGAACGTCATGCTTGTGCCGTCCGCGCGGCGAATCATCGGCACCCCGATCGTCATGCCGTCACGGACGAAGTCCAGGAGCCACTCCGGCTTTCCGACCACCTGGGGGAGGAACCGCAGCGCGGTTGCCGCGTCGATGGCCAGCGGGAGAAAGGCACGCTGTCGGACGCCGTGCTTGGCCTGAGGGCGCGCCGCGGTGTCGACGGTGATCACCAGCGCCCGGCAGCCGGCGCGTCGCGCGCGCTCGATGTTCGCCTCGGCGTTCTCCCGTCCTCCGACCAAATAGAGCTGGAAGAACAGCGGTCCGGTCGCGGCTGCGGCCACGTCCTCGATCCGATGGCCCGTGAACGTGCTGACGCACTGGATCGTTCCCGCGGCCCCGGCGGCGCGTGCGACGCCCGGTTCGCCGTCGGCGTGAAGCACTCGCAGGTTCCCGGTCGGCGCCACGATCACCGGCAGCGCGATCTGGTTCCCTAGGATGGACGCGCGCAGATCTCGTTGCCGATTGAACACGGCCGCCCGCGGACGGAGGCTGACGTCCTGGAAGGCAGCGAGATTCCGGCCAAACGTCGGCGTCGGATCGCCAACCTCGATCAGCTGGGCGAGCGCCTTGGGCAGGCGCCGCCGAGCGAGGTACTCGGCGTCTTGCACCGAGAGCATCCTGGAGGCGATGTCGCGCACCAGCGTGATCGCTCAGTCGCTGACCAGCACGCGATCGAGGAAGCTCTCGACCATCGCGCTCAGCTCGGCCGGGCGCTCCCGGGGGGCAAAGTGCCCGCACCGAGGCAGGACGAGCAACTCGCCGTGCGGGAGCGAGCGCGACAGGGAGAGCGCCGACTCCACCGGCTCGACGCGATCTCGGTCGCCGCAGAGCACCAGCGTGGGGGTCACGAGACGGGTCAGTTCGGTCTCGGAGACCTGATGGCCGGCCCAGCTGCGGGCCAGTTTTCCACGCAGCGCTCGCCAGTAGTCGGCGTCGGTGGCGTGCTCGTGCCGCAGCCGCTTCAGATCCGCCGGCCACGGCCCGTTGACGATGCCCTGCACCTGCGTGGGGTCACCGGCCGTGGAGCCCGCGATGCAGACGAAGGCGCGGGTCAGGGTCGGCCGCCGGCACAGCAGGGTGATCATCGCGCTGGCCCCGATGGAGAACGCCATGATCGCGTCGCAGCCACCGACCTGGTGCAGCAGCGCCTCGATGTCGTCGCCGATCTGGTCCAGGCTCAGACGCTCCAGGGGATCGCTCGAGCGGCCGTGGCCACGCAGGTCGACCATCAGCAGGCGATAGCTCCGGGCCAGCGGGGCGCGGACGAACTCCCAGTCGTATGCGCCGGATCCGGTCCCTCCGTGCACGAGCAGCATGCGGGGTCCCTCGCCAATCTCCTCCCAGTAGAGCTCGGCTCCGTCGGCCGTGTTGAGGTAGCTTGCGTGCAACGAGGGTTGGCAGTCTAAACGCCGGACACCGCCTTGGTCGCAGGGTGTGACCGGCGGCCGGGCCAACCCGTTCCGCCAATTGTTGGTGAGATACGATGGACGCGTATCGGCCCGCGAGTAGCCCAGGATCGTCAGGGAGGTGTGGGAGATGGCTCAGATCACAGTGCTGCGACCCGACGCACCGGACACGCCTGCACCGCGGCTGGAGTTGGCACCGCGCGCTGAGCTGCCGCAGCGCCCAGTCATCGGTCTGGTCGCCAACGGAAAGCCATTGGCCAGGGAGCTGCTCGAAGTGCTGGCCGACGAATTGCGCCAGCCGCTTCAGCGCGACGTTGAGGTCCAGCTGCTCGAGAAGCCCAACGCGGCATTTCCGATCACCGCGGTCCAAGCCGATGGGATGGCCGCACGGGCGCACTTCGTGATCACGGGCGTCGGGGACTGAGGTGCCTGCTCGTCGTGCAGTTTGCATGACGCCCTGATGCTCGAGGAGCGCGGCACACCGGCGACGGTGCTGATCACCGAGCCGTTTCAGATCATCATCGCTTCGCATGCGGCCAAGCTCGGCGCGCCCGGATACCACTCGGTCGCGGTGCCCCACCCGGTCTACGGTAAGACAGACCGCGAACTGCGCGCGCTGGCGCTGAGGATCATCGACACGGTGCTGGATCAAGTGGGGCCGCCTCAGCCCGCGCCCGCGTCGTCGGGGCCACCATGAGTGAGCGGCTCAGCTTCGAGGCAGCGGATGTGCAGGAGGAGTTCTTCAGCCGCGGGTGGACCGATGGGCTCCCGATCGTGCCGCCCACGCCGGCGCGCGTCAGCGCGATGCTCGAGGTCATCGCGGCTGAGGATCCCGAGCTGCTGATTGGCTACCTGGCGGTGCGGGGGCGCGGGGTCTCGCTCGAGCAGGCGGCGACCAACGCGGTCATGGCCGGCTGTCGCCCGGAGTACTTCCCCGTCGTCGTGGCCGCGCTCGAGGCGATGTTCGATGCCGACTTCAATCTCCACACCGTGCTCACCAGCACCGGCGGAGCCGCGCTGTGCCTCGTGGTCAGTGGGCCGATGGCGCCCGAGATCGGGATGAACGCCCGCCATGGCGCTCTGGGCTCGGGCAACCGAGCCAACGCCACGATCGGCCGAGCTGTGCGCCTCGTGGCTACCAACGTGCTCGGGGCTCGGCCCGGCGAGTCGGATGCGTCCTCGTTCGGGCACCCCGGTAAGTACACGCTGTGCCTCGCCGAGGATCCGCCTCCGAAACCGTGGCGGCCGCTGCACGCCGGGCTCGGATACGCGCCGGGCGATACGACCGTCACGGTCTTGCCGACCGAAGCGCCGCATCAGATCGCCCAGCAGCTGACCCGTTCGGCTGAGGCCCTGCTGCGCACGGTCGCGAGCGCGATCCGCAGTCCGGCCACCTTCTCAACCGGGAAAGCCGGTCAGGGCTTGGTCATCCTGGGCCCCGAGCACGCACGCTTCTGCGTCGAGCAGGGCTGGACGCAGGAGGCGGTGCGGGAGTTCCTGTATCGCGAGAGCCGCGTGACGCCAGAGGAGCTTTTGCGCAACGGCGTGCACAGCGCGAGCGGGTCCGCGTTCGAGGAGATCCCGGACGCCGAGGGGAGGATCCGTTCGGTTGCCTCACCGGCCGACGTCTACCTGCTCACGGCCGGCGGGGAGGGCGCCGGATGGTCGGTGTGGATCCCGAACTGGGCGCCGGCCTCGGTCGCGCGGGCGGTCACTCGCAGGGTCAGGCCCGCCGGCGAGCCGCTGCCGGAGTGCGGTCCGGACGGCTGTCTCGTCCCCGGGCTGGCTGAGCGCTAGGACCGGCACCGCGCGACTGCCAATACCGCTTCAAGCCGACATAGGACGGCGGGAACGGCGCGGCCGCCTCGAGTGCCCTCACGACCGTCGGCTCCAAGCCGACCAGCTCGGCCTGCGCGGCGGCGAGGAACGCAGCTTCGTCGGCCCCGTCGCGTACCCAACCGGCCCAACGCCCCAAGCCCTCGCGCATCCGCTCCAGATGCGCGCCCGGATCGTCGACGATCCCGAAATGGGGCAGGCACAGCCGTGCCGGAGCCCGCGCCTCGATGCTCGTCAACGAGCGCTCATAGGCCGCGAGGTCGATGTCGGGTGGGGGGGTCGCCGGAGCCACGTAGGACGCCGGCGCGATCCGCACGCCGGTCACGTCTCCGCTGAAGCAGCTTCCGTCGGGGCTGAGGAAGGATGCGTGGTGGGTGGCGTGGCCGGGGGTGGGAAACCAGTCGAGCCCCGCCGGCCGACCACCGAGCACCCGCACGTTCTCCGACGGCACCGGCGTCACCGCTCCCCACAGCCGATCGAAATCGGCTCCGAACAGGCGGCGGGCGCTGCGCTCCAGCCGCCGCGGATCGACCACGTGGCGTGCGCCAAGCTGACTGACGTGGATCTGCAGCTCCGGGCTCTCCGCGACCAGTGCTCCGGCCGCACCGGCGTGGTCGAGATGGACGTGGGTCAGCAACAGGTGGCGGAGGTCGCCGAATGTGACCCCGAGCCGGCCCAGCGCGCTCCTTAGCGTGTCGACGCACGAACTGGGGCCGCAGTCCACGAGCGCCAGCTCGGGCTCCCAGATCAGATACACCGCCAGCACGTGCGGCTGCCCGAGGTGCTGGAGGTCGATCAGGGTCGGCGTTGCCACCGGGACAGCGTAACCGGCGCTCAAACAAACGATTGGTCGAGACCGACCGCGCCGCGATGGACAATCCCGCGTTCGTGAGCTATCTGCCAAACGTTCGGTAGGGAGTGTGATTCAATCCGCGCTGATTTTGCCCCATTCCGAAAGCCTTCCCGCGATTGATTCCTGGTGCAACCTGTTCACTGAGCAGGGGATCAAGACCGTCTTCACCGAGAACCCGGAAGTGAGCTTCATGATGGGGGACCAGTGGGGACGCCACGGCCACATGCGCTGGCACACGGCCGAGGCGTTCATCGCCTACATGGACGCGAACCACGTCCAGCGCGTGTGTATTCCGACCCTCAAGATGATGCGGTACCGCACGCGCACGATGCTGTCCGACATTCCCGACCAGTCCGTCGGCGAACTGGTGGCGGCGTATCCGGAGCGCATCGTGGGGCTCGCGGGCATCAACCCGATCAGCGGCATGGAGGGCGTCCGCGCCCTGGAACGAGCCGTGCGCGACTATAAGTTCAAGGGCGCTCATGTGCATCCGTTCGGCTTTGGCATCCCCATCAACGAACGCGAGTGGTGGCCGTTCTACACCAAGTGCGCGGAGTTGGACATCCCGGTCATGTTCCAGGTGGGACACTCGGCCGAGTTCATGCCCAGCGCGTGTGGCCGGCCGATCCTGCTCGACGACATCGCGATCTGGTTTCCCGAGCTGCGCTTGGTGGGGGGGCACACCGGCTGGCCGTGGACCGAGGAGCTGATCGCGATGGCCTGGAAGCATCCCAACGTGTACATCGGGGTGTCCGGGCACGCGCCCAAGTACTGGGATCCCAAGCTGGTGCGCTTTCTCAACGCGCGCCGGCGCGGGATCGGCAAGGTCCTGTGGGGGACCGATTACCCGCTGATCATGCACAGCGAGAGTCTGGAGCAGATCGCCCGCATGGACTTGAAGCCCGAGGCGCGGCGGGCACTGCTCCATGACGCGGCGGCCTCGGTGTTCAAACTCGATGAGCCGCTGCTCGAGCCTCCTGTGGCCGTCTCCGAACCCGATGAGATCCTCGACTAGCGCGATGACGCAGCATTCGTAGGCCGGTACACCATGGCTGAGGCTCCGATCACGAGGGTGGGCTTGGCTCCGCGGGCGGCGGGGCTGACACTGGCCGCGGCGCAGAGCCACTGGCGCACCGAGCATCGCGATCTCGCGCTCGGCCTTCCCGGACTGCGCGGCTACGTGCAGAATCACGCGATCCTGCGTGACGGCGTACCGCTGTTGCCCTATCCCGGGTTCGATGTCTGCGCCGAGACGGAGTTCGACTCGGTCGAGTCGATGCGGACCGCCTTCGCCTCCGAGCACTACCAGAGCACGGTGCGCGGCGACGAGGCACACCTGATCGACGGCGACCGCTTCATGCTGGCGCTGACCCGACGGCGGGTGCTCGCCGACGGGCAGCCGCCGGACGGCGCGGTCAAGCTCATGACATTCCTGCGCGCCCACCCGATGTCCGATCCCCGGGCGCTGGTCGACGTACTCGTCGGAGCCTACGCCGAGGCCGCGAACGAGGTATCACCAATGCGCCACGAGTTGCTGGTCACCCAGGTGCGGGCGCACGAGGGCGAGCAGGCGCCGTGCTGCGATGTGGTCGACGTGCTGTGGTTCGCGCAGCCGGACGACGCCTTACGAGCCGTGCTCGGCCCGTTGTCCGAGCGAGCCGGATGGCTGCTCGGCGGGCTGGCATTCGGTACCGAGCGCCTGATCGCGGCGCCGCTGCGTCATCGCTGAGGCGCGTGGCTACTGCTCCAGGACGCGCAGGATCCGCTGCGTCGGTCCTTCGGTGGGCCCGCCGTCCACGACCAGCGTCGCGCCGGAAATGAACGCCGCGGCTGGACTGAGCAGGTAATGGCACGCGTACGCGACGTCGTTCGGCTCCCCGATCCGGCCCACGGCGGTCGTCTGGCCGGCTTTGGCGGCCAGGGCCTCGCTGCCTCCGAACACGGCCTGGAAGGAGCCTTCGGTGCGGATCAGCCCGGGCGAGACGCAGTTGACCCGTACCTCGGGCCCCCACTCAGCGGCCAGCGACGTCGTCAGCTGCTCGGTACCCGCCTTGGCCGCACCGTAGGCGGCGAACTGCGGCGTTGGGTTGGTGGCCGCGGTGGCCGAGACCAGAACGACGGCGCCGTGCGCGGCGCGCAACAGCGGATAGGCCGCTTGGGCGGTGGCAAAGGCGCTGCCGAGGTTGAGATCGAGTTGCCGGCGGAAGCGCTCAACCGCAAGTGTCGCTGCGGGCCCAAACGCCGCCCCGCCGACGTTCGCCACGATCCCGTCGAGCCGCCCGAAATGCGACTCGATGGTCGCGATCGCAGAGCTGAGAGCCTCAGCATCGCGGACGTCGGCAGTGACCGCGAGCGCCGCCGTGCCGAGCGCCTCCAGCGCTGCACTGACGTCCTGCAGTGCCTCGATGCTGCGTGCGTGGACCACGACCGAGGCCCCGTTGCGGGCCAGATGCTCCGCCACGCCACGGCCAATACCGCGCGAGGACCCGGTGACCCAGATGACCCGTCCGGAAATATCGAATGGGGACGCTGCTGACACGGTAGGCTCCACCAAACGTTCGGTTGGGGTCCCGATCTTACAGTCGCCTGAGGGATCGACCAAGCGTCAGATCCCCGGAGCGAGTGATGGCCTGCCTCTACCGACCGGTTGTTAGAATTCTAGGGGGAGTCATCTCCACCCACCAGGAAGGAGAGGAGTACGAATGGCCCAGACTGCTGCCGAGATCAATTTCTTCGATCCGCAGACCAACAACTGCCCCTACCCCGCCTACCAACAGCTCCGGGAGGAAGAGCCGCTGTGGCAGGATCCGATCACGGGGATGTGGACGCTCACCCGGTTCGAGGACATCCGCGCCGCCCTGCTCGACACCGAGCGGTTTACCAACCGGATCGGCAACGCGGCGGGCTCGACCGAGAAGGGGGTCCGGCCAGAGGACGATTCCGAAGCGGCCCAGGAACTCCGTGAGGCGGCGGCGGTCGAGGCGCAGATCCAGCAGCTCTACATCGACAAGGGCTGGCCCACCTGTCCAACGCTCAGCGGACGAGATGAGCCCGAGCACATGCAACTCCGGCGCCTGTTTGACTTCGCGTTCCGTCCCAAGCGGATCCGGGAACTCGATACGTTCGTGGAGGACCTGGCCAATCGGCTGTTCGACGAGTTCATCCAGGGGGATCGCTGCGAGTGGGTCGGTCAGTTCGCGATTCCGCTGCCCCTGTTCGTGATCGGCCGCCAGATGGGCGTGCCGGATGAGGAGATGCCGCAGATCAAGCAGTGGACGGACGCGTGGATCCAGCGCATGGGCCTGATGCAAACGCCGCAGGAGCGGATCTGGTCCGCGGAGCAGGAAATCGAGGCACAGCAGTACTTCCAGACCAAGTACGAAGGCCTGCGCGAGCAGCCCAACGACTCACTGCTCAGCGATCTGGTCAACAACGAGATCAAGGAGTGGGGACGCCGTCTCACCGACAACGAGCTGCACTCCGAGATGATGGCCGACCTGTTCGTCGGCGGCTCGGAGACCACGACCAACGCACTCTCCGGCGGTGTGCTCCTGCTGATTCGCAATCCTGAGATCTGGGAGAAGGTCAAGAGCGACACCGACAAGTACCTCGAGCCGTTCGTCGAGGAGGTGCTCCGATTGGAGTCCCCGGTCCAGTGTCTGCTCCGCGAGACATCGGTTGACGTGGAGATGCACGGCCACACGATTCCGGCCGGTGGGATCGTCAGCTTGCGCTTCGCCTCGGCCAACCGCGACGAGCGCAAGTACGACAACCCGGAGGACTTCGACCTGGATCGCAAGCAGCCCCGCTCGCACCTGGCCTTCGGGCTCGGGACGCATCACTGCCTCGGTGCCCCGTTGGCGCGCCGCGAGTTGTACTACGGCTTCAAGGTGCTGTTCGAGCGCTTCGACGACATGTGGTTCATCGAGGGCGAGAACGACTTCCAGTACCAGCCGAACTACTTTCTCCGGGCACTGGCGAAGCTCAATATCGGCTTTACGGCGAAGGCGGCCTGACGCCGGGCGGGCGGGAGCGCCGGCCCGGCCTCCGGCCCGCGACCACCATTGGTTGACATCGGAAGGAGACGAGAGTGCTCGAAGGCAAGATCTGTCTGGTCACAGGCTCCGCGGACGGGATCGGCCGCGCCACCGCGGTGGAGATGGCGGAGCAGGGCGCGGGAGCCGTGATGGTGTGCGACCTCAACGACGACAAGGGCGCCGAGACGGTTGAGTTGATCCGAGCCAAGGGCGTCGATGCGGACTATCGGCACTGCGATATGGCAGAGCCCGAGGACATCCGCGACCTCATCGAGGCCACGGTGGAGCGCTTTGGCGGACTCGACGTGCTGCACAACAACGCCGGCGTGCACGAGTCGGATTTCACGACCGATCTGTCGGTCGAGACGCTGCCGGAGGAGGTGTTTGACCGCGTTTACCGGATCAACCTGCGAGGCCCGTGGCTGGCGATGAAGTACGCCGCTCCCCATCTGCGCCGCTCGCCCCGCGGACCCGCGATCGTCAACGCGGGCTCGACCGGCGGCGTGACCGGGTATCCGATGATGAACGCCTATGGAGCCAGCAAGGGTGGGCTGATCCAACTCACCCGGTGCGTGGCGGTCGATCTCGCTCCCGATGTGCGGGTCAACGCCTACTGCCCGGCGTCGGTGTACACCAACATGGTGCGCAAGTTCACCGAGGCGGCTGAGGACAAGGAGGCGACCGAGCGCTTCATGGTCGCGAGCCATCTGATCCCGCGCTTCGGAGAGCCGGTGGAGGTGGGCAAGTTGGTGTGCTTTCTCGCTTCCGACGACGCCGCCTGGATCACCGGTTCGATCTTTCCGATCGATGGCGGCTGCCTGGCCTGGCGGGGCAGCAACGCCTGATCAGGGCGGCGCGACGTTCAACGAGCAGGAGCAGTCGGACATTGTCCACTGCGTGAACGAAAAGGAGAACCCATGCGGGTCAGTGCGAATCATCATCCGGGCATCCGCGTTTCCGACATCGAACGCTCGGCACAGTTCTACATCGATGCGCTCGGCGGGCACTGGCAGACCAGCCCGATGCTCTACGAGGGCCCTGACGCCGAGATGGTCATGGGCGGCACGCCCAACACCCGGTTCAAGGTCTGTCACATCGGTTTCGATGAGGGCACGATCGAGCTGTTTCAGTTCCTACCCTCCGGTCCGGTGGACAATCCCATACCGGCGCAGGGGGGCATCATTCATTACGCCTTCCACGTGGACGACGTTCCGGCGGCGCTGGAACGGGTTGAGCGGGCCGGCGGCAAGCGCTACTGGCCCGAGATCCGCGACATGGACCCCGGCTTCCAGGTCATCTACGTCACCGATCCCGATGGTCACGTGCTCGAGCTGATCGACATCAGCATCGAGGATCTCGTCCAGGGTCTGGTCGAGCTCGACCCCGCCAACGCGCCGCCCGCCTAGCCTAGCCACGCCGATCAGGCGAGCACCGGGAGCACGACGGCGCTCGGATGAGCGGCGTCGTGCAGGATCTGCTGAGCCGCCAAGCGGGCATCGTCGGGTCCGTCCTCGCCAATCTCGTGACCGGTGTTGAGGTTGCGATCGAAGCGCGGGAAGTTGCTCGAGCTCACTTCGAGCACCACTCGATGCCCCGGCTTGAACGTGTGAGCGAGGTCCCACAGGTCGATCTGCAGCCGCACGGGCTCCCCGGGGGTGAGCGGCGCCGAGCGCTGCTTCGTCGACTCCCGGTAGCGGCCGCGGACGATTCCGTCGGCCAGGTTGGCGGCGAAGCCGCTGGGAGCGACGTCGACCAGCTTGGCGGTGAAGTCGGTATCCACGGCCGAGGAGATGGCCCACAGCTCGACCGACACCGGCCCGGCCAGCTCCAGCTCCCGGGTCAGGACGGGTGAGCTGTAGCAGAGCACGTCAGAGCGTTCCTCGACCGCGGTCTGATCCTCGATCCCGGCCAGCATGATGGTTGGCATCAGCGTCCTGCCGCCCACGGTGGGCACCGGGTGCAGCGGGTCATAGACGTAGGAGTCCGGCGGTTCGTCGGCGGTCGGCGCCACGGCGGAGAGGACGCCGTCACCGCGGCGCGAGTTGGCGCCGCCGGAGGAGTGCAGGTACAGCCGCCGTTGCTCATGGTCCGGCGGCCACGCGGGCGCTTCGCGCCACTCGTCGCTGCCCAGCTGCCAGTACCGGACCCCGCCGGCCGGGCCGGTCTGCTCGTCCTTGATCCAGCGATCGAACCAGTCGAGCAGGAGCGGGCCGGAAATCGCGACGCCACACGCCGCCGACGGACCGAACTGGACCGCGCCCGTGCGGCTGGTCGTGAACGGATTGACGTAGTTGGCGTGCTCCCACGGCCCGATCAGCAGGCGATGGTGCGTCCGGCCGGGCTCGCGGGCCAGTGCGGACATGGAGCGGTAGAGGTCCAGGTGCGACTTGAGGAAGTTGTCGTGCCAGCCGACCAGCGACAGCACGGGCACGCTGAGCTGCTCGACGTCGCGCAGGACGTCAAACGACTCCCAATACTCGTCGTAGTCGGGGTGCTCGAGCCATTCGTGATATTGGACCTCCCCGCAGCGCTGGAGCAGCGGGTGGTCGGTGATCGGCAGTCTGGCGGCGACGGCCGGGGCGTCGATGATCGCCTGCGCGTATTCACGTCGGAGCGCGGCCCGCTCGTCATCGTCGACATCGAGGCGCATGATCGTCTCCGACAGCGTCATGTAGGCCCAATAGATGTTCCAGCCCAGTTCGAACGCGCCGTTGGTGTAGACCCAGCCGTCGTGATAGTCGGCGCCGGTCCCCAGCAGCACCAGCGCCTTGAGCTCATCCCGGCCGAGGGCCGCCATCGACAGCGCGGTCACGGCCGAGTAGGCGGTTCCGTAGCTGCCCAGTCGCCCGTCGCACCACGGCTGCGCGAGGACCCAGTTGAGGCAGTCCTCGCCGTCGTCGCGCTCGTGCACGAAGGGGTGCCAGCGGGCCTCGCTGCCGGCCCGTCCACGGACCTCCTGGATCACGACCGCGTAACCACGACGCACGGCCTCGAGCGGATTGACGAGCAGCAAGCCGGTGATGAAGGCCGACGAGCGACCGCCACGGATGCGGAAGATGAGGGTGGGAAATGGTCCGGCTCCGTCGGGCCGATACACGTCGGCGGCCAGGTGGACCCCGTCACGGGCGGCGAGAGTGAGGTCGCGTTCGACGACCACAGAATGACTCATCGTGTTACCTCCAGGTTCGCACTGCGAGGTCGGAAGGCGACCCGAGGCAAAGCGGACCCCGCCTAGGCACGGACCACGCGACCGGTCGCCCCGCGATCGAACACCTTGGCGTCCGCCTGCGTGGTGCGCAGTTCCCGCTTGAGGACCTTCTCGGTGGGCGTCTTGGGCAGCGCGTCATACACCTCCAGATATCGCGGCACGGCAAAATATGGGAGCCGCTCGTCGCACCAGGCCCAGAAAGCTTCGGCATCGAGACTCGCCTCTGGCACCAACACGAGGCACGCCTTGATCTCGTCCTCGCCGCCCTCCTCGTCGGCCGGCACGGCGACCACGGCCGCTTCCGCCACGACGGCGTGCGTGCCGAGCACGTGCTCGACGTCGGCTGAGGCCACGTTCTCGCCGCGCCGCCGGAGGCGGTCTGCGAGTCGGTCGACGAAGCAGAGATTGCCCGCCTGGTCGAACCGCCCGGCGTCGCCGGTGTGCAGCCACAGGTTGCGAAACGCCTCGACGGTCCGGTCGGGCATGCCGAAGTAGCCGTGGGTCACCGTCCACGGGAGCTTGGTTCGGACCACGATCTCGCCCACCTCGCCCTGGGGCAGCGGAAGGTCGTCGTCGTCCACGACCCTGACCTCGTAGAACTCCTCGCCCACCTGACCGGAGGAGACGTCATCGGAGCGATCCACGACCCGGCGCGCCACCATTCCGATCTCGCTCGTGCCGTACGAGGTGACGATGCGTTCGATCCCGAAGCGGTCGCGGAACCGCCGTGAGAGGTCCGGCAGGCACGGGACCATCCACACCGAGCGCAGCGAATGGTCCTGGTCGTGGTCGGTGGCGGGCTGGCGGAGCACGAAGTCGACCATCACCCCCAGCATCGAGGAGTGCGTCGCGCCCGATGTGCGGAGACGGTCAAGCCAGCGCGAGGCCGAGAACCGCTCCTCCAGGCGCGCTGCCGCGCCGACGATCAGGCAGCCGTAGACGGTCATGTGGGCGTTGATGTGGAACAGCGGCAGCTCGCTGATATAGAGCCCTTCGGAGTCGAGGTCCAGCAACTCGAGGTTGCGCTCGTTGAGCAGATGACCGTGGGCATAGGGCATGAGCGCGCCTTTTGAGCGGCCCGTGGTCCCAGAGGTGAACAGCACCGCGTAGGTGTCCGCGGGCGTGACCTTGGTGGCCGGCGGCGCCTGCGCGCTCGGCACCGACTCGAACGCGCGGGCCGTGAAGCGACCCGTCTGCTCGGGCAGGCCACCACCGACGACGATCAGCTCTTCCAGCAACGGCATGTTGTCCTGGGAGGCGAGCACGGTCTCCACGAATCGCCG
>Ga0302326_10012155_pt1 | contig 18406 bp, 15 predicted proteins | sample Palsa_T0_3_FD_202264 | JGI IMG/M metagenome (GOLD analysis project Ga0302326, IMG submission 202264) | Peat permafrost microbial communities from Stordalen Mire near Abisko, Sweden - Palsa_T0_3 | ecosystem: Environmental > Terrestrial > Soil > Palsa > Peat permafrost | place: Sweden: Abisko...
GCGCGACACACCCCGTGCACCTAGTCGTCGAGAACGATAAGAACGAAGCGACGCTGCTCGTCGCGGGGTTTCGCGCGCAGTGGAACGACGACGCGCACCACGCCGCGCACGCCGCGATCACCGGCCAGCGCGACGGGTACTATGCGGACTATGCAAGTGCGCCCGCGTTGCTCGCGCGCGCACTGACGTCCGGGTTCGCGTATCAGGGCGAACCGTCGGTATTTCGCGGCGGCGAGCCGCGCGGCGAACCGAGTACCGGACTGGAGCTCGGGTCGTTCGTGACGTTCCTGCAGAATCACGATCAGGTGGGGAACCGTCCGCTCGGCGAGCGCATCACCACGCTCGCACCGCCCGAAGCCGTGCGTGCGGCGGTCGCGATCTTGTTGCTCGCGCCCTCACCGCCGATGCTCTTCATGGGCGAGGAATGGGCGGCGAGCACGCCGTTCCTCTTCTTCTGCGACTTCGAACCGGAGCTCGCGCGCGCCGTGACCGAAGGGCGCCGCAACGAGTTCCGCTCTTTTGAGGGATTCTCGGATCCGGTCGCGCGCGAACGAATTCCGGACCCGGCGGCGCTCGAAACGTTCGAGGCGAGCAAATTGCGTTGGGACGAGCGCGCCCGCGCGCCGCATAGCGCATGGCTCGAGTACTACACGCATTTGCTCGGGGTGCGGCGCGACGAGATCGCACCCCGCGCGGCCGGCGTGCGCGGCACGGATGCCGGCTTCGAGCTCGTCGGGACGAGCGGTATTCGCGCGCGGTGGCGCATGAGCGACGGTTCGGATCTCATGCTCGAAGCAAACCTTGTGGCGACGCCCCTGGGGGGATTCGATCGCTCGCCCGCGGGGCGGGTCATCTTCTCGACGCATCCGAGCGAATTTGCCGCCGAGACGGCTCCGGCGTGGGGCGTGCGGTGGACGATCGCGTAAAGGTCGACGCGACGCCGCTTTCTACGTACCGGCTGCAGTTTACGCCCCAGTTTCGTTTTGAAGATGCGCGCGCGATCGTTCCGTATCTCGCGGCTCTGGGTGTCGGGTACATCTATGCGTCGCCGTATTTGCGCGCACGGCCCGGAAGCACGCACGGCTACGATGTCGTCGATCCCAATTCGCTCAACCCCGAAATCGGAACGCAGCAAGAACACGCTGCGATGATCGCCACCTCGCAGGCCGCGGGCCTCGGCCATTTGCTCGACTTCGTGCCCAACCACATGGGCATCGGAGGCAGTGAGAACCCGTGGTGGCAGGACGTGCTCGAATGGGGCGAGCGCTCGCCATACGCGACGTATTTCGACATCGACTGGTATCCGCTACGCGCCGAAATGCGCGGCAAAGTGCTCGTCCCATTCTTGGGCGACTACTACGGACGCGTCCTCGAGCGCGGGGAACTCGTACCGCGCTTCGACCCCGCGAGCGGCTCGTTTGCGATCGCGTACTTCGACCGAACCTTTCCCATGGCGACGCGCACGTACGGCGAATTGCTCGCAAACGCCGCGAGCCGGCACGCGGGCGAAGCGTGGCCGCTGCGCGCGCTCGCGGCGGAGTTCCGCGGCGCGTCGCGCGACCGCGCAATCGAGCTCAAGGCGGAGCTTGCGGGCGTCGCGCGCGATGCCGCGAACGCTGCCGCGATCGACGCGGCGCTCGGGACGTTTTCCGTCGGCAACGACCCAAGCGCAATCGACCGGCTCGATGCGATCCTGCGCCAGCAGAATTACCGGCTCGCCTACTGGCGCGTCTCGGCGGACGAGATCAACTACCGCCGTTTCTTCGACATCAACGACCTCGCAGGCGTACGCGTCGAGGATGCCGAGGTGCTCGCGGACACCCACCGCTTCATTTTCGAACTGATCGCCGCAGGTAGCGTCCAGGGCCTGCGCATCGACCACGTCGACGGGCTCTTCAACCCAGGCGGCTATTGCGCGTTGTTGCACGATCGCGCGCGGGCCCTGGGCCAACCGCTGTACCTCGTCGTCGAAAAAATCCTGGCCGGGCACGAACGCTTGCACGACGACTGGCGGATCGCAGGGACCACCGGCTACGACTTCATGAACCTCGTCAACGGTCTGTTCGTGGACGAACATGCAGAGGTCGCATTCGACCGCATTTACCGTCGCTTCGCGGGAATCGGCACGGGGTTCGATCAGTTCGCTTATCGCGCCAAGAAAGACATCATCCGCACCGCACTCGCGAGCGAGATCGAGGTGCTCGCGACGATGCTCGACCGCATCGCAAAGATGGACCGGCGCTCGAACGACTACACCTTCAACGTGCTGCGCGACGCTTTGGTTGAAGTCGTGGCGTCGTTCCCCGTCTATCGCACCTACGTGACGAGCGAAGAGATCGAGAACGAGGATCGCAAGTATCTCAGCTGGGCGATCGGCGTCGCGCGCAAACGCAGCGAACTCGGCGACGACCTGGTCTTCGAGTTCATCGAAAACTGCCTGCTGTGCGCTCTGCCCAGGCTCTCGTCGAACTACGACAGGCGCGAAGTGCTGCGGTTCGCGATGAAGTTTCAGCAATATACGAGCCCTGTGATGGCCAAGGCCGTCGAAGATACCGCGTTCTATCGCTACGTGCGCCTGGCGTCGCTCAACGAAGTCGGCGGCGACCCGCGGCGCTTCGGAACCTCGGTCGCCGAGTTCCATCGTTCGAACGAAGACCGTGCCGAACATTATCCATCCGCCATGCTCGCGACCGCAACGCACGACCACAAGCGCGGCGAAGATACGCGGACGCGCATCGACGCGCTATCGGAGTTGCCGGGCACCTGGGACCGCGCAATCCGGCGTTGGAACGGGCTCAATGCGCGGCACAAGACGGCAGTCGATGGAGCGTCCGCGCCGACCGAAAACGACGAGTACCACCTGTATCAGACCATGATCGGCACCTACCCGGCCGAGTGGCTGCGCGGCGGTACGATCGATCCCATCGACCGCGAAGCGTACCTGGAGCGGATTCGCGACTACCTGCGAAAAGCGGCGCGCGAAGCGAAGTTCCGCACCAGCTGGACCAATCCGAACGTCGCCTACGAAGACGCGACGCTCGCGTTCGTTACGGCAATCGCCGGCGGCACGCGCGAAACGCCGTTCATGCGCGAGCTCCGCGAACTGGCGCACGAGTGTGCCGCGATCGGCGCCGTGTCGAGCCTGGCGCAAACGACGCTCAAACTCACCTCACCGGGCGTGCCGGACATCTACCAAGGCACCGAGTTCTGGGATCTCTCGCTGGTCGACCCCGACAATCGCCGCCCGGTCGACTACGCGCTCCGCGCGCGCACGATAGCCGCTTTCGCGGCACGCGTCGATGCCGGAGAATCCGCCGCGCTCGCCGCCGAGCTCATCGAGAATTGGCACGACGGGCATATCAAAGCGTACGTGATTTGGCGGCTCCTGCACTTGCGACGCGAGCGGCACGCGACGTTCGCAAGCGGTTCCTATACGGCGCTCGAGACCGACGGTCCGCGCGGCGAAAACCTCGTCGCGTTCGCGCGCGACGAGATCGTCGTCGCCGTCCCGCGGTTGGCTCGGCACCTGCTCGAGCGCGCGGACGGGCCGCCGCGTGTCGTTTTCGGCGACGAACGAATTCGCCTCGCTCCGAACGCTGTGACGCGCTACGTCGATCGCTTTACCGGAGCCGCCGTCGAGGCTCATTCGAGCGCGGGAACCATCTCACTCCGCGCCCGAGACGTGTTTGCGGCGTTTCCCGCGGCAGTGCTCGTGCCAGCGGACGCTTAGTGTCCAACTAGCAGGCGGTTAAACTCGACTCGCGTCTGCGGGCTGCTTGGGGCGCGGTCATCACCGGGTTCGTGCACTGTTGCGTGAGCGTCAACGTTCCGGTTTCGCCCGGGCAGCCGCTCTGCGACGTGTACGAAACGGAGAGGACGTTCGTGCTCGTGTTGTAGTTGCCGGTCGATGAGAACGTGCAGGTTCCGTAGGTGATCGTACCCGTAAGGTTATACGACGAGCCGATTGCGAACGTCACGGCCTGCGTCTGCGATGCGCTGGTTGACGCTAAAACCAGGGCGACCGTTCCGTAGAGCGTCCGCCCCGCCTCGCTGAGCGTTGTAGAAGCCGTTGAGGTGCCGTAGATATTGTCGGTCGCGGACCCCGCATACTGACCCGAGAGTACGACTGAAGGATTGGCCGGCGCGAACACGCCGCCGCCCGAGCAGGCGCTCAACCCGAAGATCGCGGCAACGGCTACGGCAAGACGGCGCATCGTACGCGCGCGCTTCGACAAGGCGTCAGTCACGCCATGTAGGCCCCGCTCGGGGTCGCGACGCTGAGCGGCGCGGCGACGTCTTCGAGCTTTTGCCGAGCGGCCTCCACACCGTAGACCCATTGCACGGCGGCAGCGACGAGCATCGCCGCTGCGCCCAAAAGGTAGCCGTCGAAAACGCGCTCGGGGGATTTCGTCGCGATCAGGGCGCCGAACAGCGCGGGCGCCAGCGCTCCGCCGGCGAGCGTCCCGACGCCGAAGACGAGCGCGATCGCCATCGCGCGGATTTCGAGCGGAAAGATCTCGCTCACCGTGAGATAGGCCGAACTCGCGCCCGCCGATGCAAAGAAGAAAATGACGCTCCAGCAGAGCGTGATCGTCCGCGCGTCGAGCACGCCGCGAACGAAGAGTATGCCCGTGGCCACGAGCAAAATCCCCGAGAGGGCGTACGTCGCTGCGATCATCGGTTTGCGTCCGATCGAATCGAAGAAATGTCCGAGCAGCAGAGGCCCGAGCAAGTTGCCGACGGCGAAGGGGAATATATAGTACCCGACGTTTTGCGCCGGCACGCCGAAGAACGTCGAGAGAACGAGCCCTTCAGTAAAGAAGATCGCGTTGTATAAGAACGCCTGCGATACCATCAGGCTTAGCGCAACGAACGTCCGCCTTGGATAGAGGCGCACCATCGCATGCCAAACGTCGGCGAGATCGTGGCGCCGATCGAGGTCGACGAGCAAGGTGCCCGCGGGCGGCGCTAAGTCCCGTCCCGGCAGCTCGCGGCGCACTTCCGCTTCGATCTCGTCGACGACCCGCGCGGCTTCGTCCGCACGCCCGTGCGTGAGCAGCCAGCGCGGACTCTCGGGGACGGCGCGACGCACGAACAGGATCGCAATCGCGAGCGCTGCGCCGATGCCGAATGCGAGCCGCCACCCGATGCGCTGGTCGACGAGATGCGGGTTCAAGAGCACGATACTCGCCCCGCTCCCGAGGATCGTACCAACCCACCACGTTCCGTTGATCGCAAGGTCGACGTGGCCGCGCCGCGCGGCCGGAATCAGTTCGTCGATCGTCGAGTTGATCGCCGAGTATTCGCCTCCGATGCCGAGACCCGTCAAGAACCGGAAGACGGCGAAGCTTGCGAAATTCCACGACAGCGCGCTGAGAACCGTCGCGACCAAATACCACGCGAGCGTGACGAGGAACAAGCGCTTGCGACCGAAGCGATCCGTCAGGTATCCGAAACCGAGGGCGCCGGCGACGGCGCCGGCCAGGTAGAGCGAAGCCGTCCAGCCGACCTCCGTCGAGGAGAGGCCGAGGGTGTTGCTGTCTTGCAGACGGGTGCCGATCAGGCCGACGATGGTGACTTCGAGCCCGTCGAGGATCCACGTGATGCCGAGGCCGATCACGATCATCCAGTGCCAGCGGCTCCACGGCAACCGGTCCAGACGTTGCGGGATGTCCGTGCGCAGCATCGCCATGCCTTAGGTTCGTTCCCACATTCGACCGGCGCGCGCCTGTAAGTCGCCTTACGTTGCCAACGGCGCAAAGCGCGCTATGCTACGTACAGGAGAACCCACATGAAGCTTCGACTCGTGCTCGCGCTCGCAGCGGCAACCCTCGGCCTCGGCTCCGCGACGGGCACGGCGCCCGCAACCGGCGCTCCATCCCTTGCCCCGCTGCTCGCACACGACGACTGGCTCAAGGTACGCCCGAACGCCGCCGACTTTGCCGGCAAAGTGGTCGTCGTCGACATCTTCACCTTCGAGTGCTTCAACTGCAAGAACGTGACGCCGAACTTGCGCGCACTCTACCGCCGGCACGACCCGCACCTGGCGATCGTCGGCATCCACACGCCCGAGACGCCGTACGAGGCCGATCGCAAAAACATCGCAGAGAATCTGCCGAAACTCGGCATCGTGTGGCCGGTCGCCATCGACAACGACAGCGCTCTCTGGAAGGCGTACGACACCGAAGCGTGGCCGACCCAGTTGATCTTCGACAAACACGGTACGCTGCGCAAAACGGTCGTCGGCGACTCCCAAGACGACACCGTGAACGAAGCCGTCAACTCGCTGCTCGCGGAGAACTAGGGCTGCTCGTTACTGTGGCGGAGGTTCTTGTTTCAGCGTCCGCTTGCAGTCGAGTTTGTAGACGTAGATTGGCGGCACGCCGTATTGTTCGACGAAGCCCAGATGGTCCGGGCCAAGCCACGTGAACGTGCGCGCCATCGTCGATGCTTGCGCGTGCCGGATCCATAACATCTTTCCGCCCTTGAAACCGTTGCCGGCCGACGTGAATGAGGCTTGATCGAACGAGCTCGGATCGGGCCTGGTGCGCCAATCCTGATAACCGGCCGTATCGGAGTAGTCTTCCCACTCCCACGCTTCCATCAACGTGGGATGCGCTTTGCCGGCCGGCGCCGGATGGAGCGAAAACGAAAGGCTGCCGTCCTCGAGGTGAAACCACCGCATTTTTGCGGTGACCGCTTTACCGTTGCCGGTTCCGGTGCAGTCCCAGATGCCGACGAGCTTCTTCGAGCCGAGCGTCAGCTCGGCGGTCGACTGCGGGATCGTCTTCGCGCCGCTCCCTCCCGCACTCGCGATGATGAAAGCTGCGGTGACGGCGAAGCGCATGACGAGCGGGGAACGCACGATGTGACCTCCACGAAAAGAAAACGGGTACCGCGTTATGCGATACCCGTTCGTGCTTTCGCAGGTGCGCGCACTCGTCCTCGGCGCTAGTGCGCCGCAGCGGTCTCCTGGAACTGGGCTTGTTCGGTCGATCCGTTTAGTGCGGTAGTCGACGAGCGGCCTTCGGCGACGACCTGTGCGATCTCGTCGAAGTAGCCCGCGCCGACTTCGCGCTGGTGACGCGTCGCCGTGTAGCCCGCCGCCTCGGCTGCAAACTCAGCCTGCTGCAGCTCCGAGTACGCCGCCATGCCGCGTGCCTTGTAGTCCTTGGCGAGCTGGAACATCGAGTGGTTGAGCGCGTGAAAACCGGCCAGCGTGATGAACTGAAACTTGTAGCCCATCGCCGCGAGCTGCTGCTGGAACGTCGCGATGTCGTTCTCGGAGAGCTTGAGCTTCCAGTTGAACGACGGCGAGCAGTTGTAAGCGAGCCACTTGCCGGGGAACTTCGCATGAACTTCTGCCGCGAAGCGCTTGGCATCCTCGATGTTCGGTTCCGAGGTTTCGCACCAGATCAGGTCGGCGTACGGAGCATATGCGAGCGCGCGTGCGATCGCCATGTCGAGGCCGCCCTTACCGTTCTTGATACGGAAGAAGCCTTCGTCGGTGCGCTCGTCGGTGAGGAAGGGCTTGTCGGCCGGATCCGCGTCGTTCGTGATGAGCTGCGCCGCGTCGGCATCGGTGCGCGCGACGATCAAGGTCGGCACGCCGAGCAGATCGGCCGCAAGCCGTGCCGCGACGAGATTCTGAACGGAAAGCTTAGTCGGCAACAAAACCTTGCCGCCCATATGGCCACATTTTTTGGCGCTGGCGAGCTGATCTTCAAGGTGAATCGCGGCCGCGCCGGCCTCGATGAACGCCTTCACGATCTCGTGGACGTTGAGCGCACCGCCGAAGCCCGCCTCAGCGTCGGCAACGATCGGCAGGAAATAGTTGACGTCGCCCGTGCCTTCCATCGTTTGAATCTGGTCCGCGCGCTGGAATGCGTTGTTGATGCGCTTCACGAGTGCGGGCGCCGAGTTCGCGGGATAGAGGCTCTGGTCCGGATACGTCTGCGACGCGAGGTTCGCGTCGGCCGCAACTTGCCAGCCCGAAAGGTAGATCGCGCTTAGGCCCGCTTTCGCTGCCTGAACGGCCTGGCCGCCGGTCATCGTTCCGAGCGCCGGAACGTACGATTCGGTCGAGAGCGACTTCCAGAGACGGTCGGCACCGAGGCGCGCGAGCGTATAGTCGATGTTGACCGATCCACGGAGGCGAACGACGTCCGCGCCGCTGTACGGGCGCTTGATCCCCGACCAACGCGGGTCGGACATCCACATCAGGTCGATTTGCTTGGCATCGCTGAGGTCTGGCACGGGAATTCGTCTTCCTCTCAAGGCGTGGAGTGATAGAAAGCGGGGTGTGGGCGATTTACCATCCATTTGGGTGGTTTAAACCAAATCGATGGCCCGGTGCGTTCCGCACCTAGGCGCGAAAATCCCTTCAGCCTGCGATCACTTCCTATGGAACTCAGTGCCGGGCAGCTCGTGGAGGCGTTTAGCTACATTTGTCGTCCTGACAATCAGAGGAGCAGGTCCTTGTACTTGTCGCGCAAGTCGCGCTTGAGGAATTTGCCGACACCCGTGCGCGGAATTGCGTCGACGAAGACGATGCGATCGGGGATCATCCACTTCGCAACGCGCTCGCCGATCCAGGCCTGCAACGCGGCCTCGTCAACCGATTGACCTTCGCGCAGCGCGACGACGGCAACCGGCCGCTCGACCCACTTTTCATGCGCTAAGCCGATGACGGCAGCTTCGCGGATCGCCGGGTGACCCATGATCGTGTTCTCGAGATCGACGCTCGAGATCCACTCGCCGCCGGATTTAACCAGATCTTTCGAGCGATCTACCAGCTGCAAGTACCCGTACTCGTCGATCGTGCACACGTCGCCGGTGTGAAAGTAACCGTCCTTGAATGCCGGCAGGTCGTTGCCGACGCGATAGTATGACGCGGTGATCGCGTGACCGCGCACCCAGAGATCTCCTGGAGTCTTGCCGTCGCGCGGAACGTCCTTGCCGTCCTCGTCGAGAATCTTCCAGGCGACGAGCGGCGCGAAGCGGCCTTGCTTGAGCCGCTTCTCGCGTATCACTTCAGCCGGCGCATCCGCAAGCTCGGCCACGATGCGGCATACCGTACCGATCGGGCTCATCTCGGTCATGCCCCATGCGTGAACGACCGTGATGCCCTTCTTCTCGAGATCGTCGAAGAGCGACGGCGGGACAGCCGACCCTCCGATAACGAGCGTCTTGAGCGTTGGCAAGGTCGTGTTATCTTTCTCGAGCGCGTCGCGGACCGCAAGCCACACGGTGGGAACGCCGAGCGAGAATGTTACGCCTTCGGCACGCACGAGGTCGATGACGCTTTGCGGATCGAGCTTCGGACCCGGCAGAACGAGCTTCGCCCCGACCATCGGCGCGATGTAGGGAACGCCCCACGCGCCGACGTGAAACATCGGAACGACCGGCATCACGGTGTCGCTTTGAGCGATGCCGAGCGTCGAACTGAGCCCGGCCGTCAGCGCGTGCAGTACGTTCGAGCGATGCGTGGAAACGACGCCTTTCGGATCGCCGGTCGTCGCTGAGGTGTAACAGATCATCGACGGGCTGTGCTCGTCGATATCGGGCCAGTCGAAGGTCTCGGGCTTTCCGGCGAGCAGCGTCTCGTAGTCGTGCGCGTCCGGCAGCGCGTCCGTCTTTCCCATCGTTACGAAGCCAAACTTGCGGTCTGCCCCAAGCGTCGCACACGCGTTCGCGACGCCCGTAGCAAGAGACGCGTCGACGAAGACGAGCGAGTCGCCCGCGTGATCGATGACCCACACGACTTGTTCCGGAAAGAGCCGGATATTGATCGTGTGCAGAACGGCACCGATCATCGGAACCGCGTAATACAGCTCCATATGACGGTGCGTGTTCCATCCGAACGTTCCGACGCGATCGCCCGGTCTGACGCCGAGCTCCACCAGGGCGTGAGCGAGCTGCGCCACGCGTTTGCCGAAGCCCGCGTACGTATAACGGAAGGTCGTCCCGTCGTCGAGCTTCGAAACGATTTCGCGCGAAGGCGAATTGCGCAGCACGTGCTCGAAGACCCAGGTTACGGTCAGCGGCGCGTCCATCATCGTTCCGTCGATGGCGGGCGAAGTGGTGGGGCGCGATTCGAGCGTCTTCATACGCGGTTCCCTTCGAGAGATGCGGCGTTAGAGCAATTTGCCGTCGTCGTCGGCACCGAGGACGATCTTGCGAGCGATTGCAATGGGCGGATCGCCGTTCGCGAGGAGGCTGTCGTGGAAGGCCTGCAGGCTGTAATGGCTGCCCGTCGACTTGCGATAGTCGTCGCGGAGTTTGAGGAGTTCGAGCTTCCCGAGCGTGTAATAGCCGTAGAGCGGGTCACCGGTGCCCCGTAGCGCCTCGCGCCGAGCGGGTTCGGCCTCCATAAAGGCGTTCTCCTCGAAGAACGCGGTCGCCGCCTCGACGCTCATATTCTGGGTGTGCTCGCGCAACCCCACGAGGAGCCGGCACTCACGTTGCAGCGCGAGCGAAAGCTCGGCGAGCCGCACGTGCGGGTCGCCGTCCCCCCAGCCCTCGTCGACCATCATCTGTTCGTCGTAATGTGCCCAGCCTTCGGCGAACGAGGGGCTCCCGATCAGCCGCCGGATCAGCGAGAGCTTCTCGTGCACGTCGAGCACGTAGTTGACGTAGTGCCCGGGCATCACTTCGTGCGCGGCGATCAACGGAAAACCGGAGTCGTTGAAAAATCCGAGGTGCTGTTCCTTACGTTCGGAAGACCACCCAGCTTCCACCGGCGTCACGTTGAAGTATGCTTGCGTGGCGTGCTTTTCGAGGGCGCCCGGCGTGTCCATGGACGCAAACGTCGTCGAGCGTTGAAAAGGCGGCGTCTCGACCACCTTGACGTCGTCGTCGGGCGGCAGGGTCACGATGTTGTGCGCGACGACGAAGCGCCGCAAGGCGACGATGTCGGCCGCAGCAGATGCGAGCAGTTGCGAGGCTGCCGGATGGTGCGAACGCAGCTCGAGCGCGACCGCTTGCGGCGACTTCGTCGCGTCGATGGCTTTCGCCGTAGTAAGAAACTCGGCTTTGCTCTTCGCAAGCGCAACCTCGCCCGCTCTCTCATATGTCGCGAGCGGTATCGCCACGAGTTCCTGAAGCCGCAGCTTTTCGGCGAAGTTCGCCGCCCCGATCGCAAACGTTCCACTCGGATGCGCGAGCACGCCGGCGTCGATCGCCGCGAGGTACGCCCGCAGCGCCGCGACCGCGCCCGCGTTCGCGCTCGCAAACTGCGCGCGCAAACCCGCATCCTGTAAGCCTGCGACGCCTACCGGGACATCGCTCACGAAGAAATCGATCGCGCCCGAAACGTTGTCGCGAGCGATCGTCGCCGTCACCGCATCGACCGTCGTCAGGTTCGCCTGTCCCGCAGCAAGCATCGCGGGGATCTGCTTCTCGCGCGCGACGACCGCGCGCACGCGCACCGCCAGCGGCGCGAAGTTGCGTGAGAGTAACGAATACACTCCATCCGACGCCACACCGGTGTAATACGACGGGTCGTGCTTCCACTGGTCGAACGTGTCAAGGTCCAAGATGTCGGATTCGAGCTTGGCCTGGAAGATCTCCGCGTCGTAGCTTGCTTGCGCTCCCATCGTGCCGGGATCGATCGCTTTGACCGAATCGAGATAGCGGCGTGCGAGGTCGAGACGTTCGTCGAAACCATCGGAGCTGAACGAGCCGAGCATTTCATCGTAGTCGTGGACACCGGCGTCGGTAGCGGAAACGGGATCGATGCGCCACGCTTCGTCGAAATAACGCCCGGCGAGCGCATCGAGACGCGTGTCGCCGAGCGGCCGATCGGGTTGAGCCCCGGCCGGCGCGACGAGGAGCGCGAGCGCGGCCAGTACGACGAGCGGCCGCCGCGTCTTCAGAGCGGGCGCCTATTCATCGGTTTCGTGGAGGTGGAGATGCGTGCCGTCCTCGGCATCGTCGAGCACCTCGCGTGCTTCCGCGAGCACCGCGGCCGACACATCCGCACCACCGTCGATCGTGCCGTCGGTGGCCAGGAACTCCAGCTCCGCCCAGTCTTCCCAGGTCTCGAGCGGCTCGCCGTCGACCTCGGCGGGGAAACGCACGCAGAACCCTTGTTCGATGTGCAAGCCCGCGACCATCACACGCGTGCCGCGCGGAAAATAGGTCCCGTCCTTCCACAGCGTTCCGTACGTCGTCTGATAGTTTTCCCCGATGCGTAGCGCTTCGATCGTGCGTGGCTCCTGGTTTCGTCGTAGTCCGTGTCACCAGATTTGCCGCCGGGAGGCGTGAGTCTTTGCGCCTCCCCGCGTATGCTCGACGGAATGAAATCGGAGGATCACCCGGCGGGTTGGCGGATCGTCGAATCGGAGATCGTCATCCAGACGCCGCACCTGCGGCTGCGTCGCGATCAAATCGAGCTCCCGAGCGGCAAGCGCGTCGGGAACTATTACGTCCGGGAATCGCGCGGGTTCGCGATCGTCTTTCCCATCACACCGGATGAACGCGTAGTGCTGGTGCGGCAGTACAAGCACGGCATTGGGCGCAGCGTGCTCGAGCTCCCGGCGGGCGCGATCGACGAAGGCGAGCTGCCCGAGGAATGCGCGCGCCGCGAATTGACGGAAGAGACCGGCTACGTCGCGGCTGCTCCGCTCGAGCTTGCGGGAACCTTCGTCTACGATCCGACCAGCTCCACAACGCACTACCACCTCTACATCGCGCACGGCGCCGAACTGCGCGCCGAGCAGAGATTCGATGACACCGAAGACATCGAGGTCGAACTCGCCACCTTCGCGCAGCTGCGCAATTACGTTCGCGACGGAACGCTCGAGGTCGGCGCGCACGTCGCCTCGGTCTACTACGTTCTCGACCGGCTCGGACGCTTGTAACTTCCCGGCGTTCGCATGATGTCGCACAGCGTGGCGAGATTGCCGAAAGGATAGACGTTGTCGCGCGTTGCCGCGACGACGTGCGCGTCGCTGCGCCGCACGGACCAGGCACCGAGCGCATCCGCGAAGTCTTGCGAGAGAACGTCGAGACCGCTCGAGTAGGGCGTCTGCGCCGGCACGACGACGAGTGCATTGCTCGCGACGAACGCGGGAACGCTCGTCCGGCTTTCGAGGTGCAAGCTCGGATGAACGTGCCCGATAATTGCGCGCTGTCCGAGCCTCGCGGCCTTATCGCCGTGCACCAAAAGCCACCCGTCCCGCTCGCATTCCTCGACGGTCGACCCCAACACGGCAAAGGCGCGCGAGCGGCCCTCGTGATTGCCCGCGACGAGCGTGACCGCGGCGATCGCGCGCAAGACGTCGAGCCCGTCGCGCACGGAGCGCATCGCGCCCTGGCTCATCTGCGCTCCGTGTACGATGTCGCCGAGGAACACGATCTCGCGCGCCTCGAGACGTTGCGCCGCAAGCGCGAGCGTCGCGACGATTTCCGTCGTACTCCACAGCGGAAGCGCCGCGCCGACGACGTCTTCGTAGGCGAGGTGCGTATCGGCGGCGATCAGACAGCGCGACGCCGGCAGCCAGGCGAGCCCGGGTGCGACGGCAACGACGCCCGGCGCCACTTCACACGCTTCCCCGGGTCGCGAAGGCAATCTCATGTCGCCATACCGCGCGCTTCGCGCAGCGCTGCCGCTTCGAACAGCGGCCCACTTGGGGTCACGACAGGGACGCTCTCGGGTTGCTCGCCGAGGAGCGCGAGGACGCGCTCGTGCAGTGCCTCGACCATCGTCGTTCGATCGTCCATGACGACGGAGTCGCCAAAGCTCGAGGTAACGATGCCGAACGTGAACGGCGATGCAGCGGCGGGATGAACGACGCGCGGCTCGCCCGTGAGCTCTGCGAGATACGCGCACGCTCCGGGCGCGTCGAGTACGTCGTTCGTCACGAAGCGGATCGTCTCGCGCAGCAGCGGAAAGGCGGGGTCGGCCTCGACCAGCCGATCGAAGATCTTCTGCGCGTTCCAACGCAAGCCGCTGCGCCGCAAAGTTCGGCCGCCCGCACGCCGCAACACGAGCAACCCGGTGTTCGCGACGTACCGAAAGTGCGCGCGCAGCAGTGAGGATCCGTGCAACCCCTCGAGCAGATCGCGCTCCGCGTCCTGCGCGTAAAGCAGCCCGGCCCAGACCGCATCGGCGACGGTCTTGCCGCGCGGCAGCGAAACCAGGAACCCGTTGTCGTCGGTCGTCAGCTGCGTATTCGCGCGAATCTGCCGAAACAGACGCGCCGCAACGATCCGTGCCAGCGCCTCGTTTGCGCGCCGGCCCGCGCACGTGTGGAACGCGGCGGTCTGACGCCGGTCGAAACGATAGATCTCGACGAGGGCCTCGCCCGGCGCGGGCACGGCCGAGATCGCTTGCTGCTGCGCGACGTAACGGACCGCATGATTCGCAGCGGGTCCTTCGAGGCCGTAGCGGTGTTCGAGCCACGCGAGCGTCGACGCGGCGCCGCCGTCTGCGAGCCGTCGCGCAATCCCCGAGCGGAGCGCGGCAATCTCGCGCGCGAGCAACGCCGGAATGCCCTTGATATGCGAACTCCAAACCGGAACGCTCGGCCGGCCTGCAAACGCTTCGACCAAGAGGCCGCCGCCGCGAACTTCTTTGACGCGAAACGTGCGGCCCGCGATGAGGAACACGTCGCCCGGCTGTAAGCCGGCGGCAAAATCCTCGTCGACCTTGCCGATCGCGCCCGCACGTTCCGAGCTGACGGCGACCTGCGCTTCGTCCGGAATCGTTCCTACGTTTTCAAAGAACGCCGCGCACGCTTCGCGACCGAGGCCGTAGATCGCAAGCCCGTCGGTAGCTAGGCGGCGCACGTGCGCCTCTTGCGGACCCGCGCCGGCGCCGGCAAGATACGCGATGCATGCGCGAAGGTCGCGCTCCTCGAGATCCCGGTAGGGCTCTGCCCGCCGCGCGAGCGCCAGGGCCTCCTCGATCGGGAAGCGCCGGTCGTAACACACGCTCATCACGAGCCACTGCGCAAGCACGTCGAGCGGCGCGTGCGGTAGCGCAAGCTCCTCGATGACGCCGTCACGGATGCAGCGCCTCGTCGCGGCCGCTTCCAGGATGTCGTCGCGATCCTGGGCGACGACCACGCCGTCAGCCACGGCGCCCGGCCGGTGACCCGCACGCCCGACGCGCTGCAAGGTCGGTGTCATGCCGCGCGCTCCGCCGACGAGGCAGACACGATCGATGTAGCCGATGTCGACGCCGAGCTCGAGGCTCGAACTACACACGACCGCGTGCAGCTTGCCCGCGCGCAGTTCGGCTTCGGTACGGTGGCGCACGCTGCGTTCGAGCGCGCTATGGTGGATGCCGATGCGGCGATCGGAGCGTGGGCGGGGAATCGCGTCTGGGTTTGCGACGGCGACGGGCGCGCGTTCGGGATCGTCCGGCGCTTCGAGCAGCGCCATCTCGTGCGCCACCCGCTCGGCTTGACTGCGCACGTTTGTGAAGACGAGTTGCGTTCGTACGTCCGCGCCGAGCTCGACGCAGCGTGCGGCGATCTTCTGTAGCGGCGCGGACGCCCCCGAAAACGGCGCGTCGATCGCGAGCCGGATCGCACGCAGCCCGCGTTCGTCGACGATCGCGCACTCACGCTCGACGCCCGCAAGGTACCGGGCGACGCGCTCGAGCGGCGCGACGGTCGCCGAAAGCCCGACGCGAACGAGCGACGTCGCCACGAGCATTTCGAGCGATTCGAGGCACAGCGCCAAGTACGAGCCGCGCTTGTTGCCGGCGAGGGCGTGAATTTCGTCGACGATCACCGTGTCAACGGCGCGCAAATGCTTGCGATAGGATTTCATCGCGAGCATCACCGCGAGCGATTCGGGCGTCGTCATCAGGATGTGCGGCGGCCGCGACAGCATCAGACGCCGCTCCTCTATCGGCGTGTCGCCCGTGCGGACGCCGGTGCGCACGAAGCGTTCGCGGACGCGGCCGCGCCGCACCCTCGCTCGTTCGGTATTCGGGCGCTCGAGCAACCCCATCTCGCGCAGCGGCCGCCGCACGTTGTGCTCGACGTCGTACCCGAGCGCTCGCAACGGTGAAACGTACAGCACGTACGGACGCGCGAACAGCCCGGCCTGGTCGCGCAATTCGGCAAGCCGGCTGATGACCGGCAAGAAGGCGGCCAGGGTCTTCCCGGTTCCGGTCGGCGAGCAGATCAAGTGGGTGCGGCGCTCGAGACCGAGCGGCAACGCTGCGGCCTGAGGGGCCGTCGCCTCGCCCAGATGCTCGGCGCACCACGAGGCGACGGCAGGGTGCAGGGCGGAGAACGGCGAGGCCACCCGGCGTCTTTCGAAACTCCCGGCGCGTTCACCGGTACGTGGGAGCGGAGGGAACGTCCACATGCCAGCCTTAGCCCGGATCCTGCTCTTCCTCACCGCCGCGATCGCCGCAATCATCGTCGCCGCGCTGATCGTGAAGCTCGTCATCGCGCTCGCAGTGCTCGCGGCGATCATTCTGGTCGCCGTGTACCTCTATCACTTCGTTGCCGCGCTCTATCGCCGTATGTGCGCGCCGCGCGAAAAGGTGATGCTCGGCCGCTAGCGGCCGGCTTTCACTTCGCGGCTTCCAGCAGCGATGCGAGAATCCGATCGAGCGCTTCCGGCGCTTCCCACTGCGGGAAGTGCCCGCACTCCAAGACGTGCAGGGTCGCGCTGCGGATTCCGTCGGAGATCTTCTGCAGTTCGTCCGGGCCGACGAACGCATCGGACCGCCCCGCGATCACCGCAACAGGGATGTCGATCTCCTCGAAAAGATCGTTCGAAGCGACCCGCTCGGCCATGCCGCGCAACATAGCGGCGGCGCCGCGCGCGTCGGTCGCGCCGGCAATCGCACGCGCGCGCTCGACGAACGCGGGACGCTCCGTATAGATCTCGGGAGCGAAATAGCGCGGCACGAACGAGTCGACGACCGGCTGAATCCCGCTCGCTTCGGCCCGATCGGCGAGTTCGAATCTCGCGCTCGCAACTTCGGGAGTGTCGGCCGACGCGCGACTCGCGACGATGCCGAGAGCCGCGCAGCGCTCCGCGAACATCCGGTAAAACGCGAAGGCAACGAAGCCGCCGAGCGAGTGTCCGACGATGACGGCACGTGCGATCCCCAGCAACTCGAGGACGCCAGCAACATCGCCGGCAAGTGTTTCCATGAGATACGGTCCGGGCGGAACGCTCGATTCTCCGAGCCCGCGCAGATCGAAGCGCACGACACGCGCCCGCGCCGACAGCGCACGCGCCTGCGCGTCCCACGTTTCTTTCGAGAGCGGGAATCCGTGCAGCAACACGATCGCGGGACCATCGCCCTCGACGAGTGCGTCGACGCGCACGCCGTCCAACGTCAACTTCATGCGGCCTCAATTCGGGCGATGCGGCACATCACATTCGCGCCGCGATTGCGATGCGAGGTCGGCGGTTGTTGCAAAAATCCTTCAACTGCGATATAACTACTACAACTACCCTGACGATGTCGAACCGACCGTCGTCAGACGGGCGGTTCGTGGAAAGGATGACTACCAAAACAATGGCAGTCAAAAAGAAAGCGACCCGTAAGAAGACCGGTGCCAAGAAGGCGACCCGCAAGGCGGCTCCTCGGAAGAAAGTCGCCAAGAAAGCTGCGAAGAAGACCGTTAAGAAGACTGCAAAGAAAGCCGGAGCAAAGAAAAAGAAGGCCAAAAAGGCAGTCCGCAAGACGACTCGCAAGAAGGCGACCCGCAAAAAGACCACCCGTCGCAAGGTCGCCAAGAAAGCCTAGCACCAGCCTCGACAACGAACGTGCACCGCGCCAACCGCGCGGTGTACGTTCGTTTTTAGGGCTAACCGAATCTTTACGGAGTTGCGAGCGACCCGAACTGCTCGACGGTATCGTCGTGCCGGATGCGTCGCCGCGGCAGCTCGTACGGCTTCTCGAGACCCGTCACCGCGCCCGGAATCTCCGTAAACGCCGCGCGGATCCCAAGCGACCGCATGATATCGAACGTCGTCGCGTCGTACTTTCCGGCCGGATATGCGTACGTGATCGGAGCCGCGCCGCCCAGATAATGCGCGAAGCGGCGCATGCAACCGCCGGCCTCGCGCAGCTGACCCGCGCGGTCTAAGGTCGAGAGATCGAGGTGTTCGGTGCCGTGACACGCGACCTCCATCCCCGCCCTGCGCAGCGCGCGCAGCTGCGTCCACGACACGTGACGCGGCGTTCCGACGAAGCCGCTCGAGATGTAGAACGTCGCCTTCGCCCCGTACTTTACAAGTAGCGGCAGCGCGATCGTCGCCGCATCCGCGTACCCGTCGTCGAAGGTGAGCACGACGGCGTGCTCGGGGCGCGCACCGCGCGCGAGTGCGCGGGTCAGGTCGTCCGCGGTGATCGCCGAGATGCGGTGGTCGCGTAGAAACCGCAACTGCGCTTCAAACGCGGCAGGTTCGACGGTGAGAT
>Ga0302326_10012156_pt1 | contig 18405 bp, 13 predicted proteins | sample Palsa_T0_3_FD_202264 | JGI IMG/M metagenome (GOLD analysis project Ga0302326, IMG submission 202264) | Peat permafrost microbial communities from Stordalen Mire near Abisko, Sweden - Palsa_T0_3 | ecosystem: Environmental > Terrestrial > Soil > Palsa > Peat permafrost | place: Sweden: Abisko...
CCCTCATCGAAATCTCCCCCGCGCCTCTATCTTCAGATAAAGGTGACACCGCTCCAGTCCGAAGCACTCCGCCCCGTTCAGTTACAAATTTTTACAGGAATGCCATTTACAACCCATGGTTCCGGCGCGTAGCTTGGCTTTCGCCTTCACTTCTGACCCATAAACCGATTTATGCGGAGGGGACATGTCGATTTTTCCTTCACGGAAGCAACTGCTCCGTCTGGCAGCAACTCTCACGGCATCGGGATTGCTGATGACAGCGGGGGCGCAAGCACCACCGGCGATGCAGGACGCCTCCAATCTGCCCTATATGAATCCCGCTCTGCCCATCGAACAGCGTGTTGACGACCTCATTCATCGCATGACCCTCGAAGAAAAGGCGACCCAGTTGGTGAACCAGGCGCGCGCCATTCCGCGGCTCGGTGTGCCTGCCTACGACTGGTGGAGTGAAAGCCTCCATGGCGTGGCAGTCAACGGCACCACAGAGTTTCCAGAGCCAATCGGACTCGCCGCGACCTTCGATCCGGAGACGATTCACCAGATGGCCATCGCCATCAGCACCGAGGGCCGCATCAAGCATGCGCAGGATGTGCGCGCCGGGCACAGCAATATCTTTGAAGGACTCGATTTCTGGGCTCCGAACATCAACATCTTTCGCGATCCGCGCTGGGGCCGCGGCCAGGAGACCTACGGCGAAGATCCATTCCTCACTGGCCGCATGGGCGTCGCCTTCGTAACCGGAATGCAGGGCGACGATCCGAAGTACTACCGCGTTATCTCAACTCCCAAGCACTTCGCGGTACACAGCGGACCGGAACCCACGCGACACTTTGCCGATGTCGATGTGAGTAAGCACGACGAGGTCGATACGTATCTGCCTGCATTCCGCGCCGCGATAACCGAGGGCAAGGCAGGTTCCGTGATGTGCTCGTATAACGCGATCAACGGCCAGCCGGGATGCGCAAACGAGTTTCTGCTTCAGCGTGAGTTACGAGGCAATTGGGGCTTTAACGGATATGTAGTATCGGACTGCGGCGCGGTAACGGACATCTTCAACGGACACCATTTCCGGCCAACTCAGGCGCAGGCCTCCGCGATCTCGCTGCGAAGAGGCATGGACAATGAGTGCGCTGACTTCTTCGCCAAGGTAACGGACGACCATGACTACAAGCCTTACGTGGACGCGGTGAAGCAGGGCTATCTGAATGAAAGCGAGATCGATACCACGCTGCGACGGCTCTTCACGGCGCGCATAAAGCTGGGCATGTTCGACCCTCCGGATATGGTGCCGTACACGAAGATCGATGAGAAGGAGTTGGACTCCGCCGAGCATCGCGCGCTGGCGCGCAAGCTGGCCAATGAGTCGATGGTTCTGCTCAAGAACGATGGCATCCTTCCGCTGAAGACGGGCGCTCTGAAGATCGCCGTCGTCGGCCCTCTCGCAGACCAGACCAAAGTGCTGCTCGGCAATTACAACGGAGCGCCAACGCACACCGTAACCGTGCTCGAAGGACTAAAAGCCGAGTTCCCATCTGCGACCATCAACTACGTCCCCGGAACCCAGTTCCTGCGCGCTGAGGGTGTTCCCGTACCGGCCGCGCTGCTGACTACGCCCGACGGCAAGCCCGGCCTGAAAGAGGATTACGCGACAGGAGACCTGATGGGCGGCAAACCGACGCCGCTGACCAGCCGCGTCACAGCCTCGGCAGATCTGACTGCGGATTCGATTCCACAAGAGGTCGCGGGCAAGAATCCACTGCTCGTAAGCTGGTCTGGATTTCTCACTCCAACCGAAACCGGCGAATACAACCTCGGCGTCCTCGCCGATGGATTCGCGATGCTCTCGGTCAATGGAAAACAGGTCGCTCTCGAATATATGACCAATGGACCGGAGCCCAAGCTGGGCAGAGTTCATCTTGAGAAGGGCACGAAGGTCGAAATCAAGGTGCAATACTCGGTGATAGGCACCGCGAAAGCGAAACTCCAGTTGATCTGGTCGCCGGTGGATATGAGACCATCGCCAGCCGCAGTCGCCGCGGCTAAGAACGCAGACGTGATCCTGGCCGTCGTCGGCATTACGAGCCAGCTGGAAGGCGAAGAGATGCCCGTCAGCGAGGAGGGATTCCTGGGCGGCGACCGCACCAGTCTCGACCTTCCCCATCCGGAAGAAGAACTGCTTGAATCAGTCGCTGCTACGGGCAAGCCGCTTGTGGTGGTGCTGATGAATGGCAGCGCCCTCGGCGTCAACTGGGCCAATCAACATGCGAACGCGATCGTCGAAGCCTGGTACTCCGGCGAAGAAGGCGGCGCTGCGGTTGCGGAAACGCTAAGCGGCAAGAACAATCCTGCCGGAAGACTCCCCCTCACCTTCTACAAAGATGTAAGTCAGCTGCCGAATTTCGAAGATTACTCCATGCGAGGCCGCACGTATCGCTACTTCGAAGGCACGCCGCTCTATCCCTTCGGATATGGCCTGAGTTATACGAAATTCAGTTATAGCAATCTGAAGCTGCCGGCAGCGCCCGTGAAGGCCGGCGACCCGCTCACAGCGGAAGTTACAGTGACTAACTCCGGCTCGAAAGCCGGCGACGAGGTCGCACAGCTTTATCTCAGCTTCCCGGACGTGAAAGGCGCGCCAATTCGGGCCTTGCGCGGATTCAAACGGGTTCATCTGGACGCAGGTGCGAGCCAGACCGTCCAGTTCGAACTGCGCCCGCGCGATCTGAACATGGTTACGGAAGATGGCGATCCGATCATCGCCGCTGGTAAGTACACTGTGTCCGTCGGCGGTGGCCAGCCGAAGACGAGTGCTCTAACTGTTAGTGGCGAATTCTCGGTGGACGGGACTTTGAAGCTTTCGGAGTAACTTCGGAGGAAGCAGGATGGGTATGCCGGAGAGTTATCCCCGGCGCTACTCCCGCACCGAGATTCCCAGCGCTTTCATCTTGCGGTAAAGATGGCTGCGCTCGAGGCCGAGCAGCTCCGCGGCGCGGCTTACATTGCTTTTCGCCTCTTCCATCTTTTTCAGGATGTAATCCCGCTCATAGGCATCCCGCGCCTGTTGCAGCGTCGAGAACTCCTCGCTGATGCGCGTGCTCGATCGCTGCGTCAGCGGCGGCAGATGCTTGCGTTCTATGCGCAACGCTCGCGGATTGAGGATCAGCACCCGCTCGACCAGATTCTTCAGCTCTCGCACGTTTCCGGGCCAGCTATGCTGCGCCAGAACCTCCAGCGCTTCTTCGCTCACCTCCATGCGCGGGCGGCCATATTGCCGTCCAAATTCGCGCAGAAACTCGCGTACGAGCGGCGGAATATCCTGCTTGCGCTCGCGCAGCGGAGGCACGGAAAACGGCACGACATTGAGCCGGTAAAACAGGTCTTCGCGGAAGTTCCCCTTGAGAATTTCTTCTTCAAGATTCTTGTTGGTCGCGGCAATCACGCGCACATCCACGCGAATCGGCTGCGTTCCGCCAACTGGCGTAAATAGCTGTTCATCCAGGGCTGACAAGACCTTGGCCTGCGTCTTGAGGCTCATATCGCCGACCTCGTCCAGGAAAAGGGTCCCGCCATCGGCGCGCTCCAGCGTCCCACGCTTCTCCGGGCTCACCGTCGGCGGCCCCGGAATGCTGCCCGGCCCCGTCGCCATTGGGTATGCGCCATGCCGCACCCCAAACAACTCGGCCTCGATGTGCGCCTCCGGAATTGCCGCACAATTCAGCTCGACGAAGACGCTGTCCCTTCGCAGGCTTTCGGCGTGTATCGCCCGCGCGATCAGTTCCTTGCCCGTCCCTGACTCTCCGTAGATCAGCACGCGCCCGTTGGTTGGAGCCATGAGCCGGATTTGCTGGCGCAACGCCTTCGACGGAACGCTTTCCCCGGTCAAAACGCTCTGCACGGAAAACTGCCGCTTGAACTCGTGATTATCCCGCCGCAGCCGGCGGGCCTCGACGGCGTTCTTGAGCACGATCAGCGTCCGCTCCAGCGAAAGCGGCTTTTCGAGAAAGTCGTATGCACCCAGTTTAGTTGCCCTTACGGCTGTCTCGATGGTCCCGTGGCCCGATATGATTACCACTTCAGGCCGCGTCTCGATCGCAAGCGCGTGAACATCGCCGAGCACGTCGAGGCCATCGCGATCCGGAAGCCAGATATCGAGCAGAACAACGTCGTAGGGAGCATCCTGCAGCAGCGTGATCGCCTCCGCTGCGGTTGCGGCCGTGGCAACGCCATATCCCTCCTCGCGAAGAATTTCTTCCAGCGAAGTTCGAATTTCCGTCTCGTCATCGACGATCAAAATGTGGTTCATCTACATCCGGTCTCACAGGATTTCCTGCGCTTCTCGATTGTATTCTGGAGCACGACCCGAGAGCGAAAGGGCCGGAAGCGCTCCAACGTGGGAAAATAGACTGCGGGCAGTTTCCGTAGTCTTAACCATGGGCCGATCATGTTGAAACGAACCAGGCGAACGAAATTCCACAATCTCCATCCCCATTCCGCCCATGACTTCGCCGGGATCGTACGATGGAAGCTCGGCTTGGCCTCCGAAAACTCTGAGAACTCCGACATCCCCGCAGTCAAGGCTTCCGGAAAGAGCTGGGCGCTCCGCACGCCTCCGCAAAAGCCTGCTGCCGGATCTCCCGAGAAAGCGCAGATTCGCCTTACCTGGATTGGTCACTCCAGTTTTCTGATTCAGCATCAAGGCCTAAATATCCTGACCGACCCCATCTTTGGGGACTGTCAGCCGATTCCGGTCGGGCGCATGCGCCGCTCCACGCCACCCGGCATACGGTTCGCCGATCTGCCTCCGATCGACCACGTGCTGATCAGCCATTCTCATTACGATCATCTGGATCTGCCAACGATTCGAAAGCTGGGCAACGGAGTCCGCTACTGGGCGCCGGAGGGGCTGTCGCGCTGGTTCCGCAGGCGTGGCATCACCTCCTGCCGCGAACTTGCCTGGGGGCAATCCGCCCAGCTTTCGGAGGAACTTGCAGTTCACTGCGTTCCGGCACAACACGGCTCAGCTCGCACGTTGTTTGACCGAAATCGCACGCACTGGTGCGGCTGGGTAATCAAGAGTACCGATCGGACCGCATATTTTGCGGGCGACACGGGCTACTCGCCAATCTTTCGCGAATTAGGGGAGCAGTTTGGCGGCTTCGACCTGGCGATGATCCCGATCGGCGCCTACAATCCTCGATGGCTGATGCACCCCGTGCATCTCAACCCCGCGGACGCCGTCCAGGTGCACCTCGATGTCCGGTCCCGGCTATCGATTGCGTGCCACTGGGGTACGTTTCGCCTGGCGGATGAGCCGCCTGAGGAACCGCCGGCCTTGCTCGCGCAGGAACTCGCGCTGGCTCACGTCGATCCCGCCAAGTTCCTGGCCATTCGCCCAGGCGACGCGGTCGAAGTTTGAGCTTGGCTAAATCCAGGACAGAGGTCTTTATTGAAAGTCTTTGAGCGGTTCCTATCTCGATCCGTCCGCTGCCAACTCTTCCGCTTCTAACTGTGAGCGGCCATCGATTGAGGCGGAAGGGATGCTCTCCATGACCGGCAGGGACAGCAGGAACCGAGCGCCCTTGGGCGAATTCGACTCAGCTCGAATCGACCCGTGATGCTCCTGCGCAATCTTCGCGGCGATCGACAGTCCCAACCCGGTGCCCCGTTGCTTGGTGGAATAGAAAGGCAGAAACAGGCGCTCGCGAATATCATCGGTAAGCCCATAGCCCGTATCGCAAACCGCAACCTCAACCGACATGCCGTCTTCGCTCAAGCCCGTCGTTACGGTCAGCTCTCTGAGCAGGCTGGTCTGCATCGCCTCGGCCGCGTTATCAATGAGATTGGCAAGTGCGCGCTTGACCGCGTCGGAATCGGCCATCACCGGCGGCAGGGCAGGCTCCATCCGCTTGTGAATCGTAATCCCCTCCAGGCGCCCGGAGAAAAGCAGCAGCGCGTCTTCGACAATCTGGTTCATATCGCATGGTCGCGGCTGCGGCGCGGGAAATTGGGCCAGAGCGGCGAACTGATCCACCAGCGAGCGCAGTGTACCGACGCAACCCAGGATCACCTCGCTGCACTTGCGGATCACCCTCGGCGAATCCTCCGTGGCGCGATCCAGATGCCGGGCAATCCGCTCGGCCGAGAGCGCGATCGGCGTCAGTGGATTCTTGATCTCGTGCGCCACGCGCTGCGCCACCTCTTTCCAGGCCAGTTGCCGTTGCGCCCGCAACAGTTCGGTCGTGTCTTCCACCACCAGCACCGAGCCTTGTTTGCCCGGCCCGAGATCCAGCCGCGCACTGGTCACAGCCAGATGCATCACCCTTCCCAGCGTGCGTGTCTCCACCTCAATGGAGGCCGCGCCCATACGATGGCTGCGCCGAATGACCCGCGAAAGATCATCGCTGCAATCGGCCGGAAAGAGCGTCTCAATCTGCCGCCCGCTCAAATCGTTGTCCTCGCGATGCCCGATCAGCGCGGAAAAGGCGCGGTTAGCCAGCAGAATCGCTCCTGTCTTATCCAGCGTCACCACGCCGCTGGGAATCGTCTCCAGGATCGTCTCCAGTTCGCGCCGCCGTACTTCGAGAGCCTGATTCGCCGCGGAAAGCTGCTGCCGCGAACTCTCCGCCATGTGCCTGCTGCTCTCCAGATCCTGGGCCATGTGGTTGAAGGCGCGGACCAGTTCAGCCATCTCGCCGCCTGACTCGACGGCTACCCTCTTGCCGAGTTTTCCGTCGGCGATCTCGTCCATGGCATCGGCCAATGCTTCCACCGGCCGCGTGATCTGTTTAGACAAGAACAGCGCCAGCCACATGCTGCTGAAAAACACCAGCGTAGTGATCACCAGCAGCATAAATATGTAGGTCCAGCGAATGCTGTTGCGGGACCGGAACAGAGCCCAATACTGGCTGGCTCCGGCCCGGATCTGGCTCGCCGTTTCGCTCAACCCTTGCGGCATCGGCAAGCCAACGATCACAAGCCGTCCGCCGGGGGTGACCGCGATGCCCGAGGCAAATTCCCGCTTCTGCTGCCCATCATCGACAATCAGGATCGGCTCGTCATTGCGCTGCGCCACAGCCAGCAGATCCGAGTAAACAGGCCCCTGCAGCGGAACAGCCTCCGATTTGCCGTCATCGAGCCAGGGCAACAGGCTGCGCTTGCTGCTCTCGGCAGGCAGTTGATAGCCTAGCACGCCCTCCCGGACTCCCTGCGAACCCGGACCGTAGACGGCGACGAAACCACCTTCCAGCGTAATCCGCCGCGAATGGATCTCGGCGTTAGCGGTTTCCACGTCTCTGTCCACCGCGCCCGAAGCTGCAATTGCTTCGGCCTCCAGCCGGGCATTAGAAGCTGCATAATGGGCTAACTCCAACACCACCCGCGTCGAGTTCTCGCGCAACTCCGCAGTCGGCTGCGAAAACCACCGGTCCACCGATCGATTCAGCAATTGAAAGCTGAACAGATACATGAACGCTGCCGGAGCGAGGGCGATCAGCGCTGCTCCGAGCACCATGCGCGTCCGCAATCGCGAGCCAAGCGCACTGCTGCGCTGATCGACAAAGAGCTTCAGAATGTTTCGGATCAGGAGAACCAGAAGCAACAGAAGCAGCAGGAAAACGATCACCGACATCGCGGCGAAAACAAGAATGTCGCTCGTAGTCTGCGGAGTCAGAAAGGGATATTTGCTTGTGTTAAACGCTTGCAGAGCCACCAGCGCCGCGAAAATCACGAATGCCCCCGCCGCCAGCCAGGCGATCGTTTTACGACGCGAAGTGTCGAAAAGAGGCATGCCGAGATTATAGGCTGACGGGCGTCGCAAACGTCCGGAATCGATGCGAGACAAATCCTGTCTCGGACCATATTTCTTTGACGGGAAGGCGGCGTCAAAGTCTCTCCGGTACAATCGCCGCGAGAGACTTTTGCAGCCCGGGAGGAAGTTATTCCGTGAACGAGTTAGCCAGAGCACTCATCGGCAGCAGCGCCTTCGCGCCGGCTGCGAACATTCTTCAGGCAATTCCCGAAAGCACAGCAAAGGAAAAGCCTCGTGCCGCGCTCGGCGCCGCGCCGCGTTCCATCTATGAAGAAGTTTGGCACATGGCGTTCTGGCAGGAGATCAGCCTGGATTGGGTACAGGGGAAGCCCACACCCTACCCGGCTCACGCCACTGAGGGATTTCCGACGAAATTCAATGAGCCGTGGGAAAATCTTCGCGGCCGATTTCTCGCGGGGACGCAAAACGCCGCGGCGATCGCCCACGACACCGATCGATTGGAAATCACGGTCGCCTGCCCCACCAATCCAGAGCGCAACCGGCCCACGGATATGACGGTTCGCGAGCAGCTGGAAAGTCTCGCCGCGCACAACGCCTATCACCTGGGCCGCGTCGTGCTGTTGCGCCAGTTGCTTGGTATATGGCCCCCGCCTGACGGCGGGGACTCGTGGTAGCTAGATCTGCGACGACCCTAGCGGCGTGAGGACCAGATTGGTGATGTTGCTTACCGTCGGTTCGAATCCGTAACGCGGATCAGCCGACAGCTTCTTCCACTCGGGATTGCTCCCGAATGCCTCCCACTTGGAGTTCAGCTCTTCGAGGTTGTCGAGGCCGAGCATGTAGGTCAGCGCGGGCAGCCGCGAGCCAATGAGCACATCCCCGTAAAACACGGAGTGCAATCCGGCGGACTTGAAGAAATCAAACTCGCCTTTGTGGAACATCTCCACCTTGCGGACATGATCGCGATTGCTCGGGCTCTCATAGGTTCTCAGCTGGAAGATTCGCTTGCTCTTGGTCGTCGAGCTGGCGGGCAGGGTCAGCTTTGGCCAGCCCTCAAAGGCGATCAGGAGCGAGCTTTCTATGCGGTTAAATGCGGGGGCGCTTGCTGGCGCATTCCAGAACGGATCGGCGGCCTTCTGGAACTCGGCGTCTTCGGCCAGATGCAGATCGGCCGTCACCAGCGCTTCCACCGATGCGCCCGGAATCAGCAAATAGAACGTCGGAGTTTCCGGCCCGATATTCACCGAAAACGCGCCAATCGGACCGAATCCCAGCTTTCCAAGCGCCGGGATCAGGGCTTGTGAGAAGTAATTTCCAGTCAGCTTTGTCTGCGGACCGTTTTCCATCTTGTACTGCCGGATCTGGTAAAACTCGCGTGCGGTAGAGGCGGAACTCTGCGCCTTGGCGTCACGCGCCAAGGCCAGAGCTGAGGTTGCAAGGGAAGCAGCTAGAAACTGACGACGTTGCACAGTAACCCCCGTAGATAATTTTTAAGAACAGGGATAATTATGCACTACGCCAGCACCTCCACGGGCGCAGTCCACTCGCGGCCCTGCGACTCCGCAACCCCGCGATGGGTCAGAGTTCCCTTCCAGACATTCAACCCCTCGGCGAGGCCCGCATCGGCGCGCAGTGCCTCCGCTGCACCCTGGTTCGCGAGGCGCAACAGATAGGGGAAAGTCGCGTTGGTCAGCGCCAGCGTCGACGTATGAGGCACAGCGCCCGGCATATTGGTCACGCAGTAATGCACCACTCCATCCACGACATAGGAGGGATCGGAGTGCGACGTGGGCCGCGCCGTTTCCACGCAGCCGCCCTGGTCGATCGCCACATCCACAATCACCGCGCCCTTCTTCATCTTGCTCACCATCGCATGCGTGACAATCTTTGGCGCAGTCGCTCCCGGAATCAGCACACCGCCGATTACCAGATCCGCTTCGCGGGTTGCGCGGCCCACGTTATAGCTGTTCGAAGCAAGCGTATGCAGCCGTCCAACAAAAATATCGTCCAGCTCGCGCAAGCGGTTGAGGCTGACGTCAACCAACGTCACATGCGCGCCCATGCCCACGGCGATCTTGGCCGCATTGGTGCCGACGATGCCGCCGCCGATGATGCAGACATTCGCAGGAGGAACACCCGGCACACCGCCCAGCAGAATCCCGCGACCGCCCTTTTCCTTTTCCAGATAGGATGCGCCGACCTGCACGCTCATCCGGCCCGCAACCTCGCTCATCGGAGTCAGCAGCGGCAGCGTGTTCGCACGGTCCCGCACTGTCTCGTAGGCAATGCCGATCACTTTTGACGCGAGGAGCGCATCGGTGAGGCCAGGCAGCGGAGCGAGATGCAGGTAAGTAAACAACACAAGCCCTTCGCGAAAATAGACGTACTCGCTCTCAACCGGCTCCTTCACCTTCACAATCGTCTCGGCCTTGGCCCAGACGTGCCCGGCATCGCCCACGATCTCCGCCCCGGCGTCCTGATATTCATGATCCGGAAAACCCGACTGCGCACCCGCATGTGTCTCGACCAGCACAGTATGCCCCGCCTCGACAAGCGCCTTCGCGCCTGCCGGAGTTACGCCTACGCGTGCTTCGTGATCCTTAATCTCTTTCGGTACTCCAATAATCATCAAACAATCTCCGTATTCCATGTCCAGCAACTTATAGCACTAGTCACCATTGTAGATGCCGCAACTGCCCGTTGGGTGCGAACTCGAACCACACCATCGGCTTGGCGCTTCCTACGACGAAAATCGGGCAGTGGGTCAGTTTTGAATTCACAGACCGAACCAGAGTTGAAGTAACGTGTCAATTTCCGTGTAACCGGCAACACTTCCGCGACTATGACGAACAACCGACTAGCCCCGTGATCCAGCAGCGGTTGCAGCTTGACGGTGACCCTAGCTCACTGATGAATGACCCCGTCATTGGAGCGTCAACAGATCGACAAGTCTCCTGTCCAGACTCATTCGCCTGTTGCGGAACTGAGTTTCCTCTCAATTTATTGTTCCCACACCTCCCAAACCTGCGAAGTGCCATACGCCGATATAACGAACGTCGGATAGGGCCCCGTGAGAGTTCCCGGTGCGGCACCCACTCCCGGCCCCCAAATCGGACGAGGCAAACTGTCCCCTTTGACGCGCATTCCGACAAGGATGTAGCCGTCTGTATCGTTGCCGCCAAACGCACTGATGAAGTACCCCTCATCTGCCAGGGTGGCTGCAGCTGAGCCAATCTGGCTGGACGGCACAACGTAAATCTGACTCTCATAGAGAGTCGTGGTGTCCCCTGTCCATCCGTACGAAAGCAGGACAGCTTGCTGCCGCGCGTCGTCGAACGTGGCGGCTGTGATTATGCGGCTTTCGCGGCCGTCGAGAGTCGCTTGATTTTGAATCGCTGTTGCGAGGTTTCCCCCAATGGGGACGGTCTCAATCTGCTGATCGAACCCACCGCCCTGCGCAGTCAAGACCCATGACGCTCCGAACACTTGGCACACGGGTTCAAGATCCATCGAATTGATGACGACATTCGCTTGTGGATTCGCTTGAGCGACATATTGCAAATACGAGATATAGGATTCATTGTTTGTAAAGTCCTCCTGGTAGTACATGGCAAAACCTGCCAAAGGTGATGGGAGGAGCCAATAATTGGCCTCCCATTCGCAACCACCCGTGGCAAAGTGGGTCGAACCCATGGTGAGTGGACTTCCCAGAGAGTTAGCGGCTAACTGTTCCGTGACGCCCAGTTCCGCTACTCCAACGCCGGCCGTCGTCATAAACCCTGGAAGATCGACTTGCTGGTTAAGCAAATAGCGCACATCTCCCGCCTTGGGGCCACGCGGGCCTGCGGTGAGCGTGACGGTATTGCTTGTAACGGAATTGACCCCATTACTGACAGTCACCTGAAACGAGCCACCCGCGGTTGAATCGTTTGCCTCCAAATTGACGACAGGCGTGGTGTATGACGCACTCGTGGCTCCGGGAATTGCGGAGCCATTATCGCTCCATTGATAGCTGAGGGGAGCCGCGCTCGTGGCCGTGACGGTGAATGTTGCCGTTTGACCAATGGGAACAGTTTGGCTCAACGGCTGGACGATGATGGCAACCCCCTCACTGGGCGCGGTCTTGGTATTGCCTCCGCAGCCAGCGCACAGGAACACTGCACCCGCGAAAAGTATCGCCGTAAGAGCAATCCTCATTGTATTGTTCATTGGAATTAGGGTATCCCACGTGTTCTGCCCCTCACAAATCGAGCAAGGGCGACGCCGATCCTCAACCTGAGAAATAATGGGGAGATGCGGCAATCGACCAAATCCCTCCACCCGCAAGCCATCGGACCGGCGATTGGCATCGACTTCGGCACGACAAACAGTTCCGTGGCGCTCGCCCGTGGCGGCCAGATTGACCTAGTACGTTTCGCGCGCCGGGGTGGCGAAACCGAGTCCTTCCGTTCCGTCCTTTACCTCGAACGCATCCGCCAGGACGGCCATTTGCGCATCGGCAGCTGGACCGGCCCCACGGCCATCGAGCATTACCTTGATGCAGAGAAGAAAGGTCGCCTGATCCAGTCGCTGAAGAGCTACCTGAGCAGCAGCAGCCTCACCGGAACGGAAATCCTCGGCCGGCACTTCAGCTTTGAGAACCTGATCTCGCGCATCCTCACCGATCTTCGCCTCAACGCGGAGCGCCAATTCGGAAGAGATATTCGCTATGCGATGGTCGGCCGCCCGGTTCGCTTCGTCGGCGCGGATTCAGCGGAGGATGACACCTTTGCTGTCACCCGCCTGCAACGCGCCTTCGAGTCGGCCGGTTTCGAGAAGGTCGAATTCGCCATGGAGCCAGTCGCCGCGGCCTACGCGTACGAATCGACGCTGGACCACGATGAGCTGATCCTGATTGGCGACTTCGGCGGCGGAACAAGTGATTTTTCGTTGCTTCGCGTCGGCCCCGGAATTCGCAAGCGTGGGCGCAGCCCGCAGGACCTGCTGGGCAACAGCGGCCTCGGTCTCGCAGGAGACGCCTTCGATGCGCGCATCGTGCGCAAGCTGGTTTCGCCTGCTTTGGGTGCGGGAACTCTGCTGCATCCGGCAAGCAAAATGCTCCCGGCTGTTCCGGCCTGGATTTACCTGAACCTGGAGCGCTGGCACTATCTGTCCTTTCTAAGAACTCGCAACGTTACCGAGATCCTGAAGAGCGCCCGAGCGCGAGCGATGGAGCCAGATAAGATCGAAGCGCTGATTACGCTGGTGGATGAAGATCTTGGATTTCAGCTGCATCAGGCGGTGCAGCGGCTCAAGTACGAATTATCGAGCGCGGAAACGGCGGAATTTCGGTTCATCGATGGCACCCTGGAGCTACGCAAAGGCGTCGCTCGCGCCGAGTTTGAAAACTGGATCGCCGACGACCTGGCTGCGATTGAAGGCTGCGTCGATTCTCTCTTCGAAAGCTCCGGCGTTGGTTACGCGGACGTCGATAGAGTGTTTCTTACAGGCGGAACTTCGTTTGTGCCCGCTGTGCGCGGGATCTTCGAACGGCGCTTTGGTGCGGATCGCGTTCGCAGCGGCAACGAATTTACTTCTGTCGCCCGGGGACTCGCTTTGCGCGCGGAGGAATCGCTCTCCGGCGTACTACACGGCTAGCAGTGGCCATCTGAACGCCCAGAGCGCTCAGATGGAGTGCGCCTGGCTCACGGCAAAAACCAGAACTGCCAGGAACAACTGACACTTTTGCTGCGTAGTACACAACGGCGCACCCGTCCATGACTCCCTCCGCGCCGGTGAGTACAAGGAGTATCCGATGCGCAAGATTTTCTGTGTCGCCGCTTTGGCTGCGATATCGTGTCTCTCAATTTCCAACAGCCTTGCCAAGACTCCCCCGCCTCCGAAAAGCGGCTCCGGCACAATCGTCCTCATCTTTAAGGACGGCCACCGGCAGAGCTTCAATCTGGCGGACATTGCGCGAGTGGAGTTTCCGGGGACCGGGGATTCAGGCGCAGTGGCACAGCCGGGGACAGTTTTGCCGACGCGCGAACATTTCCTAGGCAAGTGGGAGGTTGGCGAGGGCAACGGGAACACCTTTTACATCACGCTCAAGGAAAGCGGAGATGCGGAGCGATCCCTGGGCGACATTCATGGGAAGTGGGTCTATGTGGATGGGGAAGCACGCGTGACCTGGGATGACGGCGCGCAGGATGCCATCCGCAAGGTTGGCTCAAAACACGAGAAGTTCGCCTATGCGGCGGGCAAATCCTTCACCGATGTTCCGGAAAACGTGACCGCTGCGCGCAATACAACTCCCCATCCCATTTAGGGAGTTCTTCTTTCCGCTGACAACTCAATTTTGTTAAGCGAGGGCCAGATTCAGGTTCGAGATGGCTTCGTCGACTTCCGCGGTGCTCTTGTAGCCGACCGTAACGCAGTCGACGCCGGCAGTCTTGAAGGCAAAGCGCATCGCTTTCTGGCGGTCTTCATGATTGAAGACACCTTCGCCGACAAGCTTCATGCTGATGACGCCCATGCCTTCTTTGCGCACCTGATGGACGTGTGCGACCACTTCGTTGACATTGCCGAGCATCGGAGCGTCGGGAACCTCGGCATCCATGCGGGTGCCGTTGTGGTTGACGCGAATCATGGCGACGTTGAGCCACTCGTTGCCCGGAACCAGGCGCAGCGCCGGGAGGCCGTGGACCGAAGCACCGTGGCTGACGATCACTTTTCTGGATTCAGCTTCGAGGATTGCGTCCTGCCACTTGCGCGTGTCGGTGGGCCAGGTGGGCGAGTGCTGATAGTGCAGCAGCATGATATCGAAGTACTCGGTCTTGGCGAGGGTGCGGAGTTCGTCGAATTTCTGCTGCGGATCGACATCGTTGTGTGTAGTCACCTTGGACATGATGCGATAGCTTTCACGAGGAAGACCCTGGAGAGCGATGCCGAGCATCTTGTGCATTTCGCCGTAGGACTCAGCGGTCTCGAAGAACCGGATGCCGCGGTCGTAGGCATAGCGCACCAGTCGCGTGAACTGTTCCTGGCCCACTGAACCTGTCCGCTCATGCTGCCGGTACCGAAGGCGAGGCGCGTTACTTTCACATCAGACCGGCCAAGCGTGACCCAGTCCGTCGCCGTCTGCCGTTCCGCATTCAGGGGAAGGCTGCCAGCGCCTGCGATAGCGCCTGCTGCGAGCGAGGTCTTGAGGAAATCACGCCGGGAGAATTGGGAAGTTTGAGCCATGGGAACGAGCCTCCGATGGCCCGAATCTTACCACATCCGGGAAGCGGGATGGATGAAGCTTTGGATCGCAAAGAAAGGAAGGCTTCGCGAGGGTAATCTTCAGGCTTCTTGAACCGGATAGAAACTTATATAACCACTTGAAAGCTCTGGGACGCGTAAAGCGGAATCTGGCTATCCGTAGTAACGAGGGTGAGGGACTCAGCCGTTGCCTGCGCGATCAAGACACGGTCGAAGGGGTCCTTATGAATGGAAGGCAAATTATAGAGACGGTCTACGTGCTCAGGGAGGATAGGAAGGGGGATGGCGGACAACTGTCTAAGTGCTTGAGCCCACCAGATGCGTGGGTCGCCGACATTGAGATTGCCCTTCATGCTCTTGATAAAGACCTCCCAATAAGAGGCTGCACTGATGAGGTTGGGTCCAGTGATAATCGCGCTGCGAACTTCGTGGGAGAGCCGAGCCGAATTGGCGACCGCGAACAACGCTACATTCGTATCGAGTAAATACCCGCTCAAATGTCGCCCTCGAGGAAGCGGTCTTCGTCAATTGGGTCATCCCAGCCGGGGTGGAACTCGATGATGTCCTTCATGCCGTCAAATATTACTTCACGGCGTTCGGCGGGAGGCGGCACAAGCTGAGCGACAGGTTTACCGTGACGGGTAATGACTACCGTCTTACCGGCCTCGACTGCCCGAATCAATTCCGTCAGATGATTCTTGGCGTCGCTCGTGCTGAATTCCATGCGATTATCATAACGCAAAATATGGCCAGATAAATAGCTACATTCTCCCGCCCCCCGCGTTTTCAATTTCTCGCAGAACGGAATGGCCCGCCTCTCGCGAAGAGAAGCGGGCCATCTTTACCTCCGGGGTTGGTTGCTTGCTAACTGCGGTTTGCGGTTTCCGCGGCGGCGGCCTGTTCCTTCGCTTCTTTGGCTTCCTTGGCAGCTGCGGCCACGGTTGTAGCCAATTGGCCGAGGTCGCTGGCCATGCGCTCGGTGGTGAAGGCTTCGATCACATCGCCTTCCTTGAGATCGTTGAAGCTGCCCGCAACACCGACACCGCACTCCATGCCGTTGGTGACTTCCTTGACGTCGTCCTTGAAGCGGCGCAGCGAACCGATCTTGCCCTTGTGCACCATCTCGGTTCCACGCATGATGCGGATTTCTGCATCGCGGCGAAGGACTCCGTCGGTTACGCGGCAACCGGCGACGGTGCCGACCTTGGGAATGCGGATGACATTGATGATCTCCGCACGGCCAATGTAGTTTTCGCGGAAGGTTGGGTCGAGCAGGCCAAGCATGGCTTTGCGGATCTCATCCTGCAACTCGTAAATGATCGAGTGCAGACGAATCTCCACGTTTTCCTGCTGGGCGAGTTCGGCGGATTTGCGCTCAGGCCGGACGTTGAAGCCGATGATGATCGCGTTCGAGGCCGAGGCGAGCAGAATGTCGCTTTCGGTGATCGCGCCGACACCGGAGTGGATGACCTTGATGCGTACCTTTTCGGTCGACATACGGACCAGCGAGTCGGCAATGACCTCGACGGAGCCCGTTACGTCGCCCTTGATAATGAGCGGCAGGTCCTTGACGCCAGCAGTACGAATCTGCTCGGCCAGGCCTTCCAGAGATACGCGGCTGCTCTTGGCGAGCTGCGCCTCGCGCTCCTTCATCTTTCGATATTGCGCGATGCCCTTGGCCTTGTCGCGATCGGCCACGACCAGGAAGGTGTCGCCGGAATCGGGCATGCCTTCGAGACCGAGAACTTCGACCGGCGTGGACGGCCCGGCTTCCGTGATGGCCCTGCCGCGATCATCGAACATGGCGCGGACCTTACCGAAGGTGTTGCCGACGATATAGCTCTCGTTGACGCGCAGGGTTCCGTTCTGGACGAGAACCGTTGCAACTGCACCGCGTCCGCGATCGAGCTTAGCCTCGAGCACCGTGCCCACGGCCTTGCGGCCTGGGGTGGACTTGAGGTTCTGCACGTCGGAAACCAGGCAGATCATTTCGAGCAGCGCATCGAGACCGATCCGCTTCTTGGCCGAAACCGGAACGTAGACGGTGTCGCCGCCCCACTCTTCGGGGACGAGACCGCGATCCGCGAGCTGCTTCTGCACCTTCTCCGGATTGGCTTCCGGACGGTCGATCTTGTTGATGGCCACGATCATCGGAACACCGGCTGCCTTGGCGTGATCGATGGCTTCGAGAGTCTGGGGCATCGGGCCGTCGTCCGCAGCGACCACGATCACGACGAGATCGGTGACCTTGGCTCCGCGGGCACGCATACGTGTAAAGGCCTCGTGACCTGGGGTGTCGAGGAAGACGATCTCGCGACCGGAAGCCGGCGAGCCTTCCTTGGTGAACTTCACCTTGTACGCGCCGATGTGCTGGGTGATTCCGCCAGCTTCGCCGGAAGCGACGTCGGTTTCGCGGATAGCGTCGAGCAGCGAGGTCTTGCCGTGATCGACGTGGCCCATGACGGTAACCACGGGCGAACGCGACACTTCGAGCTCGTCGATGTTATTGCTTTCCAGAATCTCTTCGATGGCCTGGTTGGCAATCTCATCTTCGTAGCTGATGACGGTGGCGCCAGCGCCGAAACGGCCGGCTACATCCTTGACCATCTCGGCGTCAAGGGACTGGTTCACCGTAACGAATACGCCGCGCATGAGCAGGGTAGCGATGAGATCCTTGGCGCGGATTTCGAGCTTCTCTGCCAGATCCTTGACGCTGATGCCCTCGGTCACGGTGATTTCGCGCGTGATCGGAGGCGGTTCGTTGCCCATGTACGCACCGCCGAAACGTGGCGGCGGCGTAAAGCCCTTCATCGGGCCTTCTTTGGTCTTTGGATACTGCTGACGGCCGCGGCCTCGTGGCGGTCCCGAAGGACGCGGAGCGCGCGGAGCTTCACCCGCGGGGGGCGGACCACCCGGAGCAGCACCAAAGCCACCGGGGCGTGGAGCACCGAATCCGGGACGGGCGCCAAAGCCGGGACGAGCGCCAGGACCGCCTGGGCCACCTGGGCCGGAGCCGGCAAAGCCGGGGCGAGTGGGATGCTTGGGACGCGGCCCGCCGGGGAATTGGCCGGGAGCACCCTGGTTCTGGAAGCCGCCGGAACCGCCCTGAGGGCGAGGCGTAAAGTTGCCGGGCCCACTGCCGGGACCACTCTGCGGACGGCGGTCAAAGATCGGCTTGCCGCGCTGGATTCCTGCGGCATTCGCGTTTGCTGCTGGAGCCGCCGACGGAGGTGGCGGCGGCGGAGCCTTGTAGACCGGACGAGGCCCCGTCTGGGGCATGACCACCTTGCGCACCTGAACGACCGGAGCCGGCGGCGCGGAGACAGGTGCTTCCGGTACCGGGGCGCTGGCCACAACCGGAGCAGGTTCAGCGACAGGGGCTGTTCCGTTGCTTA
>Ga0302326_10012157_pt1 | contig 18402 bp, 24 predicted proteins | sample Palsa_T0_3_FD_202264 | JGI IMG/M metagenome (GOLD analysis project Ga0302326, IMG submission 202264) | Peat permafrost microbial communities from Stordalen Mire near Abisko, Sweden - Palsa_T0_3 | ecosystem: Environmental > Terrestrial > Soil > Palsa > Peat permafrost | place: Sweden: Abisko...
CTTTCTTTACTTATGTTCCTCGCGCCAAATGGGCTGTAAGCCCAAACAGCGTCCTCACCAGTTATTAGGCATCTTGACGGCCAAGATCGGTAAGTCGTTCGATAGGAACAGCAAAGCGAGCTTGGCAAGAATACTGAATATTTACCATCGGCAGTTTTTACATTGCGCGGGAATCAAGTGTTGAATGCTAGAGGCATTTCAAGTGTTCGCGGCGACACGCCCGAGCCGGCGGCGTCTTATTATGCGGCTATTATGCGGCAGGGGCGGAATTCGCGATCCTCTTCGTGTTGGCAGTCGATTTGCCCTGGAATATGCGGAGCTAGGGAGGTTGGAATGGGGCAGGCAGATAAGCTGAGAAAAGCCTGGTGCAGGTTCATGCACGTGTCGTCTACTTGGCCGAGGAATGGGCACTATCTGTGCCGGGTGTGTGGGCGGCGGTATCCAGTGCCGTGGGCCAACCCATCTGACGCGCGTCCGGCGCATGGTCGAGAGCCAGGGTACAAATGGGCCGCAAAGGGCGTAACTCGAGTAATCCAGGGTGCGCTATCACCTCCTTAATACGGCGATGCGGATACTCAGCGTAATGCTGGTGGCCTGCGGAATCGTTGGATTAGTGGCCTGGCTGGCCGCGCCGTGGCTGATCGATTCCGGCGCCCAGCCAGCGGCGCAGGTCACGACGGCGGCAAACACGCAGCCCGCGGAAGCCCCACTGCAGAACTCCGCGCCGAAAGACGCCGAGTCGCAAAATGAGCGACGCAGCTCGCCGCAGCCGTCCCCGCCGGCCAGACATATCCCGCCAGCGTTAACCACGCGATATGGCATCGTAATATCCACAACGCCATCGGCCGCCACAGCTATGCTGGATAATCGTCCGGAAGTTTCCTGCAAGACACCTTGCTTGCTGCTGGCGTCCCGTGGCCCGCATACGATCGCGATCAGCCAAGCGGGTTACCAGACGGAATATAGCCACGCCGAGGTAGCGGATAACCTTCTGCAGCTCCGCGCATCACGCTGCGGCCTTTCCGAGGGCTTCTAATGTTGACCAGCATCCCGCCGGGAGCGCGGATTTCTCTGGACGGCCGCGATTCGGAACAAGTTACACCCGCGAGGGTGCAAGTACCGTCCGGCATACACAAGGTAACAGTGGAGAAGGATGGTAAACAGGCGGAGCAACAAGTGGAAGTTACGGCCGGTATCATCTCCTACCTGAACATACCGCTGGATCGCTAGGCATCATTTCGCCCCGGCGGTGGTTTGTTCAACTGCCTCTTCCACCACGTCCTTGACCGCATCTCTCACGGCTGCCTTCACCGCGTCCTTTACTGTCTCTTCCACTTCCTCGGCATTCAGTTCCCAATCGCCGGCCCCTGCGACGAGTTCTTTCACCATGGTGTCGACCACCGGGGCCACCGGCGGCAGTTCCCTGGCTACCACCTTCGCGACCTTCTTAGCCAGCTTCTCCGCGGGCGCCGGTTCGTGTGCGTGCTCTAACCTGGTTTGCTCGATGGCCTGCCAATCGTCGTGAAAAACCTTCGATATGTGACTTATTGCCTTGGCATCGCGAAAGATAACTCCGATCTCCCGCCGCATGTCTAGTTCAATCCCGCGCAGGCTCTGGCTGCCGATGAATGCCAGGCCGCCGTCGCGGATCATGGTACGCGTGTGCAATCGCAATTGCGGCATTTTGCGTGTGGCCAGCCGCGAGCTCTTGCGCGTGAGCTTGCCGACGATGCGCACGTCCACGCCCGCCCGCGCGCGCGCTTCCAGCAGCCCGATCATGGTGGGGTCGCTAATCTTCGGGTCGTAAACGAATAATTGTTTCCTGGCGCCCTCGATGAATGCGGAGAGGCGCTGCCGGGCGTTCGCCGGGCTAACTACCAGGGCGTCCAGACCGGGTTCGTAAGGGCTCCGCTTCGAATCGGCTTCGAACAGCCGGGCCGCTTCCGACACCAGGTTCCGGCTCCGTGTGACAATGCCGAAGCTGCGGGAATGCTCGATATCCAGGTATGTCAGATTGAAGGCTAGCAGATAGAGTTCGCGGCGGTCTACGATCATGAACTTGCCGTGGTAGCGCAACAGATCGTCCGCGGTCCGCGCCACGGTGACGCCGGCCGCGAGCAGCCGCATCTCCAGTCTGCGAAGATTTTCCTCGCCCGCACGGTTCGTATGCGCGATCAATGCGTGCACCGAGATGCCACGGCTTACCGCATGCGCCAGCGCCGTTTCTATCTCCCTCTGATCGAAGCGAAAGATGGCAATCTCGATGCTGCTCTTGGCGCTGTTGATCCCTTTGATTAATGCGACTGCGCCGTCACCCGGCTGTATCAATAATTTCATGTCGATTCACACGCTGGTATCGTTCTTGCAATTCAAGCAGCAGTTCGAGGACGGCAACCCGCATGTTTGTGAGAATCAATCCGTTTGTTTCCGGGCTGGTGGCAGTGGCCCTAACGCTCCCCGGCACCGGCGCCGCCAAGAAGCCCAATAGCGAGACCGCGGAGGGCGGTCCCGCGGTGTTGTGGCGCGATCCGGAAGACATCTCGTCTCGCGATCTTTTTTATGGGCCCGGCGGCCCGCAAGATCAGCCGCGCGGCCCGTACACATTCGTGAAAGAGGACCTGGATGGCTCCAACCCCAAGTTCGTGGTTCGCGGCCGGGACGGAGTGAAATGGAAGGTCAAGCTGGGCGTGGAGGCGCGTCCGGAAACAGTTGCCACGCGGCTGGTATGGGCGGTGGGTTACTCCGCGAACGAAGACTATTTTCTGCAGGACCTGCAGGTGGAAAGCATGCCGGCCCACCTGCACCGCGGCTGGAAGTTGGTCGCGCCGGATGGCTCTATGCACAACGTCCGGCTGAAACGGGAGGACGAAAAGAAACGCGGCGACTGGCACTGGCGCCAGGATCCCTTCACCGGAACGCGGGAGTGGAATGGATTGCGGGTGCTCATGGCGGTCTTGAACAATTGGGATCTGAAAGACGAGAACAATTCGGTCTACCGGGACGGCGGTCCGGAGCGCATTTACATGGTGAGCGATCTGGGAGCCAGTTTCGGCACGACGGGCGGCAGGTGGCCTCTCTCGAAAGCTAAGGGGAATCTGAATTCCTACAGCGATTCCAAATTTATTCGCAGCTACACTTCTACGACAGTGGATTTCTACGTGCCGGCGCGCCCCGAGTTCCTGTTTCTGGTGCATCCGCGCGAGTACTTTAGCCGTCTGCAGATGCGCTGGATAGGCAGGAACATTCCGCGCGCCGACGCCCGCTGGATTGGGGAGATGCTGTCTCGTCTCTCAAACCGGCAGATCCAAGACGCGTTTCGCGCAGCGGGATACCCGGCGGCGGATATGGAAGGATTTTCCAGCGTCGTCGAACGTAGAATTAAGTTATTGAGCGATCTGTGACCGTGGAGCCGTTACGAGCGCCGGCGGCGGTGCCACTCGCCGCCTCCGAGGCCACCCAGGTCCAAAATCACGGCCACCAGTAAGACAATCAGATTAACGCCTTCCAGCGGCATCCGGTTGTTGATCATCCAGGCGTATACCAGGGTGGTGAGCGGCAGGAAAAGGAACCCTATGAGTAGCACAACCAGGTTGTGATAGGCCCTTTGGAGGTAGGTCGAGAGCAGAAAGAGCAACACCAAAATTACACGGGGGAACAATACAACGACGAGGAGCAGCAGGCATGGCATGTCAATAGGTCTCGTTATCTTTGATTAGGATCTGGCGGGACGGAGTGTACATTTTGCATCTTCGTGCGCCTGCCAACACTTCGCGCCGAGCTGTCGAAGCCGTCGATCCGGCGCCGCAACTCGCCAACATTTCGACGTAATTCCGTGGTTTCCATGCGCGGCAGGGTGACCGATGCCAAATGCCGTTCAGCCCCCGACAACGCCACAAGCGCCATGCTTAGCGACTGCCTGGCGGAGTCGTCCTCACGCATATTTCGCTGCTTAGCGGCCAATGTCAGCATTCTGTGGCCGGTTTCGAGTTCGGTCCTGACAAAGTTGCTTTGCAGTGCAATATTCAGTTCTGCCGGCGACGCCATAATTATCTCCCCACTCCGAGCCGTCAGCTACGTTGTTGCACTCCGTGTGCCATCGGCAAAGGAATATGTTGGCTGCGACCTGGCCTAGCCGTGTCCGGCCTGCGCTTCCACGCCAAACTGCAATTCGTATAGCTCGGCATAAAGGCCGCCGCTCTTCACCAGCTCGTCGTGCGTGCCGCTCTCGGCGATGGCGCCGTCATTCACGACAAAGATGATTCCCGCGCGGCGAATGGTTGAGAGCCGGTGCGCGATCACGATCGAGGTTCTGCCTTCCATCAGCCGGTCGAGCGCTTCGAAGACGAGCTTTTCCGCGGCTGCGTCCAGCCCGCTGCTGGGTTCGTCTAGGATCAGGATGGGGGTATCGCGAATGATGGCCCGGGCGATCGCGATGCGCTGCCGCTGGCCCCCGGAAAGTGTCGCCCCCCGCTCTCCGATCAGCGTGTCGTACCCCTGTGGCATCTTCTCGATGAACTCGTGCGCATTAGCGAGCTCGGCGGCCCGCAGAATCTCGGCGCGGCTCGCGCCCGGCTTACCATACGCGATGTTATTCCACACTGGAGCGCGAAACAGCAGTGTTTCCTGTAACACAAAGCTCATTTGCTGGCGCAGCGATTGCATCCGAAACCTGCGGATGTCAGCGCCGTCGATGCGCACGACCCCCGAAGTTGGATCGTAAAAGCGCGGAATCAGGCTGATGATGGTGGTCTTGCCCGCCCCCGTGGGCCCCACCAATGCGGCCACCTGTCCGGGCTCGATGCGGAAGCTCACGTCGCGGAGGATCGGGTAGTCCGGCTGGTAGCTGAAGTTGACGCGGTCGAATTCGATCCGTCCTCTGAGTCCGGGCGCGTTGCGCGCACCCGCCAGCTCGTGCACCTCCCCTTCGGTTTCCAGGACCTCGCGAATGCGTTCGTAACCCACCTCGGCTTTGGACCACGCATCCGTCATCTTAGAGAGCTCCTGCATGGGTTTGTACATCTTGTTGAGATACAGGATGAAGACGATCAGGGCGCCAGCCGACAAACTGCCGTTCAATACCATGCGCGCGCCGAACCATAGCACCATGCTGGTGCCCACCGCCACCAGGATGGCCACCAGGGGGGCCAGCCGGGCCTTCAGACCGCGCGCATGCAACGCAATCTCGACGCTCTCGAGGCTCTCTTCCTCCAGGCGGGTCTGCTCGTATTCTTCGCGTGCATAGGCCTTCACCACGCGAATGGACGACAGCACTTCCTGAATCACGGAAACAATTTCACCCTCTTTCTTTCTCACTTCACGGGCCGCTTTCTTGATGCGGCGGGTATATGTATAAACCAGGACAAAAAGTACGGGCGCTATGCTCAGTGCGATCAGCGTAAAGCGCCAATTGAGGTAAAACATCACGCCCACCATGCCCACCAAGGTCAGGCTGTTGATCAGGGCGCCGAGCAGCCCTGAAGCGATAAAGCTCTGAATGGCGTCAATATCGCTGGTGACACGGCTCACCAGGTCGCCGGTCTGTTTGTGGTCGTGATATGCCAGCGACAAGCGCTGGATGTGGGAGTAAAGCCTCAGCCGAAGATCGTGCATCACCCATTGGCCAACGCTGGTTGTGAGATATTTCTCGGTGTAAGAGCAGAGCGCTCCGACGACCGCGATAACCAGCGCTGCGAGGGCGGCAAACTTCAGAATTGTCAGTCTGTCTGCGCTGGCGAGCGGTCCGATTAATCGGGGCAACCATCCGTGCACAGGCTGGGATTTTAAGACGTTGTCGATGACTATCTTCAGGGGCCAGGGGTCCAGAAGGTTGGTGACGCCTTCACCGATGACTGCCAGAAGGCCGATCCCCAGCGCTTTGGTATGCGGCCTTAGCAGATCGACGACACTTAGCGAGTTGGGTTTGGTCGCCATGCGCAGGCCAGGTCAGTGAGCTGGATTCCGGCTCATAACCACCGGGTCGTGGGTATGGAATATAGCGGGTAGAAACTCGCGCGCCACGTTCATTGCGGCCTCCACTCCCACGAAAATTCCGAAGGCGTGTGCGGCATGTACCGGCCCAATCGTGCTGGGCGGCTGCCAGGCGCGGGAGATCACAGCGGCGGCGGCATCGCTGCCGATCCGCGAGAACGACAAATGTCTGGTCCCGTCGTCGTGGCGCGCCAGAAATGTGCTGGCGATCGCGTACTTCAGCCGCACGCCAAAGCCGGTTTGTCCGGAGCGAAAATACCGGTTGTCTTCGTGAAGCACGGCGGATGTCCCGTACATCGCGGTGGACTGAATAATGTGCGTCCCGTAAGAACTGCCAAAGCGCCGGCCGTAACCTTCTGCTCCCTGGCCCCACTCATGTGGCGTATCGAGCTCCTGATTAATCGCCGAGCCTGTCGCGGACCTCAGAACGGACTCCGCGCTGAACATATGGTTGAGGTAGTAACGCAGCCTTTCGGTCTGGGTCATAGGCACATACCCGGCCGGTGCGGCCGATAACGCGACCGACGGCTGTTCTTCCCGATTTGCCCCACCGGTGGAGGCCCCCGTTTGCGCAGGCGCGGATTGCACAATGAAACCCGCGGCTAGAACGAATCTCAATCCCATTGTGGTGGTCGGCATAGCGAAGTCAGTCATTGACCATCTGTGCCGTGGTGGAAAACATGGCGCGTAATGTCCGGCAAGAACTCTCGAATCACGTTCACCCCCGCATTGGTGGCCATTGAAATCCCGAAGCTTACAGCGCCGTCCCCGGCTGAGTCGTTGCTTCGCGGCTGCCATAGGCGAGAGATGAACGCGGCACCCGCCGTGCTGCCCACTTGCGATATCGAGAAGTGGCTGGAGCCATCGTCGCTACGGGCCAGGACGCTCCTTTCAACGGCATACTTCACTCGCCTCCAAGCGCCGTGCTCGCCCGAGCCGTAGTACAGATTATCCTCATGCAAGAGATCTTCTCCCGCCATTTGCAGCATCGAACTGGTTGTGGCGTAGGCGTAATAATTTGCAAACCGGCGCGCATACCCTTCCGAGCCTTGCCCCCACTCCGGAGGAACATTTTGCACCTGGGTAATCCCCGCGGAGGCTCCGGCCATCAGGAAGTGGAACGGAGCAAAGAGGTCTTTGGCGTAGACTTTCAGGCGTTCCTTGGGTGTTAAGGGTGTGAACTGGTCCTGCGTTTTCCCGGCCATGAGGAGCGAGTAAAAAATGGAGGATTCGGTCGCGTTGGTTTCGGTTGAAGACTGGGAAGTTGCCGTCGCGCCGGCCGCCGCGCACCGGGCGAATTCGATGGGCCGTCATTGGAACTCGCACGTGCGAATTGGTCTTGCGCTTGGGCCGGGGCAATGCAGCCCGAACAAATCAGCGCGGGCAGTAGTCCAAGCAGCGTGCCGGTTATCACGGATTCAAGATATTTGGTCAAGTGTTTTCCTTTTGCGGCTCGTAACAAACATTCAGCACGCAGCATGCGCCGATTGCTGATGCATGTTTCTGACCAAAAGGCGCGAGATAATGCCAGGGTCGCGACGAAGTACTTTTGGTCCAAAGTTCGCGAGGTCCGCCCGCGGTGGATCCCGCGTTGCGAAATGAGGACGTATGAACCGGCATATTGGCTCCTTCGTGTTATTGATCGCTCGAAATATTGCGCTGGCGCAATCGGATACTGGCGTGCCAAGTGAGCCGGCCACAAACAGTTTAATTCCTCGGAGATTTTCGGCAGCATGACGGCGGCAGGTATTTCCGCCTATACTTACCATCCGGCAGCCGACCGGAACTTGCCAAGCACCCTGAGTGTTCGGGTCACACAGTTCGGTTTCGACACCTTGACGAATGTGATGACGGAATTCTGGCCCGACATCCGCCGCAGGTTGCGCAAGTCCAGAGCCAATTAGGATTGCGCAGACTGTGGTACCGCACCTGCTGTGTTCGTTTATGGAGGTAAATCGGAAGATGCTCTACTATACGCTGGTCTTTCTTGTCCTCGCTCTGGTGGCAGCCCTCCTGGGCTTCGGCGGTATCGCATTGGCACTGGCGGGAATCGCGAAGATTCTCTTTGTTTTGTTTCTGATCCTATTCCTTGTCAGCCTGGCGATGCAGGTCGGGAGAAGAGTTTGAGTGCGTTCCTCGAGCCAGAGCAATTCTTGCACGAAGGTTTATTTCACAAAGGCTGAAACCAAAGGAACGGATCTGGCATCGGAGATGCAGAGTCAGTCGAACAGGAGAAGCACATGTGTGACTATTCACTGATGGCAGTACCAAACCGGCTTGTCCGGGAGGGAGAAGAATTGGTCGTATATCGGTATCCAACCGGCTCGCTGGGGATGGCGTCACCAAAAGATCTAGCCCATGCCGCTCAGCCAAGCCGAACGCAGTGCAGGAGTTTTTGGGCGGCAGTGAAGAACTTCTTCCATCCGCCGGAATCGCGAACCGTGCCCGCAGTTTGCATCCCTCCGGGCGCTCGTCTGATGCTCCACGATATCCCCGCACGCCTGCAAACGGAGCTTGGCGTGGGTACCGACGAGAAGGTCACATTTACGCAAATCAGCGCGGCGATGAACAGCTACCGCGATGCAGTTCGTTTCCAGCACGGCGCCGAAGTGCGCTTGCAACAACTCCGGGAGGGGCAGCGCGTCGAAGTATTCGACCTGTCGATGGCCGAGGAACTCGGGCCTCTGGTCCGCGAGGGTGCGGAAGCCGCAATGTGGCCTTGACGCAATCATTCCGCCAAGAATACGCGCATCCTATGCGGGCCCACGAATGACGGATCTCTGCGATGAATGACATCGTGGTGCTGGCGAAGGGCATGCTAGCCGGACTCGCTATCTCGGCGCCGGTAGGGCCGGTCAATGTGCTATGCGTCTCGCGTACCATCGCGAAAGGACGCACGGCAGGTATGGTCTCAGGCTTGGGCGCGGGGGCCGCGGACACTATCTACGGCGCGATCGCGGGCTTCAGCATCAGCTTCGTCATCGGATTTCTGATCCGGGAAGAGTTCTGGATCCGCCTTTTCGGTGGCATCCTGTTGATTGGAATCGGCGTACGGTATTACTTCCGGAAGCCAGCCTCGCTCTTGCAGGAAATGAAGCGTGAGCCGGAACACTCCGGCTTTGTCACTGCATTTCTATTGAACCTGACCAACCCTACGGTGGTGCTTTCGTTTCTGGCGGTGCTCACGGCGCTGGGATTGCCCCGGCACAAATCCTGGGGCCAGGACGTTGTACTGGTAACCGGCATCCTTTTCGGGGCGATGGCGTGGTGGATAGTTTTGGTAGCGATCACTGGGCACTTTCGCGACCGGTTCAACAACTCCGCCATGCTCCGGATGAACCGCGTCGCCGGGATAGCCATCGGCGGTTTTGGTCTGGCCACGCTGATTCTGGCTATTGGCGCAAAAAGATAAGCGTAATTGCCGGGTGGCTTGGCCGCGTAACAGCCAGTGTCAGGGCGCCGTCAGGCGCCAGGCTGTAGCGTTCCACGGTTGGAATCTTGTCCTCGGTGGTCGTAACCTGAAGGACATCTCCGTCCCACTTTGCCTTGCCGTTCTCACTGCCATCCATGCTGAAATTGTACGAAATTGTTCCCAGCGCGCCATCATAGGAGAACGTGCGGGAAACGTAGATATGGTGTTGACGGTCGCCGATCGTAAGGTTTCCCGTTTGGATGGCTGGTTCACCCGCGAAGTCACTGCGAGTAGGCACCAGCACCCAGATCCCATTCAGAAGGTGATGATCGCCGGCGCCGGCTTTGACTACAAACACCAGCAGGAATGCGAGGATCCCCTTGAAGAGTTTACGCGATTGTATATTCATGATCTCTCCTCCGGGGAGTTGTATGGGCAAGCGAATGGCTGCTGGGTGGCGACACAAAAGTCACCGGCGGATGGCTGCTAAGCGCCGAGGTTTGTTACGTACCCATCGCCTTTCAGGCCAACTGCGGAATGATTGTTTTCATCGGCGTGGGCCGCCGATGAACGCCGATAAACGCCGATGGAAAAAAGTCATTCGGCAGTTGGCCTGCAAGGCGATCAAACAGCGGCGATCAACAGTCAGCCACCCTGGCAACACGGGTTTGCTACCATTAAAACTATCTTGATCGTGACCGTCCCAGACGTACTGGCTCGTATTGTCGCGCATAAGCGGGAACAACCCGCGCCACCTCCTGGTGTGCGCAAACAGTGGCGGCGGCAGGCGGAACAGGCCCGCGCCGGGCGGCGCGATTTTCGGCAGGCTTTGGCGGCGCAGACGCCCGCCATAATCGCCGAAATCAAGAAGGCTTCACCCAGCAAAGGCTTGTTGGCTGCCGATTTCGATCCGGTGCGAACCGCGCGGCAATACCAGGCGGGCGGGGCGGCGGCCCTCTCTGTGCTCACCGACGAAGCCTTTTTTCAGGGCAGCCTGGCGGATCTGCAGGCGGCCCGCGCTGTCTGCAATTTACCTGTGTTACGGAAAGATTTCACCCTCTGTGAGGATCACGTGCTGGAAGCGGCGGCGCACCATGCAGACGCTGTCCTGCTCATCGCCGCCATCCTGGAGGAAAGTGAGATCCGCGCGCTGGGCGCACTGGCGGCCGGCTACGGTATGGCTGCGCTGGTAGAGGTGCACGACGAACGGGACTTGGCCAAGGCGGTCGCCGCCGGCGCCCAAATCATCGGAGTGAACAATCGCGATTTGACAACATTTGCGGTCACTCCGGAAACCTCGTTGCGCCTGGCGCCGCTAATCCCGGCGGACGCGCTGAAGGTGAGCGAAAGCGGCATACGCTCCGCGCGGGATATCCAGCGGTTGTGCGCCGCGGGCTATCAGGCCTTCCTGGTGGGCGAGCACCTGATGACCGCGCCGGATCCGGCTGCCGCCTTGCGCGCGCTGGTGACGTCATGATGGTGAAGATTTGCGGCATCACCAATCGCGAGGACGCGCTGGCTGCCATCGAAGGCGGAGCATCCGCTGTGGGGTTCAACTTTTATCCGGCAAGCCCGCGATATATCGCACCGGATGATGCGGCTGTGATCGTTGCAGGGCTGCCGTCGGGAGCGTGGAGGGTGGGCGTATTTGTGGATGAATCCGCCGCGAGTGTGCTGCGCATCGCGGAGCAGGTGGGGTTGGATATCGCACAATTGCACGGACACGAGTCGGCGGAGCAATATCCGGCGGGAATTCGAGTCTGGAAGGCGATTCGCATGCCGGCAGGCGAAACCGCCTATCCTACCTCAGGCGTTGAGGCCTTATTGCTGGATGGTCCCGCGTCGGGGCAAACCTTCGACTGGGCGCGCGTCCCTCGCGGTACGGCCAAGTTGATTCTGGCCGGCGGACTGGACGCGGGCAACGTCCGGCAGGCGATCGCGCAAGTGCACCCGTGGGGCGTGGATGCCTGTTCGCTTCTCGAAAGATCGCCGGGCCGCAAAGATCGTTTCAAGATGGCGGCGTTTTTAAGAGCCGCTCTGGAGGCCACGTCATGATGACTGCGCAACCGGACGCGGGCGGCCATTTCGGACCTTACGGCGGGCGCTACGTGCCCGAAGTCCTGATGTCGCCGCTCGAGGAACTGGAGAAGGCCTACCTGGAAGCCCGCGCCGATCCGGCGTTCCAGGCGGAATTGAACGATCTGCTGAGGAATTACGCGGGCCGTCCCACGCCGCTGTACTTCGCGCGGCGGCTGACCGAAAAGCTGGGTGGCGCGCGCATCTACTGCAAGCGCGAGGATCTGTTGCACACCGGCGCGCACAAGATCAACAACGCGCTGGGGCAGGGGTTGCTGGCGCGGCGCATGGGCAAGCGGCGGGTGATCGCGGAGACCGGCGCCGGGCAGCACGGCGTGGCCACGGCTACGGTTTGCGCGCGGCTGGGGCTCGATTGCGTGGTCTACATGGGCGAGGAAGATATGCGCCGCCAGCGCCTCAACGTTTTCCGCATGCGCCTGTTGGGCGCGCAAGTGGTTCCGGTCACGAGCGGCAGCCGCACGCTGAAGGATGCCATCAACGAGGCCATGCGCGATTGGGTGACCAACGTGGACACCACCTGCTACCTGCTGGGATCGGCGCTGGGCCCGCATCCTTACCCGGTGATGGTGCGCGATTTTCAGAAGGTGATCGGCGAAGAAGCCCGCCGCCAGATTCTGGAAACGGAAAAGCGTCTGCCGGATGCGGTTTTCGCGTGCGTGGGCGGCGGCAGCAATGCCATCGGCATCTTTCATGCGTTTCTGGACGACGATGCGGTGCGCCTGATCGGCGTGGAGGCGGGCGGCAAGGGCGCGATGTTGGGAGAGCATGCCGCGCGTTTCCGCGGCGGGATGCCGGGAGTGCTGCACGGCGCGCGCAGCTACCTGCTGCAAGACGAAGATGGGCAGGTGTCGCTGACGCATTCGGTTTCGGCGGGATTGGACTACGCATTGGTCGGTCCGGAGCATGCCTGGCTGCACGACCGCAATCGCGCGGAGTACGTGGCTGCCAGCGACGGCGAGGCGCTCGATGCAGCCCGGTTGCTCTGTCACACGGAAGGCTTGATACCAGCGCTCGAATCGGCGCATGCGGTGGCCGATGTGGTGCGGCGGGCTCCCGCGGCGCGAGGTCAGGTGTACATTCTCAATATGTCGGGTCGCGGGGATAAAGACATCGATATTTACAGAGAGAACCTGAAAGAGTTGGACGATGAGCACGCCTAATGTGGGGCAGGCCCTTGGCCTGCGCGGGTCTCTTAGACCCGCTGTCTTCGGCGAGATGAGGAGGCCGGCCAAGGGCCGGCCGCAGGCCGCGGGCCTGCCCCACAACTAATGCAACCAACGCGTATCGCACGTCTGTTCGACAACCTCAAGCGCGATGGGCGCAAGGGCCTGATCGCCTTCCTCACCGCCGGCGATCCGTCTCCCGACCGCACCCCGGCGCTAGTAGAAGCCCTGGAACGCGGCGGCGCGGACCTGATCGAGCTGGGCGTGCCATTCTCGGACCCCATCGCGGACGGTCCCGTGATCCAGCGGGCGGGCCAGCGGGCGCTGGCGGCGGGCACCACGCTGCGCAAGGTGTTGGGCATCGCGGCGGAGATTCGCCGCCGCTCCGAGATCCCCCTGTTGCTATTTACTTATCTGAATCCAGTGGTGCGCCATGGAGTGGATGCCCTGGCGCGCGACGCGGCGGCTTGCGGTATCGATGGCTGCCTGCTCACGGATGCCAGCGTGGAGGAAGCCGGCGAATACGTGGAGTCCATGCGGCGCCACAATCTCGACACCGTGTTTCTGGCCGCCCCCACCAGTACCGAGCGGCGGCTGAAACTGGTAGCCCAATACTCCACCGGATTTGTCTACCTGGTTTCGCGTACCGGCGTCACCGGCCAGCGCGAATCGCTTTCCGATGCCGTGGGTCCCCTGGTGCGCGCCATGCGCGCGGTCACGGATCTGCCGCTGGCGGTGGGCTTCGGCATCTCGCGGCCGGAGCACGTCGCGGAGTTGGGCCGGCAAGTGGAAGCCGTGGCGGTAGGCAGCGCCATCGTCAACCTGATCGAGCAGAATGCGGACAACGCATCGCTCGAAGTCCAGTTGGAATCCTTCGTGCGCGAGCTGAAGCACGGCTTCAATTTACGGGCGGCGGAGGCGCGGTGACGCGCGAAGAAGCGCTGCACGCCTTGGAAGCCTATCGCGTAGCCATCGATGCGCTCGATCTGCGCCTGCTCGAATTGCTCAACCAGCGCACGCGCGTGGTGGAAGACATCGGCCGCGTCAAGCGCTCCGCCAAGTTGCCCATCTACGAGCCCAAGCGCGAGGACCAGGTTTTCGAAAACATCACCACGCACAACGGCGGCCCGCTTACACCGGACGCCGTCAAGCGCATCTTCGAACGCATCATCGACGAGATGCGCACCATCCAAAGAATACGCATGGAAACCAGCGCGGACGGAGAGTCATAAATGTTAGTCGTGATGCAGCAGGGGGCCTCGGAGCCCCAGATTCAAGCGGTTATCGATCGCATGGTGGGGGAAGGCTACGACGTACACCGCTCCACTGGCGTGATGCACACTGTGCTGGGGGGCGTGGGCGGCAAGGTGGATGTCGACCTGGAGATTTTCGAGGTGATGGAAGGCGTGAAGGAGGCGCACCGCATTGCCTCGCCCTACAAACTGGCCAGCCGGAATTTCAATCCGGGCGGCACGGTGGTGAAAATCGGCGGTGTGTCCATTGGCGGCGATCGGGTGGTAGTGATGGCCGGGCCCTGCAGCGTGGAGAGCCGCGAGCAGATCGATTGCGTGGCCGCGCAGGTGGCGCACGCGGGCGCGCGCGTGATTCGCGGTGGCGCGTTCAAGCCGCGCTCCTCGCCCTACAGCTTCCAGGGCCTGGGCGGCGAGGGTCTGCAAATGCTGCGCGCGGCGGCCGACCGCAATGGCTTGCTGGTGGTCAGCGAGGTGATGGATCAAACCCAGATCCCGCTGGTGGGCGAGTATTCGGATATCATCCAAGTGGGCGCGCGCAACATGCAGAACTTCAACCTGCTGCGCGAATTGGGCAAGCAGCGCAAGCCGGTACTGCTGAAGCGCGGCATTGCGGCGACCATTGAGGAGTTGCTGCTTTCCGCGGAGTACATTATGGCGGGCGGCAATTACGACGTGATCCTGTGCGAGCGCGGCATCCGCACTTTCGAAACTTACACTCGTAACACCATGGATATCTCGGCCATCCCGGTGGTGAAAAAACTTTCGCATCTGCCGATGGTGGCCGACCCTTCGCACGGCACAGGGCGCCGCGACAAAGTCGCTCCGATGGCGCGCGCCGCGGTGGCCGCGGGCGCCGATGGCTTGTTGATCGAGGTGCATCCGGATCCCGACCGTGCCTTGAGCGACGGTGCGCAATCGCTGCGGCCAGAGCAATTCGAAGAACTGATGGCGCAATTGCGCATGATTGCCCCGGCAGTGGGCCGGTCCATCTGATGGAGACTGTCGCAATCGTCGGTGTAGGGCTGATCGGCGGCTCCTTCGGCCTGGCTTTGCGGAAGGCGGGCTTCCGCGGAACGATTGTGGGCGTCAGTTCCGAAGCGTCGGTGCGCGCGGCGCTGGAGCGCGGGGTGATCGACCGCTCCGCCACGCTGGAGCAGGCCGCCCGGTCCGCCGATCTGTTGTATCTTGCACAACCCATCGGCCGCATTTTGGACACGCTGCACCATCTCGACCCGCTGGTGCGGCCGGAGGCTCTGGTCACGGACGCAGGCAGCACCAAGCATGCGATTGTCACCGCGGCGCACAAGTTGGTGCGGCGCTGCCAGTTCCTGGGCGGCCATCCCCTAGCTGGCAAGGAGAAGCGCGGCGCGGCGGAAGCCGATGCGGACCTGTTCCGCGGCCGCACCTACGTGCTCACCCCGGGCGCGCCCGAAGAACTGAACACGCCCGCCGCGCGCGGCTTCGTCGAGTGGGTGGGCCGCATCGGCGCGAAGGCCGTGGTGCTGGGCGCAGCCGAGCACGACCGGCTCGTTTCGTTTACGTCGCATCTGCCGCAGCTCGCGTCCACCGCCTTGGCAGCCACCGTCGCGGAGAATCTGACCGCGGCGGAAGATCTGCAGGTGGCCGGGCCGGGCCTGATCGACAGCACCCGCCTGGCGCTCAGCGCGTATGAACTGTGGCGTGACATTTTGGCTACGAACACCGAGTCGATCGAGCAGGCGCTCACGGCGTACATTAACGAGCTCGAGCAGCTTCGGGAGAATCTGCGCACGCGCGGCGCGCAACAGGAGTTTGTGCGCGGCGCGGATTTGGCGTCGCGGCTGCGGAAGACGGTGTAGAAATCGGATAGAAGAGTGAGCTTATGCAGATCTTTCGACTGACCGGGGTTTGCTGGCACGAAGGCGCGGCAGTAGTTTCGAAATGTCCCGAACTTGGCGCGGCGTCGTGTGGCTTTCCAGGAGCTCCCAAGAGGGGAAAGGGCAGCCACACAGCGTTAGTGGGCCGGGATGCGACGGGTCGTGTCCGGCTCGTCGTCATGCCTAACAGGAAGGACGTTCCCGCACTCTGCATCCCATTTGGACCAGGCCGGCTTGACGAGGGCCGAGTTCTTGGAACTGCTTTTAGGAAAAGCTTGATTTCGCGGGCATCTCCCACGTTTGCCCGGCCCGCGGGAGGGTCAGACATTTGCGCTTACAGAAGTTCCCATTGCCTTCAGGCCAACTGGCCGAATGACTTTTTTCCATCGGCGTTCATCGGCGGCCCATACCGGTTTTGATTTTCGAATAGGCCGGAAGAAACACATATCTTGGCCGCCGATGAACCCAGATAAACGCCGATGGAATTTAGCTTTACTGCGATCCGTCGGCTCAAGTCGCGTGGCCCGGATCCCCACTTCGATGTCGCAAGCGCTTACTCTACCGTGAAAGAGCTGCCGCTGGTGGCCGTCCCATTAGGCGTAGTGATCGCGATCGGCCCGGATGTAGCGCCCGCCGGAACCACCGCATAGATGAAGTGAGAACTGGTCACGCCGAACTTGGCGGAGGTACCGTTGAAGGTCACCGACGTCGCGCCTAGCACATAGTTGCCGGAGATGCCCACCATAGTTCCGGCGGGGCCGCTGGACGGCTGGAACGTAACAATGCGGGGCTGCGGTGGCGCCAGCCCCACATCCAGGCTATACACGTTGCCGCCCAACGTTGTCTGCACTCCGTAGAGTTTGCCATCGCTGCCTTGCAGCACGGCCGGGCTCAGGAAGTTGGGGTTGCCTCCGAATCCCATCGTCACCAGCGTGGTGAAGGTGCCCGCCGTATCGATTTCGAACACGGTGCCGGGGATCAGCCCGGTCGTGCCGTAGACGTTGCCATCGTCCGCGGACGCCGTGCCGGTCAAAGGAAAGCCGCCGTCGGCTCCCCCGGTGAAGGGGTGCTCCAATCGAAAACCGCCGTCCAAGGAAACGGAGAACAGCGTGCCGAAATTGTTCGCGCCCCCGAAAGCGTTCACCCCGTAGAGCCTCCCGTTACTGGCTTGGGCCAGGTTACCGATCGGGTCGTACCCGTTGGTCCCGGAAAAGGTGTAGATGGTGGTAAAGGCGCCCGCCCGCGTCAGCTCGTAGATACTGCCGTTGGAGTTCAGACCGTAGAAATTGCCGTCCGAGGCTTGCATGAGCGGCCCCGCCGGACCTTCCCCCGCCGGAAAGGCATACACGGTAACCGGTTGTCCGGATGTGTTGAGCCGGTAGACCTGGCTGGGGAGGGTACCGGAACTTCCGAATGTGCCGTAGATCGTGCCATCCGTCGTCTGAATCAAAGAGTACGGATAGACGGTATTGGTCGGCCCGGGGAAACTATACAGCACGGTCAGATTGCCTCCCAGATCGCTCCTGAAGATCGTGCCATTCTGCCCGGCGCCTCCGCCCGATGCGACCCCGTACAGGCCTCCATCCTGGGCTTGCAACAGGGCTCCGGCGGGCTCCTGGCCCTCTGTAGCGCCGTTGAACGCGTGTGCGTAGGTCAGGTTGCCGCTGCTGTCGATACGGAACAGGGCGCCCGCGGCGGTGGTTCCCGGACCCGCATTGGTGGTGCCGAAATATGTCCCCGGACTGGTTTCCACGAGGGTGCACTCCGGAAAGTGCGGCCCTTCGGAAGTGAACGCATGCAGGACGTCGAAGACGACCTGCGCGTGGATGGCCGATTGGCCGGCGCACAGTCCCACGACCAGCGCCAGGTTTCGCATGGGCTTCAAAGTAGTCATCATGGCTTAGTGATACGGCACCGGTTCCTGCGCGGTTACCGGATATTCGACCCCAAACCCGGATTAGGTACTAATGAAGGTGAGCCTTCCCAAGCCAGGCGCCCCATACTCGCCGGGTGGGCATCACCGTTTCTACAGCGAGAAGGACCCCCTCGTGGTGGCGAGCGGCGTTCTGTTGACCGACGGTTATTGGTTCGACACTTCAGAAGAAGCATACAGAGACTTGATTTTGTATGTGCCGGACGATTCCGACGCGGTGCGCTTGACCGCGGCAATCTGGATCACATCCGCCCAGAACGAATAACAAGCCCGTGTGGAAAGTGAATGAGCGAGCGCTTCTGTCGGCCGAACCCGATTGCAACGGGAAATGCGCATCCATCTTCACACCCGGTTCGACGGCCGAACTTTCGTTTTGGCGGGCTGCGAAATAGCGTTGCGGTCGTTTCCGGGCGCCGCGCGCCGCGCCACATGGCAACATAGAGTATAGATGGCAAATCTCACAGAACTAGCGGCTCGCGAATTGAGAACAGTTTGCGACCCTAATAGTCTCAACTTTCACGGCCGACCTAGTAGTGCCGTGGATGTTGCCTGGCGCGCCGGACACTTATAGACGACACCCGCGTAGGTGACTTCCGGCAAGCGCATGGTCAAATCGAAGCTCGTGCCAGTGGTTGAATAGCCGCGCACCATCCGCAGTTGGGATTCGCCTATCTCCCGGCCGCGCCGAAATCGGCCACTC
>Ga0302326_10012159_pt1 | contig 18401 bp, 12 predicted proteins | sample Palsa_T0_3_FD_202264 | JGI IMG/M metagenome (GOLD analysis project Ga0302326, IMG submission 202264) | Peat permafrost microbial communities from Stordalen Mire near Abisko, Sweden - Palsa_T0_3 | ecosystem: Environmental > Terrestrial > Soil > Palsa > Peat permafrost | place: Sweden: Abisko...
CACAGCGCTGAATTCGAACATCATGATCGCGCCCAATTACTGGGTGGATTATGAAACCGGCAACGACTATTTCTTGAGCGTGCAATATGCCGAGCATGGCAAACCCGCCATCCACAACCTGGTTGACCTGAAGCAGATCCCTTTACGGGCGCCCAATGCGAAGGCTGACACTACTCTCGATTCAGTAGTAAAGCTGGTGAATCTTCAGTCCCCTACGGAAATCGACCATTATCAGATCCAGCGCGTTGTGGATGTCTACGTCACTCCCGCAGGTGAAGATTTAGGCAAGCTTCGCACTGAAATTCTGCACGCCATCGCTGACGCCAGGCTCCCTTCTAACATCCGGGTTACTCTGCGCGGCATGGTCAACAGTATGGATCAGTCCTTCAAGAGCTTCGGAATCGGCTTCACGCTTTCGTTCATGCTCTTGTTCCTTATTCTGGTCGCCCAGTTCAAATCGTTCATCGATCCTCTGCTGATCATGCTGGCGATTCCGATGGGCTTCATCGGCGTCCTGATCATCCTTCCGCTGACCCATACCACGCTCAACGTGATGTCTCTCATGGGCGTGCTGATGTTGATTGGAATCGCGGACTCCAACAGCATCCTGATTGTGGATTTCGCGCACAAGCTCGAAGAGCAGGGGCTATCGGTAAGCGACGCCGTCATCACAGCTTGCCGCGTGCGTTTGCGTCCCATTCTGATGACGTCGCTCGCAACCATCATCGGGATGATCCCCATGGCTATGAAACTCGGCGAAGGCGGCGAACAATACACTCCCATGGCGCGAGCCATCATCGGTGGACTGACTACCTCCGTTCTATTCACGGTGTTTATCGTACCGGCCGCGTATCTTCTGGTCTATGGGAGGAAGCCAAGAAATGTTCCTCAGAATTAATCGGGCGTTCCTGTTATTCGCGATTCCCGCGGCATCTTTCGCACAGTCGCCCTCGGCGTTAACGCTCCAACAAGCCGAAGACCTGGCCGTCAAGAATCATCCCCAGGTTCAGGCCGCGCAATTTGAGGTGAACTACGCCAATCAGCAGATTGTGATCAACCGTTCCGCTTACTATCCGGATATCAGCGGGGACATCACTGGAACACAAGGAAGAAATTTCGCGAGGATCGGAGCCGGCGATCTGACCGCATCGCGCTTGTTCGATCGCGAGGCGCAAGGCGTCACCATCAAGCAGCTGATAACGGACTCGGGCAGAACGCACAATTTAGTTGCCAGCGCGCGTTATCAAGCTAAGGCTGCGACGCAGAACTCGCAGGCCACTCGGTTTACGGTTCTGCTCGACGTGAATCGCGCCTATTTCGACGTGCTGCACGCGCAGGCCGCCGTGAAAGTCGCCGAGCAAACCGTGGCTGCCCGCCAACTGTTGGACGATCAGGTGACGGAGCTGGCTAGAAACAAGCTCCGCTCCCAGGTGGATGTGAGTTTTGCCGACGTCAATGTTTCGGAAGCGAAGCTGCTGCTGCTGCGGGCGCGGGATGCCGTGCAGGGTGCGCTCGCTGAATTGGGCCGTTCCATAGGTTCCGATCAACCGGCCAATTATCAACTTTCCGACGAGCCTCTTCCACCGGCGCCACCCGACGCAGCCGATACTTTGGTAGCCCAGGCCGTCGATAACCGCCCCGAACTTGCAGCCTTGCGCGCTTCACGGGATGCCGCCCGCAAATTCGCCGACGCCGAAAGAGACCTGACGCGCCCAACCGTTAGCGCGATTGCCGTGGGAGGTTATATCCCGTACATCAGTAATCCCACCTCAACGCCGATTCCTCCCGAGTATGAGGGCGTCGGGGCCAACGTCAGTATTCCAATTTTCAACGGGCATCTCTTTTCCGCCCGCCGCGAGGCCGCCATCCAACGGGCGTTGGAATCGGAGCAGCGGCTGCGCGATGAGCAGGAGCGTATCAGCCGGGATGTTCGCGTCGCTTGGGCCAGCGCCTACGATGCTTACCAGAGAATCGACGTCACAGCGCAGTTTCTCAGCCAGGCCTCCTTGGCCATGCAACTGGCGCAGGGGCGTTACGATCTAAGCCTGGCTTCTATCGTTGAACTGACGCAGGCGCAGTTAAATGTAACCCGAGCCCAGATCGAAAATCTGAACGCGAAGTACGACTATCAGAGCCAGTACGCGGCGCTTCAATTCACTCTCGGTCTGCTCCGCTAACAGGACGCCAAAAGTAGTTGACGTTGCAAGCGATTACGCTGAGCGGTAGCCATAAGATTAATCAACGCTATCCAAAAGATATAGGCCCGGCCGCAGGTTTTCAATGACTTCCGGCCGCCCCGTTTATGGATTCTTCACATCTTTTAGCCTACACTGGCAATTGAGTACGCTATCTTGCTCCATCCTCGGTGCGCCGCCGTTCCTGTGAGACGCGTTTCAGCATGCCTGGCAGGAGCACACATATAACCGACCATGGGGAAGCTTGAACACTTGCTGAGGCGCCGGGAGATTAGTTGCTTGATGTTGGCTTGCTTGGCCCCGAGCGTTCAGGCGCAGCCTCAGAGCTTCACCTGGCAGGAGCTACGTGACAAATTTCAGCAAAACAATCCAACCATGCGGGCCGCGCAAATCGGCATCGACGAATCCCGGGCTCAGGAGATCACGGCGAACTTGCGGCCCAATCCGGATTTTACCGGATCGTTTGATCAGATGAACTTTTTTTCCACGCAGTCACCTCCCAGCGGCGGCCCACCAGTCTACAGCCCATTCGCCTACGCCTTCCCATCGGCATCCCTCAGTTATCTTCACGAGCGGCGGCACAAGCGTGAGCTGCGTCTGGAGAGCGCCCAGCAGGAAACAGCGATTACAGTTTCGCAGTACGCCGACCAGGAGCGTAACCTGCTATTCAACTTGCGCAACGCGTTCGTGCAAACGCTGCAGCAGAAGGCGATCTTGAATCTCACCAGAGAAAGTTTGGCCTATTACAACCGCTTACTGGACGTAAGCAATGAGCGCCTCAAGGCCGGAGATATCGCTCGGGTGGATTTTAAGCGGTTGCGCCTGCAGCGCGTGCAGTTTGAGACCGACGTGCAGACCGCTATGGTAAATCTGCGCACCGCGAAGATCCAGTTGCTGATGCTGCTCAACGATCGCACGCCGGTGGAAGAGTTCGACGTGACCGGAACATTCGATTTTTCTTCCGAGGCGCGGCCTCTTGATGAATTTCGGCAGCTGGCACTCCAAAACCGGCCGGACTTGAAAGCGGCCGTGCAATCGGTGGATAAAGCGCAGACCGATCACAAGCTGGCAGTGGCTAACGGTTCTACCGATCCCACCTTCGGTGCGGACATCGCGCGCAATCCCCCCATTCCGGCCTATATCGGCGTCAACGTGAGCATTCCGCTGCGTATCTTCGATCGGAATCAAGGCGAGAAGTTGAGAACACAAGAGGACATCACGCGTAATGAACGCCTGCGCGACGCGGCCACGGCCCAAGTATTCAGTGATGTTGATTCAGCCTATGCCACTCTCGAAAGTAATCTGGTCTTGTTGCGCCCATACAAAGAGACTTACCTGCAGGATGCCACCGAGGTTCGCGATACCGTTTCGTTCGCCTATACCCGAGGCGGAGCATCGCTGTTGGATTTCTTGCAAGCGCAGCAAGACTACCGCAGCACCCAGCTCAATTATTTGAACCTGGTGGGTGCATTCATGACCGCCGCCGCGCAGCTGAATCTGTCCGTGGGCCAGGAGGTTATTCGATGAACCCGACCAAGCGCGGACCCTGGGTGCTCGCGGCGACGTGTGTAAGTTTGAGTTTTGGCCTCGCCTGTAGCTTTGAATTGACAAGCTGCGGACCGAAAGTACAGGCGGATGCGAAAGCGGAAGCGCCACCGCCCGCTCAAGTGGAGAACGAATCGGACGGCAACATTTTCAAAGTAGAGCACAGCGATCAGTTTCCGGTGGTGACCGCCGGCGAGCACGATACCGCTCCGGAGCTTAAAACCACAGGCTCGGTAAGCGCCGACATTTCTCGTAACATTCCCGTGATTTCTCTCGCTTCCGGCCGCATCGTGGAAATTGACGCCCGGCTGGGCGACAGCGTAACGAAAGGGCAGCTGCTATTGAAGGTGCAAAGCCAAGACATCGCTCAAGCCTTCTCCGACTATCGCCAGGCGATGGCGGACGAGCAACTGGCCAAAACGCAACTGGACCGAGCCAAAATCCTGCTGGACAAAGGCGCTATCGCCAAAAAAGACGAGGAAGTGGCGGAGGACACTGAGGTGAAGGCCAAGGTAACCACCGAAACCGCGCGGGATCATCTCCGGGTTTTGGGAGCCGATCTGGATCATCCCAGCTCCATCATCGAAATCCATGCGCCTGTATCGGGCGTGATCACCGATCAGCAAGTGACCGCTGCGGCGGGCGTGAAGACGCTGGACAATTCGCCGAATCTCTTCACTATCTCGGATCTGTCGCGTGTTTGGATCATTTGCGATGTTTATGAAAACGACCTGGCGTTCGTTCGCGTCGGCGAGTTTGCCGACATCCATTTAAACGCCTACCCCAACGTGGTCTTGAAGGCGCGCATCGCAAACATCGCGCCCACGCTCGATCCTACCATCCGCACCGCCAAAGTCCGGCTGGAAGTCGAGAATCCAGGCATCCTGCGCTTCGGGATGTTCGTTACCGCCACCTTTCATGGAACTCAGAAGGAAATGCATGCTACGGTTCCAGCCACCGCCATACTGCACATGCACGATCGCGACTGGGTCTACTCCCCGGCTGGGAACAATCAATTTCGCAGAATCGAGGTGGTGGGCGGGAATATGCTCCCGGGTGGCCAGCAGGAAATCGCGTCGGGAATTAAGCCCGGCCAGCAGGTGATCTCGAATGCCCTGGTTCTGCAGGCCACGGTGGAGCAATAAAAAGATGCGCGCTCGGGCTGCCTGCCGAGCCGCGACCGGCTGCTACCGAGCCGCGACCGTGAGGGAGCTGGTCAGGAAACAACACCGTTCATGATTCGCAAAGTAGTAGATTTTTCACTCAGCAATCGCTTCATCGTTCTTGCCATCGCCATCTTGATATTGGCGTGGGGCGCCATCTCGTTCCACAATCTGCCGGTGGAAGCTTATCCCGACGTGGCGAACAACTACGTCGAGATCATCACCCAGTGGCCGGGAATATCCGCGGAGCAGATTGAGCAGCAGGTAACGATTCCCTTGGAAATCGCCATGAACGGGATTCCCGACGTAGTAAACCTGCGCTCGTTCTCGCTATTCGGACTTTCAGATTTGAAACTGGTATTCGAAGACGGATCCGAAAACGCATGGAATCGGGAACGGGTGCTGGAGCGGCTGGCGCAGGTCACCTTACCCCCCAACGTCACTCCGCAGATGGGGACGGACTGGAGTCCCGTCGGACAGATCTATTTCTACACCCTGCGTAGCACCAATCCACAATATGACGTCATGGAGCTGAAGTCCCTCGAAGATTGGGTGGTCGAAAAAAACTTCAAATCCGTCCCCAACGTCGTCGACGTCTCCAGTTTCGGCGGTCCCACGCGCGAGTATCAGGTGCGTATCGATCCGGAGAAGCTTATCTCCTACGGACTCAGTATTGGCCAGGTAGAGCAGCAGCTCACTGCGAACAACGCCAACGCGGGCGGAAGCTTCATTGAAGCGGGCTTGCAACAAGTGAACGTGCGCGAAGTGGGCATGGCGAACAATGTGCGCGACATTGCCGACACAGTGATCAAAACGCAAAACGGGACGGCCCTTCACATCGGCGACATTGCAACCGTGGCCCAGGGCCCCAAGATACGTCTGGGCCAATTTGGCCGGGCTATCCGCCGCGAGGACGGCAAGATCGTCAACAACGACGACGTGGTTTCCGGCATCGTTCTTCTCCGCAAAGGCGCGGATTCTGACGACGTCCTCAAGGGAATTCATGCCAAGGTAGATGAGCTCAATAACGTCATCCTTCCCACCGGAGTTAAGGTGGTTCCTTTCATCGATCGCAGCGAACTGGTGGAATTTACCACGCACACCGTCCTGCACAATCTCACCGAGGGCATCATCCTGGTCGTCATCATCCTGTTTTTGTTTCTTGGCAACACACGCGCCGCGCTCATCGTGGCCGTCACTATTCCTTTTTCGCTGCTGTTCGCCTCCATCTGTCTCAGCCTCCGCCATATTCCCGCCAATCTGTTGTCGTTGGGCGCGCTCGATTTCGGAATGGTTGTGGACGGCGCGGTGGTGATGATCGAAAATATCGTGCGTCACCTGCACGAGCAGCGCGCTGGAAATGGCGAACGGATGTCGGTGGCCGATCAAATTCGCACCGCCGCGCACGAAGTTCAGCGCCCCGTCTTCTACGCGATCACGATCATTATCACGGCCTATATCCCGATCTTCACGCTACAGCGCGTGGAGGGCCGGCTCTTCAAACCGATGGCCTGGACTGTTGCATTCGCGCTGCTCGGCGCGCTTCTGTTCTCGATTGTCGTATCGCCCGTCTTGGCATCTCTCCTGTTCCGCCGCGGCACGAAGGAATGGGAAAACCCGGTCATGGCATTCCTGACGGTCCACTATCGAAAGGCTGTGCGCTGGTCCATTCGTGAACGCTGGATACCGATTTCCGTTGGAGCTATCGCGCTCGGCGCAATGATCTTCCTCGCCACCAGCGGCATCATCGGCTCCGAGTTTCTTCCGCACTTGGATGAAGGCGCCTTGTGGGTGCGTGGAACATTCGCGCCCAGCACCGGACAGACCGAAGGCGTGCGGGTGGCCAATCTGGCGCGCCTTAAGCTGGCGGCGTTTCCCGAGGCCACCATCGTTACCAGCCAGGTGGGACGCCCGGACGACGGCACCGACACCACCGGTTTCTTTAATACCGAATATTGCGTCGATCTGAAGCCGAAAGAGAAGTGGCGCCCGGTGTTTCACCAGGACAAGGAAGAGCTGATCGCGGCCATGGATCGCGAACTGGAGAAAATTCCCGGTGGAATCTGGAACTTCTCGCAACCCATCGCGGACAACATGGAAGAAGCTGTCAGCGGTGTCAAGGGACAGCTTGCGGCTAAGATTTATGGCGACGACTTGAAAACGCTCGAAGAGAAAGCGGACGAAGCAGTGAAGGTGATGCGCACCGTTCCAGGCATCGAGGACTTGGGAGTTTTCCGCCTGCTGGGCCAGCCCAACTTGAACGTAACGGTGGACCGTCAGCAAGCCGCACGATTTCAAATCAACGTGGCGGACGTTCAGGACGCCATCCAGACCGCCGTCGGAGGCAATGCGCTTACACAGGTCTTGCAGGGTGAACGGCGCTACGATCTGGTGGCCCGCTATCAAGCGCCTTATCGGGACACGCGCGAGGCTATCGAGAATATTCGCCTGCTATCGCCATCGGGTGAGCGTGTTTCGCTGGCGCAGCTTTGCAAGATCGAGATGAAGGATGGCGGATCGGAAATTTATCGCGAGGGCAACCAGCGCTATGTCGCGGTGAAGTTCAGCGTTCGCGGACGCGATTTGGGAAGCACGGTGGAGGAAGCCATCAGTAAAGTCGGCAAGCAGGTCCATCTGACGCGTGGCTATCACATCAAGTGGGAAGGTGAGTACGAAAGCGAGAAGCGCGCCGCCGCCCGCCTGTCTCTCATCGTGCCGCTCACGGTGCTGATCATTTTTGTCATCTTGTACACCATGTTCAAATCCATGAAATGGGCCTCTCTCATCATCGTCAACGTGATGATGACGCCGCTCGGGGGGATGCTGGCGTTGCTCATAACCCACACCCACTTCAGCGTATCTTCGGGTATCGGATTTCTAGCGCTCTTCGGTGTTTCGGTGCAAACCGGGGTAATTATGCTCGAGTACATCAATCAACGGCGCTCGCGGGGGCACACCATCGAGGAAGCGGCGGTGGAAGGCGCGGTTCTTCGTCTGCGCCCCATCATGGTGACCAGCCTGGTAGCTACCTTAGGATTGCTGCCCGCTGCGTTATCGCATGCCATCGGCTCGGACTCTCAGCGGCCTTTCGCCATCGTCATCGTGGGAGGATTGATCTCAGGATTGCTCCTGAGCATCTTCCTTCTGCCGACTTTGTACGCCTGGGTGGCGCGAGAAGGCGACGTGCTTCCGGTGCCGGAGACAACCTCAGACGAAGTGCATTGACGCGTAGCGCGAATCTTTGGGTCCTGCCCAACCGGCCAATCGTTTGATTGCGGGTCTGCCGGTGAAAAGCGGTGAGATAATAAGCACTTCGACTCCGATCCGATCACATGTGGCGCCTGGAACGAGTATGGGAAGAACGCAACCGAATTCCAGTCCTGCTGGCAAGCGCCGCCATCATCCTGATAATCGCCGTCGCAGACTGGTGGACGAAACCCTTTGTAGCGTTTGGCGTTCTCTATTTATTCCCCATCATGCTGGTTGCAGGGTTCCTCCCTCGCTGGGTTATAGCCTTGCTCGGCGCAGTCTGCGCAGTGCTCAGTGAAGTCTTCAGTTCACTGGATCGGTCAACCGTTCGATTAGGTTTTGAGACCTTGGCGCTGGCCGGCTGCGGATTGTTCGTCGCCGAACTGGTGCGCAACCGCCGCTTGACGCTGGAAGGGCGCGAGCGATTGATGGCACTTGTTGAAACCAGCCCGGCGGCTATTGTTACGGTGGACGATCGCGGCTTCATCGAGCTTGTTAACCAGGCCGCAGTGGAGCTATTGGCGCCGCGGGACGGAAAATTGATCGGCAATCCCGTTTCGGCGTTCCTGCCCGAGCTCCATCACGCTCTGCGTTGGGAAGAGGCTCCGCAGTTCCGTGCCTCGATGCAATGCCGTGGACACCGCGGGAATGGCGAATCCTTCACTGCCGACGTTTGGTTCTCAACTTACAAGGAGGGATCCATGCCGAAGCTTGCCGCGATTATCGCGGACGTTACCGAGGAAACGACGGCGGATAACTCCCATTCTTCGCCTTCCGATCGTCAGGAACGCGTACCTTTGACGGATCGCGAAATGGATGTGCTGCGATCGTTGGTACAGGGCCTCGCGAACAAAGAAATAGCAACCCGCATGGAAGTCTCCGAAAGTACCGTCAAGAACACGCTCCAGCAGCTCTTCGCCAAGACCAATGTCCGAACTCGCGCTCAACTGGTCCGAGTAGCGCTGGAGCAGTATCGAGATCTTCTTTAGCCGCTTTCATCGATCAACTTCCTGATACGTACCGGGACCTCGAAACATCCAATAATTAATTATGCATCCAGTGGCGCAAGCAGAACGTGCTACCCCAATTCTGGAAGTCCTCTATGAGCAGCTGCTGAGGCGAGGCATCCACTATTTCCTACCTTTCAGTCGCCTCGATCTCATCGGGCACGCTCAAAACTCGACCCCGGAAATCGTTTTCACGCCGCCGGCCGGCAACTCTCTCAACTTTGAGTGGCTCGGAAACCGGTATGCGCTGAGCAACGGCAAACCGTTCAGCGATCACGAACAGACCATGCTTCGAAGCATCGGGCGGTTCCTGGCTGCGCGGTACAAGCTGCTCTTCAACAGCGAGACTGCCGCCCTAAATCCCGCGATCTTCGCCGGCCTGCCCGAGGATCGCTATGTTTCTGCATTTCTCGACGGAAGCGTTTTCGATAGCGTCAGCAGCTTCGCTCACCTTCCCGATCGGATCTCCGCGGCCATCGAAGTATTGCGAATCAGCGCCCTCAGTTCGTACGAAGACAAACGGATCTCGACCGGCGCATTGCTGTTTGGATCTTTTCCGGATGCCTGTCACTCCCTGCCGCCACAGCCTCCTGAGGCCCTCCCCTATACCAGCGAACTGACTTCGATTCGGAGCTTTCACCGTATTTGCGACGGACTCCGAACCATCGCCCTGGTCGATAGGAGCGGTCTGATGGTTGAGCTGGTCGATGTCGAGGAGTGGGCGGAGCCTTTCCATGACATCGAGCTTCCGGTTCCTAGTGCGCGCCGCTACCGGGTGCACTGCCAGGCAACGCTTTGCGGCGGCCACCTATGCCTGGTGCTTACGCCGAACGGCGAGATCAAGATCTTCGGCGAAGGCGTTCAGTTGTTTGCTTTTCTCGACGGGCGTTGGCACTTGACCGACGCGGCCTCGAAGTACGCGGCGTGGGAAACAGCGATTAAAGATAAGCTTCTGGCATCGCGACTGTTCTCTGCCGCACTCAACCTGGCCGAACACCGGCGCGGCGGCATGTTCGTGGTGATCGAGCATCCACAAGAAATCCGGCAATTGGTCAGCGGACTTGACCTGCTCGAAAGCGATCGGCCAGAAAGGGCCGGAGCCAAAAGCCAGCTCCATTACCTGTTACGTGGACAACTGATCACCCAGCTTTCGCCGATGGTGCTCGAAAGCATCGCGCAGATCGATGGCAGCGTTGTTCTGGACCGCGATTCGAACCTGCTCGCGTTCGGAGCTATCCTGCGCCATCTCCCTGCCACGGACCAAGACGAAGACATCGGCGAAGGAGGTCGCACTGCGGCGGCCATCAGCGCGTCGCAATTCGGCGATGTCTTAATGGTGAGCGAGGGCGGCCAATTGTCCTTCTATCAGAAGGGTCATTGCGTTTGGACGCTGTGACGTATACTCAAATTGCCATGAATACCGAACGCTTCAAACAGCGCCTGCTCGACAAAGAACGCGAACTTTCGGAGACGATCACGCGCCTAAAGGACAGCGCGCGCGACTCCGGTGACGCGGAGGTCAAAGACTCTACCGATGACGCCACCTCGTCCGAAAGCACATCGGAAATCCTGCAGGAAGAAACTCTCGCCTCGCAGACGCTCACCCAAGTGCGGGACGCTTTGCAACGGATCGCAGCTGGCACATACGGCAAATGCGCCGTGGACGGACGCCCCATCGAAGCGGCCCGCCTGGAAGCTGTTCCCTGGGCGGCGTTATGCCTGGAAGACCAGGAAAAACTGGACAAAGCTACGCACGCACCGCAAGGTGGTTCAACCCTCTGAGGGGATGTGGCGCACGCTTTAGCGTGCCGCGTTCACACTCATGTGAACGCCTGCTTCAGTTCAAAAAATACGTCCGGTACAACGTATCGCGCTGCTTGGGAATAAATCCGGCATCGCGAATCAGCCGCCGCAGTTCCTCTTCGCTTGCCCGATTGTGCGCGCCCGCCGCCGAAACCACGTTCTCTTCAATCATGATGCTACCCACGTCGTTGCCGCCAAAGCGCAAGCCCAGCTGGCAGGTTTTCAAACCCGGCGTGACCCATGACGACTGAATGTTTTCGATGTTCTCGAAGTATAGCCGCGATAGTGCCAGCATCTTCAAATACTCCACCGCGGTCGCTTCCTGCTTGACGAATTTGCCAAGCGACGTGTTCTCGCGCTGGAACGACCACGGAATGAATGCCGTGAAGCCTCCCGTGTCCTCTTGAATCTGGCGGACGATATCGAAATGATTCAGACGCTGCTCAATGCTCTCTCCACAGCCGAACATCATCGTGGCGGTGGTGCGCATCCCAAGCGAATGCGCTATGCGATGCACGTCGATCCAATCCTGTGAAGACGATTTCAAGCGGCTGATTCTGCGCCGCACGTCGTCATCCAGAATTTCCGCGCCGCCCCCGGGAATCGATTCCAGGCCCGCGTCACGCAGCCGGGCGATCGTGTCGCGCAGCGTTAATCCACTCACTTCGGCGATGTTCACAATCTCCGGCGCCGAGAAACAATGGTTCCAGATCTTATCGCCGAATTTGTCCTTGATCGATCGCAGCAGATCCTCGTACCACTCGATCTTCAGCTCCGGGTGTAGCCCGCCTTGCATCAGAATGCCGGTACCCCCCAGGTCGATAGTCTCCTGGATCTTGTCGAAAATCACTTCCTTCGGATGAATGTAGCCCTCGGCATGGCCCATCGGCCGGTAGAACGCGCAGAAGCTGCAATACTCGGTGCAGAAATTCGTGTAATTGATATTGCGATCGATGATGTAGCTCACCACGCCGTGCGGGTGCAGCTTGCGGCGAACCGCGTCGGCCGCCATCCCCAAGCCGATGAAATCGTCGCTGTTATACAGCTCAGTCGCTTCCTCGCGCGTCATCATGCGGAAACCTTTCTCCCTTCCACCGGCTTGCCTTCCCCCAGCGGACCAAGTTCTGAAGCGTATTGCAGGAACGTCGTCAGGCCGGCATATTCGCGATCGCCCAACTCGAACACGATATTCTCTCTCAGATACGAACGGGCCAGTTCCTCTGAAACGCCCACTTTCGCGTGCTCCGAGCGTGCAATGTCATCGATATGGTCCAGCCCGAAGCGCATCGAATCCAGAAACGGCTTCGGATCCTGAGGCGATACCTCGGCGCGCGCCGCCCACACCGCGAACACCATCGGCAGACCTGTCATTCGCGTCCACTCCGCACCTAGATCAAGCACATGAAAAGGCAGTTCGGAAGGCTCCAAAACCAGCGCCGCGTCACCGATGATCAGGGCCGCATCGGCATCCAAAAGCATGGACGGCAAGTGGGGCTTGTGCGAACGAACCTCCGGCTCCACGCCGTACTTGCGCGACAAAATCACGCGGCTCAGAGCCACTGACGTTCTCGAAGTAGAATCAGCCGCCAGCTTGCGTACTTCTTCGAATGGCACTTTCGAAATCAGGAAAATGCTCCGAACCGGACCATGACAGGCGATCCCGGCGCCCCGAATGATCTCCAGCTTCTGCCGGTTCAATTCCACGGCCGGCACAATGCCAATATCTGCCAGACCCGATTCCAGACGATCGGCGCACTCCGCCGGAATCGCAAACGATAGATCGAAAAGATCGCGCTGCTCGCCATGCAGCATCCCCCACACCAGCGGAACGGTGTTGAGATAGCTGACTACGGACACGCGAGGCTTAATAGCGGTTGTCAATCAACCAGTCTAGCAAGGCCGCCCGTTGAGAGAAAAAGATCAGCTTGTCCTTACTATGTCTGCTTGAACCGGAAGGAGCTGCAAGTTCTGTCGCTAATCAGGCTGCGCGAAGCGCGGGCCTTGGCCAGGGAGGGCATGAACGACGGAGCTTACTATCTTGCGGGTTACTGCATCGATTGTGCCCTCAAAGCCTGCATCGCCAAGATGACGCAACGGCACGATTTTCCAGACAAACGCAAGGCCGACTCTAGTTATACCCATGTCCAAGGGACTTGGTCATCGCAGCCAAGTTAGAGATATCTCATAGCGAGGAACTCAAGCACGATGTGGCCTTTCGCAACCACTGGAATACTGTACAATCGTGGTCGGAACGCAGTCGTTATGTTACTTCTGACTCCGACGCGGCCGGACAGCTCATCGAGGCGGTGGCAAATAGAAAGCACGGAGTACTCCAATGGGTAAGACGTCACTGGTAGGCTACGACATGGAAACTGGATTGAAAATACTCCAGATCCTTGATGAAGCCGGGTTGCAGGTGAAGGTTGCGGTGTGGGCCATCTTACCGGAGTATGACGAGTGGCGGCTGGTCTTGTTTTCGCGTAAGTTCGACGCGGCAGGCCTTACCAATGCGTTTGGACTTATCCACAGGGCGTTGGATGCAGCGGCCTTCCCTTGGAACTAACGCCAACTATAGTCATTCTTCGCGCAACTGACCCTTTGATTCGTGAATTGCGAAAGGACTATGGAAAATCGCCTGTTATTCCTGGAACACATGTCGGAGGACGAATGATCGGCGATCGTTATGTGGAAGACGCTTACGCCTATCGAGTGTCCTAAGCGGAACACCCGTGTTCCGAACTATTTTTCGCCCCGCTCCAATAAAGACACCTTGCTCCGTTTTCGCGCATCTACTATCTTTGAAGTAAGAGGACCTCGTTGTGTTGGAAACGGCCTTAGTCAGTTTTGTTCTGGGGGCCGGGATCTTGAGCCAGCAAGTTCCGGTGTATCGCTCGCAGTCCCAACCCGTCGCCGGGGGCGCCGAGCTCGTCACCGTATTTGCGCGTCTCAACGCAACCCCACCGTCTGATCCTCAGAATCTCGACATTCCCTTGCTCGCCGTCTTGCGCGATTCTCTGGGCGACGACAATCCGGATAACGATCGCCTCCGCTCGGTTTGGATTCTGACCAGCACGCGGCCAACGGTCTGGCAGCGCGCCGCGTCCGCTCTTTCGTTCGGGTACTTTCGCGCGGGCAGCAAGCGCCATGCCGGCCATGTACCCTCGCCCGCCATCGATCTCGCTGCACCCACCAAAAGCGTGTACAGCAATCTCTTCGGCGACAGCCTCCAGGCCATGGAACTCGATCCTCTTGGAATGGCGGTTCGATCTACCACGCGCACCTATCGTACGAATTCGGACGATTACACGAAGCTGCAGGTTTTTCAGGCCCTCGATACTTTGGACAATCTCGCGCTGGACAATAAAGCTACCCCAGCCAATGCCCCGTCTGCTCTAACCGACATCGAACTACGCGAGATCCATTCCCGGCTCAGCCTGTCCACACGCACTTTCGGCGGCCTGGTGAGCCAGCGGAATCTTTTCACTTTCTACGACAAGGAAAACTCCCAGCTTCAGCGGACGCGCGGCCACAATTGGGAACTGCTGCGACAGCGCGCCGAGCTCAACGGCCTGTTCTTTGAACCTCTGGCTGCTGCCTCGGGGTCGCCCAGCGAGGCCCTCCTTTGGATCGCGCGTTCCGATCTCGACAATCGCGGCGGCCGCCCTTTCGATGGCCAGTTCTTGAGCATTGCCAATCCTTGGACCGACCAACGCTTGATGCACTGGGCCGGCTACTCGCAACTCCGCTATTTCGATTCCGAGAACCGCCCCGTCTCGCAGGACACTCCCGATGCGCATCCCGTCGAGATGATTCCGCTGGCCCTGTATAGTCTGAATTACCCGCGTGTTCCCCTCTTACTCGTTGATTTTCGCCACAGCCTCACCCCCAAGCGCCGCGAGATGATCAACCAGGGCGCCAGTGGATTGATCACCGGCGTCTTCGGCATCACACGCTTCGGCAATCCATCGTTCTTCGCGGCGGACTTCGTTTGGACGTTTGTGCGCGGTCGCCACGGCGCGGCTGTGAACCGTACCGCCCGTCTGCAAGCCTACTCCGGCGCACGGCAATTCCTCGCCATGGATTCGAGCTTGGACCCAGGGCTTAAGATCGAGCTCCAGCGGCGGTTGGACCATCTCGCGCTCAACCCGCGCGAAAATGAAACCTCTCGTGAGGCCACTTTGGCGCGCGAGCAGTACGCTGCCCTGCTTAAATACCTTAACTCTCCGCAAGGCGCTGCGAAGCTCGAGCGCGACCGCCACAAAGAGCTGGAATCCTACACTCGTTCCTCCGCCTTTCATATATTTGCAGGATTCGGCCGAATCTTCACTCGCGGCCCGCATCCCGACCTGGATTCCGACCTCAGCCTGCGAGCCGAGCTGGATGCCTACCGCCGCTCCGCCACCCACATGCGTTTCCTCGAGCAGGTATTAGCCGACGGTCCGCGCCCGGACGTGGTGTGGGACTCGGACGCGATTCGCAAATCGGTGGACGACCTCTCCGCCGACGCCAACGCCAGCCCCGCCGCCCAGCGCCTCATTTCCGAAGTCTATTCGCGCACCGGCGACCCGGATCTCCGCTTGGCGTGCTGGCGCGCCCTGCAGTCTTTCAATCAGCGAGCAGCATTGCCGGTGGCCCAGAACGTGTCCGGCCAGTGATTTCCCTCTCTCTTCCCTATCTGCTCCTCGCGTTAGTTCTCACGTCCCAGCTCCAAGCTGAAGTGAAGCGCGTGGTCGTCATCAAGCTCGATGGCGTTCCGGAAAACGTCCTGGAGCGCGAACTTGATCGAATTGACCCACTCACCCACAAGAGCGCCCTGCCTTGGATCGATCACGTCTTCGCCCAAGGCGGAACACGTATCGATAATTTCTATGTGCGCGCAATCAGCCTCTCCACGCCGTCCTGGTCGCTGCTCGACACCGGTCAGCACTTGCAAATCCACGGCAATGCCGAGTTCGATCGCTACACCTACCGCGTTTACGATTACATGAACTTCTTCCCGTTCTACGTGGGTTACGCGCGCTTACGTAGAGTCGACATGCCGGGCGTCGAGGTTCTGGACAGCCTTGGAATTCCGCTCTTGATCGATTACTTTCCTTACGCGGCCACCTACCAGAGCTTTCAACTTTACCAGCGCGGCGTCCGCTGGAAAACGCTGCAAGACGCGCTTCCCAACCACTTCTCGCGCTCGCTGCGCCAGTTGCTGGACGAGTGGACCATCGGTTTTGAACTCGGCGGCGTGGTCGAGGATCAGACCGAGCATGAGCTCATCGCCAAACTCTCCGACCCCGGCATTCAATACCTCGACTATTTCACCGGCGATTTCGATCACATCGCGCATGCGGCTTCCGACGCGGCGTCCCAGCGCCTGGCCCTCCAACGCATCGATGGACTGATCGGCCGCATCTGGACCGCTATCCAATCCAGCCCGCTCGCCGCTCAGACTGTACTGATCGCCGTCTCCGATCACGGCATGAATACGCAGCCCGGTGTCTACAGCCAGGGCTACAATTTACTCAAATTCTTTAGTAGCCACGCCGGCGGCGGCCATCACGTCGTTACCAACCGCCACCCATTGGATGAGTACAAGCTCAGCGGACTCGACCCTTTCGTCTCCGAAGTCGTCACCCCAAGTGACGACTCGCTGTACTTGAAAGGCGAATCCAGCGATTACCCCACGGCTTTGCTCGATCCGGATGGCAACGAGCGCGCTTCGGTTTACCTGCGAAATTCCGATTTCAACGCGCTGCAGATTTTGCTCGAGCAAATCAACCGCCCCGGCGTGGATGCCGCTGTCAGCCGCGCCGCTATCGCCGAGTTCTCCCAGATCGTCGATCGCCACCGCGACGAGTGGTCATCCACCGCTCACGAGCTTTCCGATGAGCTCGCCGCCCTTCGCCGCGCCATCGACCAGCGGCGCGCAGAGCTTAAAACCCAGCCCAAGAAATGGACTCCCGAGCAACGCGCCGCTGGACTCGACAAGGCCGGTCGCCGGCTCTCCGTGGAACTCGATTCATGGCGCGAGCAGGAGCAAAACTATTCCGCCTATTTGAGCGCTCTCTCGAAGCTCCTGGATCTTGAGCCCGCAGAGTTTGATCGCCATCGCTTCACCGCCTCAGACTTAATTCCGAAGCGCGCCATGGGCGACCCGAACTCCGTCTACGATCTTCAGAACTACATCGTTGGGCCCTCGCCCTCCGAATCCCTCAATTTCGAACGGATCAACTACCCCAAGGTCCTTAGCGGCCTGTCGGTGCGAAACAATGTGCAGCTTGGAGTTTCGTCGCATCCAGTCGACTTCATCGCCATGCGCCTGTCCGACGGCTCGATTTGGCTCTATAGCGACGATGATCATCAAGCGCTGATTTCCTGGCGTCCGGGCGAATTGCGCTACACCACCATCCGCGATCTCCGCCAGGATGCCGGCGGGGCCATCCACTACCAGACTGTTCCGCCCGCGCCGGGCTTTCCGCTGCGAATTTTCGAAGACGAGAACTTGGCCGTCCCAGCCTCTGATCGCGCCGAATGGTTCAACGCCTGGCACTCCGAACTCGATTGGCTGCATGCCACGCATCAGACCGCGTATTCCAACGGCATCATCGCGATCCATGAACAGTTTCTGAACACCGGCGCACTGGCGCCCGTGGGATCCGATGCCGCCTTGCTGTCCCGCTTCAACCACCGCCGCCGCAAATTAGCCGAGCCCGATTTCCTGATCTTCGCCAACGACCACTGGAATTTCAACGTGCGCAATTTCAATCCGGGTGGAAATCACGGCTCGTTCCTGCGGGCGTCCACCCATTCCATCCTGCTTTTCGCCGGCGGAGCCGATACCGGCATTCCGCGGCATTTTGAAGTAAGGGAGCCTTACGACAGCCTCAGCTTCGTCCCGACCGTTCTCGACTTGATGGGCCGGCATTCCGATGCAGCCAAGCTTCCCGGGCGTCCAATCCGGGAGATTCTTTCGGTGCCACCCGTTACGGGACCCTGAATTTACTCCGGTTTAAGTGCCCGCTCCATGAGCTCGCGAATCGCCTCGCGCGGCGAAATCCGGCCGCCCAGGATTGCTCCCATCTGCTCGGTGATGGGCATATCCACTTGAAACTTGCGAGCCAATTCCACCGCTGCCCCCGTGGTTTCCACGCCCTCGGCGATCATGGTCATTGAACTGACAATTTCCCCAAGCTTGCGTCCCTTCGCGAGTTCAATGCCGACGCTACGATTCCTGCTGAGCGCTCCATTGCAGGTAAGAACTAAATCACCCAGGCCGGCCAGCCCCGGCAATGTTCGCGGACGCCCGCCCAACTCGATCGCGAGACGCGTAATCTCCGCCAGCCCGCGAGTGATCAGCGCCGCCATCGTATTGCTGCCCAGTCCCAAGCCTTCGCACATCCCCGCCCCGATGGCGATGATATTTTTCAGCGCCGCCCCAATCTCCACTC
>Ga0302326_10012160_pt1 | contig 18401 bp, 19 predicted proteins | sample Palsa_T0_3_FD_202264 | JGI IMG/M metagenome (GOLD analysis project Ga0302326, IMG submission 202264) | Peat permafrost microbial communities from Stordalen Mire near Abisko, Sweden - Palsa_T0_3 | ecosystem: Environmental > Terrestrial > Soil > Palsa > Peat permafrost | place: Sweden: Abisko...
GAAAGCTCGAGGAAGTTTTGGGCTATTTTCGGTACTGTTACCGCATAGACATTGGCGCCTAGATGGCGCTGCCACATTTCATAGATTCCGGCAGCGACCGAATCTTTATCCAGCACGTAGTCCCAATACAGCAGTTCGGAGGCAGCCTGTGTGACCGCAGGGGTCGGCATGTCGATATCACGCAACAACGGAACCAGGCTGCGAGCCAGTAGCGAGAGGTCGCTGTTTTGGAGCTGGACCATATCAGCGACGGAGAATCTCCGGCCCGAACTCAGAAACTCGGCAACACTCTGCGCCCTGAAAGGGTCGGCCCACGAATAATGCAAAGCGTCTTTGTAAGGCCATCCGCGCGGGATCTGGTATTCGTTGGAGGTATTGTAGAACCCTTTTGCCGGGTTGAGCTGATGCGGCAGTTCCTTGATGGGGAGGAATCCATTCCACTCATAGCGTCCGTCGCCGGGCACGGGAACCAGACCGCTCCACTTCGGGCGCCGCGGCGCAATTCCCACCGCCTGGTATCCGATATTCCCGTCCCGGTCCGCCCAGACCATGTTTTCAGCGGGAATGCGGCTGTAGCTGCACGCATCCAGGAATTCCCGCCAGCTCTGCGATTGATCCATGCGCAGGCTGGCCAGATACGGCGCGCCGCCGATTTCACGCCACGCCGCGCGCACGGCATAGGCTTTATGGTGGCTAGTGTCCTCAAAGATCACCGGGCCGTGCCGTGTGTACTTCAGTTCCACCGGTAGCGGGGCTTCGCCTTTCACCGAAATCGATTCCCGGATGCTGGTCATGGATTCCCACGCGCCCGAGTATTTGTACTGCGATGGATTCGCAGGGTTAGTGTCGTACACATAGAGATCCTCGGTATCAGTTCCGAAGATGGTGAGTCCCCACGCTCCGAAATTGTTGTGCCCGATGGAAACCCCGGGTAGCGCCGGCTCGCCACCGCCGATAACATCCCAGCCAGGCGCCACCAGATGGACCCAATAGCGTAGCGATGGCGCCGCCAGATCGCGGTGCGGATCGTTCGCCAGCAAGGGATATCCGCTCTCGGTGAGCTTGCCGCTGACCACCCAATTGTTGCTACCGTTTATTTCTTTGAGAGACAGTACTGATGCGGCCTCAATCGCGGCGTCCAAGCGGGACACGGCTTTCGGATTGCGATATTCAGCGGATAGCTCATCGGCCCGGAATTTTAGCGGGGTGCGAAAAGCGTGATAGAGATCCAGGATCTGGTTCGACAGCAGCGATGTATCGATGGCCGGATCCATTGTGAGATTCGGGTCGGCGGGTTGGAAATGCTCGTTGTCCTTGACCTTGTCGATGCCGATGGCCCTGATCGCCAAAGCCAGGCTCAATTCCTGATCGATGTTATCCAGCAGGCCGTTGAAGCGCGAGATGACCACGGCGGAAGTCCATTTGCCGGGCTGGATGCCGAGCATCTTGAATTCCAGTGTGAGCAGCGCCGGATTCCGATCCATCTCGGCGATATATGCGTTAATGCCTTTGACAAAAGCCCCAACGATAGCGGCGCCGCGCGGATGGTACCAGTTGAGCTCCTGGGTCAGGTCGCCGCGGAACAGAAACAGGCGATTCCCGATATCGCGTTTCACTTGCCCTTTGCCGAGGATTTCGGCCAAGGTGCCGGTGGCCTGCCGTCTCCACATCTCTAGCTGGAACAACCGATCGCGCGCGACGTTATAGCCCTGAGCGAAGAACAGATCCGCTTCACTTTTGGCATAGATATGCGAGATGCCCCAGTGGTCCTTGACGATCTCAACCGGCTGGCCAAGGCCAGGGACCAGTAGCGTTTCAGTTGGAACGGCGGCGCAAGCAGCGAACGGGAGTGCCGTCAGCAGAACGCGAAGCACAATGGAGTAGGATTTCCTTGTTCGCATGGACGGAAGTTAGTATAGTCTACTGCGGCGAGCGATTGCGATTTTCCGCAATAGTATAAAATCAGCTAACGCCTTTATGCTGCTGGCTCCCGGAACTCGTTTGGGACCCTTCGAGATCCTTGCACCGATTGGGGCCGAAGTCTATCGGGCCAAAGACAGCAAGCTCAAGCGCGAAGTCGCGTTGAAAGTTCTGCCGGACTCGTTTGCGGACGATCCTGAGCGCATGACGCGCTTCCAGCGTGAAGCGGAAATGCTGGCCACCCTCAACGACTGTTGTGCCACGTTCTCACCGGATGGGAAATGGCTGGCTTGGCAAGTGGACGATCTCGAACAGCGGCGGACGACTGCCGTTCTGGTCGCGAAAGAACCGCGAGTTGTTTTATCAATCCGGCAACCAGATCATGGCCGTGAAATACAAGGTTAAAAACGACGTGTTCGTGCCAGAGAAGCCTCGAGTGTGGGCGGCGAAACTCACGGGGGCAACGCAGTTCGGAGGAGCACAGTGGTTTGATGTGGTGCCGGACGGCAAGCACCTGGCCGTGGAGGTACCTGTGAGTACGCCGGAAGCACCCAAGCCCGAGCACGAAGTGACCTTGGTGTTCAACTTCGTCGACGAGCTGCGCCGCCGGATCCCTCCTACCGAACCCCGACGGTAAGGGAGTGGGTTGTGCTATAAAACAAACACAGGCACAATTGTCGTTAGGATTGTTTCGCCCATGTCTGTGGAAATCGCCGGAAAAGAATTTCAGGGCCGTTGTTCTGCAACACTTTGCAACGCGCTCTCCGTTCCCGTTTTCCACACTCGTTATCCACAAGCCATCTGGCTCACAACGCTCACACAAAATTATCATTGCTACGGGCGCAACGTTCCCCTAAGGTAGAACCTCTGCCTATGGCTGCGCACGCTGACATCGCGCTTGAAAAAGGACTTCCCGCCAATCAGGATGCGGAGCGGTTCGTGCTGGGCGCCATCCTGATGGATGACGCGCTTTATATCCAAGTGGCCGGGACGCTGGAAGCGGACGACTTCAGCCTGGAAAAGCACCGCCGCATTTTTCTGCGCATGGGCGAGCTGTACGAGCGTGGCGAGCGCATTGACCGCGTCACCGTGGCCAATGAGCTGATGAAGCAAAACCAGCTGGAATCCGTGGATGGCGTCAGCTACCTGGTCTCGCTGGACGACGGGCTTCCCACGCTTTCGAATCTGGACAGCTACATCCGCATCGTCAAAGACAAGGCCACCCTGCGGCGGATCATCTTCACTTCGCAGAAGCTGATAGACCGCTGCATCATCGGTGAAGAAGAGCCGGACGAGATTCTGGCCAGCGCGGAAGAGAGCCTGCTCAAGCTGGGCGACACGCGCACGCAGGATGCGCTTGCCAGTCCGCAGCGCATTTTGGACCAATTCGAGGGCGGCATCAACGCCTTCCTGGATCCCAGCAAGCGGATCAAGGGGCTCAGCACTGGTTTTCTGAAACTGGATGACATGACCGGCGGCCTGCATGAGGGCGAGCTAGTTATTTTGGCCGCGCGCCCCTCCATGGGAAAAACGGCGCTGGCGCTGAACATCGCGCAGCATGTGGCCATGCATCCCACCCAGAAGCAGACCGTCGCGGTATTCTCGCTCGAAATGTCTTCCGAATCACTGCTTACCCGCATGGTGTGCGCGGCGGCTCGGGTGGATCAGCAGAAATTTCGCGCCAGCTATCTCAATCAGGATGAGCGGCGTCGATTGGCCAAAGGGACGGCCGACCTGGTGCAATCGCCGCTGTTCATCGACGATACCGCGGGAACACATTTGATGGATATTCACGCGAAGCTCCGCCGCCTGAAGAGCGAGCACGGCCTGGCGCTGGTGGTGATCGACTACCTGCAGTTGATGAGCGGTCGCGGACGCTACGAAAATCGCAACCAGGAGATCAGCACGATCTCGCGCGGCCTGAAGTTGCTGGCCAAAGAGTTGAAGGTTCCCATGCTGGTGCTGTCGCAATTGAATCGCGCGCCGGAAACGCGGCCTGGCGATCACCGGCCCCAGTTGAGCGATCTGCGCGAGTCCGGCTCCATTGAGCAGGACGCCGATCTGGTGGCGTTCATTTTCCGCGAGGAGGTTTACAAGGCGGAGCGCGAGGATCTGCGCGGCATGGCGGAATTAATCGTCGCCAAACAGCGCAACGGCCCCACCGGCAGAGTGAACCTGGTGTTCCTGCGCGAGTTCACCAAGTTCGAAAATCGCACCAACGATCTGGGCGAAGATGTAATTGGCGGGGAATAAGAGCCGCGCCGAACCGCACCGCGCAAGGGAGCGATCCGACAGGTTTCGTGGTAGCGCCCCCTCGCGGTCGCGGTTCGGTAACTAGGGATGAAGAAAATTTGTGCGAATCGCAGTGCTTGCGGATATTCACGGAAACCTTCCAGCGCTCGAAGCCGTACAAGCCGACCTGCGCCGGCACGCGCCGGACATCGTGGTCAACCTCGGAGACCATCTATCGGGACCACTGCAGGCCGCCGGCACAGCCGATCTTCTCATCGAAACCGACTACCTGCAGATCCGTGGAAATCACGACCGGCAGCTGCTGGATCGGCCAGCCGATCAAATGGGCGCTTCCGATCAAGCCGCATTCGGGCAGTTGACCGCCCGCCACAAGGAGTGGCTCAATTCCCTTCCCGCAACGAAAATGCTGGGGGAACAGATTCTGCTGTGCCATGGAACACCCGACAACGATCTTGAGTACTTGCTGGAGGAGATTCGGGGTACCGAAGTTGGTCTTCGATCGCCGGAGGGGATTCAGCTACGTTTGAGCTCCCACGTCCGGGCGGTGCTCTGCGGGCATTCTCACATCCCGCGCTTGGTGCGAACCAGTGCCGGGGTGATCATTGTGAATCCAGGCAGCGTCGGGCTACCGGCTTACGAGGACACCCACCCTTCCTTGCATTACATGGAGACAGGCAGCCCACATGCTCGCTACGCGCTAATCGACCAGGAAGCGGGGATGTTCAGGGTGGATTTTGTCGCCGTGGAATACGACTGGGAACAGGCGTCCAGAGACGCTGCGGCGGCCCAGCGGCCGGACTGGGCACATGCACTGGCAACCGGATACACGCTTCGGGGATAACATGAGTTTTCCAGTTTTCGCCGACCTCGAACTGGCGCGCCGCCTGGAACGTTCCGAAGCAAACGCCGGCGCCCGCTGCGTGGAAGCGCGCAGCCGGTGGTCGCCCGAAGGCGGGGCCGAGTGGAGAGAAATTGCGGGGACTTATGCCATGTTCGATGGTCCAGCTTCGCCCATCACGCAGACCTTTGGACTGGGATTGTTCGCCGAGCCGACGGGCGTGGATCTGGACCGGCTGGAGAACTTTTTCCAGGAACGGGGCGCGCCGGTTTCGCACGAGGTGAGTCCGCTAGCCGGATTATCCGTGGCGGATTTTCTGAGTAGACGCGGTTATCGTCCGGTGGAGTTCACCAGCGTGATGTACCAGCCGCTAAGGGCAGTTCCCGATTCTGCGTGCGCAACCAACCCGCGGCTCGGAGCACGTCTTATGCAGCCGGGTGAAGAAGAACTTTGGTCGGAAATTTCAGCGCGCGGATGGGCGGCGGAACATCCGGAGTTGCAAGAAATGCTGTTCAGCTTTGGCCGGCTAATCGCAGCGTGCCAGGGCTCGCTCGCCTTCTTCGCCCACCTGGATGGAGAGCCGGTGGCGGCGGGCGTGCTATGGCGCCATGCGGGCGTGGCTCTGTTTGGAGGCGCTTGCACCATCCCGGAAGCCCGCAAGCAAGGGGCGCAGCGGGCGCTGCTCGAAGCCCGCATGAGTGTCGCGCGGAGTAGCGGATGCGATCTGGCCATGATGTGCGCCCAGCCGGGGAGCGCAAGCCAGCGCAACGCCGAGCGCCAGGGCTTTCGCATCGCCTATACGCGCATCAAATGGCGGCTCGCCAATCCCTCGGAGGGCGGCTAGCACTCGGCAGCGCGATTTAGCGCACTAGCGAAAACCTGCGACAATGTCCAGGAGGAGATGGAACATGACAACCAAAGAAGTTGCGGACAAACTCGTCCAACTATGCACGCAGGGTAAGTTTGAAGAGGCCATGAAAGCGCTGTATTCGCCTGACATCGTGAGCCTGGAACCCGGCGCGCCTCCCGGACAGTCGCGCGAAGCCAAGGGAATTGCAGCCGTGCAAGCCAAGGGCGAATGGTGGGTCTCGAACCACGAAGTCCACTCGCTCAAGGTGGAAGGTCCACTGGTAGCCGGATCGCATTTTTCCGTAGTTTTTAAAATGGACGTCACCTTCAAGCCCGAAAGCAAGCGCTTCAACATGGAGGAGGTCGCAGTTTACAAAGTGGCAGGCGGCAAAATCGTCAACGAAGAGTTCTTCTACAACATGTAGTTGCCGTCAACGCATATATCCAACACGCGCCGGGCAAGTTCGCCGGCGCTTTTTTTGCCAGCTGACAGCCAAAAAGTACTAGTTGTGGTAACAACTCAGGCGCGAGTCTTGTCGTATCAGGAGAAGGTTCGCTGGAGGCAGATATGTTTAAGCACGGCGCTGGAATGATAGGCTTGCTGGTCAGCCAGTTGGGGGCCGCTGGAGGGACGGTGTCACTGATCCCGCTGTATCAACCAGCCGCCGGAGCCGCGCCGGTGGCATTCGCCGTGGGAGACTTCAATCGGGATGGCAAACCCGATCTGGCGGTGGTGGATCAGCGCTCGGCCACGGTGCAAGTGTTGCGCGGCGTTGCGAACGGCTATTTCGAGCCCTGGATCGAGTATGCAGTGGGAATTAATCCGGTTGCGATTGTAACTGGCGATTTCAACGGCGATGGAAAACTAGATCTGGCGGTTGCCAGCCAGCTCTCAAACACGGTTACGGTTCTGTTGGGCAACGGCGACGGCACTTTTCGATCCTTCACAACGCTGGAGGCCGCCGGGCCCACATCGTTGGTGGCGGCGGATTTCAACGGCGATGGGCGGATGGATCTAGCGGTTTCAAACGCCAGTTCCAACAGCGTCTCGCTCTGGCTGGGCCTGGGCGAAGGGACCTTCCGCCCCGCGATCAATTTTCGCGTGGGAGAAAATCCCTCTTTCCTGGCGGCCGGCGACTTCAATGGCGACGGAAAGCTGGATTTGGCGGTGGCCAATCTTGGTTCCAACAACGTTTCAATCCTGCTCGGAACGGGTACCGGATTGTTTCCGGCCATTCTGAACTTCGCGGCCGGGCCAGCTCCGATCGGCCTGGCATTGGGCGACTTCAACAGGGATGGGAAGATCGACCTGGCAGTACTGAACGCCACTGGCAGCAAGAGTTCCGGCTTTATGAGCACCGTTTCAGTGCTCTTCGGCAACGGACACGGGTATTTTCAACCTCCGATAAGTTTCGTGGCGGCTGCCAAGGGATCGTTCCTCATCGCGCTGGACTTGAATGACGACGGCAAGCTGGATTTGGCGGTTACCGATCCGGGTTCCAATAGCCTCAAGATATTATTGGGGCTGGGGAACGGATTTTTCGAGCCGCCGCTTAGCTTCGCGGTTGGCAAGGGGCCGGCCTGGATCGCGCCGTTCGAAACCGGTCTGATAGTGGCCAATAGTCTTTCCGACAGCCTCTCGGTATTAACTAACCGATAGAAACGGAACCGCGACTGCGGGGGCCTGCGGCCACCCAAAGCTGATGAAGACGCTGAATGAAAAACGGTTGGCAGGCGCTTTCGCTGCCAATGGATTTTACAAGGGATAGCCGCAGAGGTCTTCCACCGCCACGTTCCCGCCGCAAAGAACCAGCACCACTCGCGAGCGGGGGCTGAAACGATCGCGCAATCGCTCAGCAGCCGCCCAGGTGCAGGATGCGGCCGGCTCGGCCAGCACCTTGGCGCGTTCCAGCAGTAGACGCAGGGCGCGAATTGCTTCGGAATCCGTTACTAAAGTGACACTTTCTAAATACTTCTGGGCCAGTAGCAAGGTTCGCTCGGTGACCGAAGGCGCTCCCAGCGTGCGCGCCACCGACGTAATCGCCTCAAGTTGAACGGGATGGCCGGCCGCGAGAGCTTGGGACATGGCGTCGGCGCCTTCCGTCTCCACTCCCCAAACGCGCGCATCCGGCTTCAGGCTTTTTACCGCGGTAGCAACACCTGCGATGAATCCGCCGCCGCCAATACTGACAACTACATCGGTAACGTCCGGCAGATCTTCCACAATCTCGAGTCCCACCGTTCCCTGCCCCGCCATTACCAGCGGATCGTCAAACGGATGCACCGAAGTCCAGCCATCGCTCTCGTATTTCGCAATCTCCAGGAAGGCCTCTTGGACTCTCGGCACCAGCACCACATCCGCGCCGTAGCCGCGCGTGGCATCCACATAATTGCGCGGCGTTTTTTCCGGCATCACGATCACCGATGGAATTCCAAGTTGGCTGGCGGCGTATGCAACGGCCTGCGCATGATTCCCGCCGCTAACCGCAACCAGCCCGCGGCCGCGCCGGTCCTCCGGAACACTCAACACCTTATTGAACGCTCCCCGCACCTTGAACGACCCTGTTTTTTGGAACAGCTCCAGCTTCAGGTAAACCGGCGCACCCAGGCGCTGGCTTAATGCCAGGCTCGAAACCAGCGGCGTTCTTTTCACGCGCCCGTCAATCCGGCGGCGGGCGCTTTGGATAGCCTCGAGATCGAGCATCAGGGCCGCTTCGTAAGATCGCGAATCAGGATATCTTTGAATCGGAAGTTTCCGTGGCCGCCCGAGTGAAGCTGCAGCGCGATCCCGCCATCGGTACCGAACGGCTTCGGATCGGTGTAATCCACCATTGGAATTCCGTTCAGCCGCGCCACGTAGTGGTTGCCTTCCACTTTCAAAAGATATTCGTTCCAGTCCTCGGGCCGCACCACGGTTTCGTTTTCCGGCGCCGGCCACACCAGCCATTGCCGTCCCACGTCATAAACGCCCGCGGTATGGTGTCCAATATTGCAATCGATCTCAAACTGCGGACCTTGCACCACATCGGCGGTCCCGGGTTTGAACTCTACATGAAAGAACACGCCGCTGTTCCCATCGCCCTCGCACTTGAATCGCAGGGACAATTGAAAGTCCTTGAAATTTTTCTCGGTGCGCAGATACCCGTACTCCTTGGTGGCCGCAACGCCGTGGATGGTTCCATCCTCCACGTCCCATTTCTCGTTGCCGATCTTCACCCAACCGTTAAGATCCTTGCCGTTGAACAACGGAACCCAGTCTTCCCCGGGAGCCTTGGGCTTGGGAGTCTGCGCCGCCAACGTGATTCCAATCAATAAGAGCGTAGAGAGTGTTACCGAGCCGGTTGATCTTTGCATACGCATCCCCCTATTCTGCCCCTAACTCCACCCGGATTTGTGAAGCGATGCGGTTCGCGAAGTTTTCCACCCGCTCCAAATCGGGCCCTTCCACCATCACGCGCGCCAGCGGCTCGGTTCCGGAAAATCGCACTAACACGCGCCCGGCATCTCCAAAAGAAGCTTCCGCCGCGCGAATCTCCGCCTTGACGCCCGGCAACTCGTCCAAAGGCTTGCGCTCCCGAACCCGCACATTCACTAAACGTTGCGGATAAACTTTCAACTCTTGCGTCAACTCATCCAGACCAGCGCCCGCCTGCCGCATGGCTTCAAAAACCCGCAGCGCCGTCAGCATCCCGTCCCCAGTGGTAGCGTATTGATGAAAAATTACGTGCCCGGATTGTTCTCCCCCCAGCACCGCACTCCTTCGTAACATCTCCTCCAGTACATATTTGTCGCCCACGGGCGTCCGAATCATTTCAATTCCATTGGAAGCGAGCGCCCGCTCCAGGCCCAGGTTCGACATCACCGTAGCCACGACGATAGGCTTACCATTCTTCCCCGCTAGTTCGCCCCGCTCCTTCAAATACCGCGCGGTGAGCAGCAGAACCGCATCGCCGTCGATGAGCTTGCCGGATCTCGCAACAAATAGCGCCCGATCGGCATCACCATCGAACGCCACACCCACATCCGCCGATTGTTTCAGCACCTCCGCCCGCAGCCCTTCCAAATGCAGCGAACCGCAGTTCAGGTTGATGTTGTGGCCATCCGGCGCGCAATGCATGCGATACACGCGCGCTCCCAGCCGTTCGAACAGCTCCGGCGCCAGCAACGATGCCGAACCATTCGCGCAATCCGCCACCACCGTCAGCCCTTGCAGCCCGGTTGGGACGGTGGCGGCTAAATGATCGATGTATGCGCGGCCCAGGTCCTCGTCCACTGTAATCCCGGCCGGAAAGCCGCCGTGGCCGGCACGAATCAGCGCGAAGATGTCGCCCTCCAGCGTTTCCTCCTGCTCGTCCGGCAGCTTGTAGCCGGAATGTCCGATCAACTTAATTCCGTTGTCCTGATACGGATTGTGCGAAGCCGAAATCATGACGCCGGCGGCGAAGGGTCCGTTTTTCGCGAGAAAGGCCACGCCCGGCGTGGTGGTGACGCCCGCGAAGTCCGAGGCCACGCCCTGGCTGGCCAACCCGCCCGCCACTTCAGCGGCCAGCCAGGGGCCGGACTCCCGCGTGTCCATACCGATAACTACCTGGTGCTCCTGGCGGGATTCCGTCACCCATTTGCCGAGCGCCGCGCCCACCGCGTTGGCGGTCTTGTGATCCAGCGGATACGTCCCTGCAACACCGCGAATTCCATCGGTGCCGAATAGCTCACGCGGCATTATTTCGTTTCCTTTTGCGAGATTTTTTCCAGCGTCACCTTCAACGCGACGGTGCTTGGGACTTCCAGCCGTACTTGCGAGTCACCCAGGTTGATATGGGTTTGGAATTCGGCCTGGCTCAACACGCCGCTGAGGTCCACCGGGTCAAGCGTTACGCGAGAGATATTTTTCACGCGTTCCGCCGGGCCGCGAATCAAGGTTTTGTTCGGTACCACCGTATACTCGCGAACGCGATACCCGTCCGGCGGACCTTTTGAAAACGGCGCCGGAACAATCTCTACGGCTTTCATCAGCAGCTTATCGAAGCGCAACGTAATCTGAGACGGCAGCGCCCGATAAAAGCTCACGTCCGACGGCAGATTGATGGCAGCCGGCCGGATGTTGAAGGTGCGTTCGCCCGGTGTGGCTCCCGAGAGATCCAGAACTAGAGCCAGGTCCGCAAGATTGTCTCGAGACAGCCGGCCGGCCGGCCCGCGAATCTCCAGACGCACACGATCCGGCACATTGGAAGCAATATCCAGGTCGTCCGGCATCCCTTTGAATTCGATTGGGACCGCGATGGAAGTGGCCAGCTCCGGTTCGCGCGCGATCGCGATCCACAGCGCCACCGCAATCACCAGCGACAACAATTTCCAACCGAGATTTCCGGTGATCAGCTTCATGGCCGGTCGAAACTCTGCTCGGGCGCCGCGCCAGACCGTGGAGCACTTGCGGTCCCGGTCAGCAGGTCTCGCCGTTCCAGGCGTCCGGCCAGCAACTGCTCCACGCGCTCCGGCTCCACATCCAACTCAATTTCCCCAAATGCGGCGATCGAGATTCTTCCGGTCTCCTCCGACACGATCACGGAAAAACAATCCGATTCTTCCGTGATCCCCAGCGCAGCCCGGTGCCGCGTTCCGAGTTCCGTCATCCGCAACGGACTGGTAGTCAACGGCAGGAAGCAGGCCGCCGAGGCAATACGGTCGGCTTGAATAATCACCGCGCCATCATGCAGCGCTCCGCCGGGATGAAAAATCGCGCACAGCAAATCCCGCGAAATAGCCGCCTCCAGATGCACGCCGCTTTCCACAAACGTGCGCAGCCCGATTTTCCGCTCCACTACGATGAGCGCTCCAATTCTTTTTTGCGCCAGGTGCGTCACAGCCAGCAAAATCTCCTGGGTAGCCTCGCGGCGCTCCAATTGGCTGATTCCGAGGAATGGCCTGCGTCCCAAGCGCGCCAGCATCCGGCGCAGCTCGGATTGGAACATCACAATGAGCGCAATCGCGGTGAACGGCGCCAGCGTGGCCAGAATCGTGCGCAACACTTCCAACTTCGCCCAAACCGCCGCGAGATAGATGGCGGCCAGGATGCAAAGTCCAACCAAAACGTGGGCGGCCCTGCGGCCCCGGATAATCAGCAGAAATTGATAGACAAGAAATGCGACCACCAGAATGTCGAAAACATCGGTGAGGGTGAACTTGGGTATTCCCGTCAGCGGAAATGCAAACCAGCGCACCATATATTGATTATCCCTTGATTCGCTAACCGAACCGCGACCGCCAGGAAGCGCTACCACGGCCGCGACTGCTTTACGCTCCCTTGCGGTCGCGGTTCGGAAGTCTGCTCCCGGGAATGGCAATCACCGCCAACACCGCCGCACACACCAAACCAGCGCTCACCAACACCGCCTCCCGAAATCCCAGCCAACCCATCACCGCACCCGCCGGAAAATCCCCCAACGGACGGACGCACATCATCAGCAGCGTGTTCAAACTCATCGCGCGCCCCCGCATCTCGGGCGGAACGCGCGTCTGCAGCAACGTCATGGTGGTGGCGCCCGCGGCGTTCTGCGTCACTCCCAAAAAAAACAGCGCAGGCACTGCCATCCACAGGCGATCGCTCGATCCGAACACCGCCAAGGCCACGGTCCACAGCAACATCGAGCCTAAGGCCAAGCGATCCTTGTGCTGAGGGTTGCCCAAGGAAGCAACCGCAAAAGCGCCCACCACGGCGCCCGCGCCGATCGCAGAAAACAGCAGACCAAGTTCCGTCGGCCCTTGCCGCAGAACTTGCCGCGTGAACAAAGGCACCATTAAAATCACTGACGGACCCAGAAACATAAGCGCGGAATACGCCGAAACCACGGAAGGCAGCACCGCGTCGCGCCGTATAAAGCGCAATGCCTCCACAGCCGAGCGCAGTAATCCGCCCTGCGACCGGGGAATCGCTTCAACATCGTCCATATTCAAGAAGAACAGCGCCGCAAGCACCGCCACGAAACTGGCCGCGTTCAAAAAGAAGTTCGCCGGGTATCCCAGGTGGCTCAACGTCACACCGGCCAACGCCGGCCCCAGCAGCGCAGCGCCGTTGAACACGGCGGATTGCAGCGAAATGGCATTCATCAGCGCATCTTTCGGAACCAGCGACGCGATCAATGCGTTACGCGCCGGTTGATCAAAACTGAGCGTTGCGCCCGCCGCAAAAACCACCAGCGGAATCATCCAAAACCGGATCACGCCTGTTGCCGTCAGTACCCCCAGCACCACGGTCAGCACTATCATTAAACCCTGCGTCAGATAGAGAAGTCGCCGCTTGTCAAACCGGTCCGCCACGCTGCCGCCCAACGGCGCAAACAACAGGAAAGCGATCGCCTGCACCAGCGAAACGGCTCCCAAATGGATGGCAGACCCATGCGTCAGATCCAAAACCAGCAGGCTCTGCGCCACAATTGCCATCCACGTCCCGACCGCTGAAAACGCCAGGCCACCCCATAACAGCCGGAAGTTGCGATAGCGCAGCGCGCGATATGCGGGCATACCGGTACTGCCCGCCGCCGGGGCTACCGGGAGGCCCCCCTCTGAAGAGCTACTTGCAGGCATGCCAGTTCACTGATAGTATAAGGGTAGGGAAGCAACTGGCTGACCCATAAAGGATGCATCCATGACATGGGAAACTCCCCAAGTTGAAGAAATTTGCTTGAGCTGCGAGATCAATTCTTACAGTAACGGTGATTTCTAGATTCACACGTCGCACGCCGCCGGCGAAGCTTGTAGAAGACTAGCTTGCTGTCGGCGTGCGACTTCTCCCTGCCAGCAGTCGATTTGATCCCTCCTCATGCGCCTCAAAGTTCTGGGCAGCGCGGCGGGCGGCGGATTTCCACAATGGAATTGCGCATGTCCTAATTGCCGCAGTGTCCGGGAAGGCAAATTCTCCGGTACCGCTCGAACACAGGCTCAACTTGCCTGGAACGCCGCACCCGGCGAGTGGACTCTTCTCAACGCCTCTCCCGACCTCCGGGTTCAAATCGACGCGACACCCGAACTCTGGCCTTCGCACAAGAATGGCCCACGGCATTCCCCCATCCGGGATCTGATTCTTACCGGCGCTGAAGTGGACCAGGCTCTCGGCTTGCTGCTGCTGCGCGAGTTTCATCGCTTCCGCGTACACGCCACTCCCTCCGTTCGAAAAATCCTCACCCAGGACAACTCCATGTTCGGAGTCCTGGCCCGTTTCGCCGGCCAGGTGGAATGGCACGATCTTCCTCTGGATCGCCCTTTTAGCGCCGGAGGCGCGCGCTTGGAAGTGATTCACTCATGCGAAGGCTTCCCCGGTTTCGTAAACGCGCAACGTGCGATGGAATTGAATCCGTTAGAAGCCGCGATCGGCCTGCTGATTTCGCCAGAATGTGGGGCAGGCAATCCTGCCGGCAGCCGGCTTTCGAGCCGGCATCTAGCCTTCCTCCCCGCCGCGAGCTCCATCTCCGACGCCTTACTGGAACGCCTCAAAACTTGCGACGTCCTCCTCTTCGATGGAACCTTCTGGAGCGATGACGAACCCTCACGCATCCCAGGCATCACCAGAACAGCGCGCCAAATGGGCCATCTCCCAATCTCCGGCGAAGGCGGAAGCTTAGACCGCCTCTCCACCCTCCATCACCCCCGAAAGATTTTCATTCACATCAACAATACAAATCCGATCCTCGACGACCAAAGCCCCGAACGCCGTATGGCCGGCGATCAAGGCTGGGAAGTAGCCTGGGACGGAATGGAGATCCCACTTTGACCGCAGTGCAAGAACCAGAATTGCTATCGCCCGCCGAACTCGAGAGCAGGCTCCGGGCCATCGGCGCCGAGCGCTACCACCACAAGCATCCCTTCCATTTGCTGATGCATGAAGGCAAGCTCACCCGCGGCCAACTACAAGCCTGGGCGCTTAATCGTTATTACTACCAGAACATCATCCCGATCAAAGATTCCATCATCCTCTCCCGCAGCGACGATCCCGCCTTCCGCCGGGCTTGGAGAAAGCGCATTGTCGATCACGATGGCGACGGCACGCGCCCCGGCGGCATCGAGAAATGGATTCAACTCGCGCAATCCACCGGTCTCGATCGCGACGCCGTGATTGCCGAACGCGGCATCCTGCCCGCCGTCCGCTTCGCCGTCAACGCCTACATCGATCTGGTTTCCAAACGCACTTTCCTCGAAGCCGTGGCCTCCTCGCTCACCGAAATGTTCTCGCGCGATCTCATCTCGCTCCGCGTGGACCGGTTGCGCCTGCACTACCCCTGGCTCTCCGGCGGCCTGACGTATTTCGACGCGCGCCTCACCCAGGCTCCCGAAGATGCACAATTCGCGCTGGCCTATGTGACCCAGCACGCACGAACCCGTCCCGAGCAGGAACTTGCCATCGGGGCGCTCAGCGCGAAATGCGATATTTTGTGGGCCCAGTTGGACGCGATTTATTTCGCTTACGTGGCGCCCGGCTGGCCGCCGCCCGGAGCCTTTCGTCCCGCCGAGGAGCATCCGGCATGATCCAGGTAAGTCCGGATAGCGTGCTGCGTCTCGCGCCAGGATGCCGCCTCAGCGATCACGGCGCTCCCCAGGACCTGTTGCTGATCCCGGAAGGCGCGCTGCGAATGCAGGGTCCCGCGCGCAAGATCGTCGAGCTTTTGAACGGCGAGCGCAGCATACGCGAGATCATCGAACAACTGCAGCACCACTATGCTTCAGAAGATGCCGCGCGAATTGAAACGGAGACCCTGGCTCTGCTGACAAGATTGCGCGAAAGGGGCGTCCTGGAATCGGCATGACGTATGAACCCAAAGCCCTGATCGCCGAAGTCACGCATCGCTGCCCGCTGCACTGCGTCTATTGTTCCAACCCGCTCGAGATGCAGCGGCGCTCTGAAGAGCTGTCCACCGGGGATTGGGTTTCCATCTTCCAGCAAGCCGGTGAAATGGGCGTTGTGCAATTGCACCTCACCGGCGGTGAACCGCTGGCACGCACAGATATCGTGGACCTGGTGAAGGCCGGGCGCTCCGCGCGCCTCTACATAAATCTCATTACCTCCGGCGTCGGATTGGACGGCCCGAAACTCGACGCCTTGATCCAAGCGGGCTTGGATCACGTCCAGTTAAGCTTCCAGGATATTCAGGAAGGGCCCGCCAACGAATTCGCCGGCGCCCGCAGTCACGCCTTGAAGCTCCGCATGGCCGCCATGATCCGCGAGCGGCGCGTCGGGTTCACGCTGAACATGGTGGTGCATCGCAGCAATCTAGATCGGCTGGAAGATATGATCGCGTTCGCCGAGCAGAGTGGAGCGCAGCGTGTAGAAATCGCGCACGTGCAGTATTACGGCTGGGCGCTCAAGAATCGGGACGCGCTGCTGCCAACGCGCGCGCAGGTGGACAAATCCATCGAGATTGTGGAAGCTGCGCGCGAGCGCCTGAAGGGCCGGCTGCGAATCGATTTTGTTCTGCCCGACTATTACGCCAAATATCCCAAGCCCTGCATGAACGGCTGGGGGCATCAACTGATGCTGATCGATCCCAACGGCCGTGTTCTACCCTGCCACGCGGCAGGCGTAATTCCAGGCCTGGAGTTTTCCAGCGCGCGCGAACATCCCTTGCGCTGGATCTGGGAGGAATCGCCGGCCTTCCAGCGTTTCCGCGACGAAAGCTGGATGCCCGAGCCATGCCGGAGCTGCGACCGCCGCACGCGCGACTTCGGCGGTTGCCGCTGCCAGGCATTCCTGTTAACCGGCGATGCTTCCGCTACCGACCCGGTCTGCACGCTGGCCCCGTCTCACGGAATAGTGGAAAATATCCTAGCCCAAGTAAACGGCGGCGCCCACAAAGAGTGGGTCTACCGCGTCGACCCAATCTGACCTTAAGTGGGGCAGGCGCTTCCGGCTGCCAAGTGTTTTTTTACTGGTTCTTGTCCGGCGGCTTCTCCCCCGGCTTATACAGCGACGGCGCCTTCCGTTTCGGCTGGTCGCCTTCTTTCTTATCCTCGTCCTTCTTGGCGGCTTCCTTCTCCTTGGTCCCCAGCATGGCTTCCTTCTCTTCTTTTTCCTTTTTGTCCTTGGCCGCTACAGCGCCGGCCCGGCTACTCAAGTCTTCTTCGGAAAGCTCTTTGCTATCGGACGTTGTATCGATCGCTGTTTTCAATGCGAACTCATAGCGCGGCAGGTCCTTCGGCTCCGTTTCTTCGATCTTCTGCAAAGTTCCCAGCATGTCCTTCTCGGCCGCAGCCACCAGCTTCATGCCTTCTTCCAGCGCGACTTTACGCTTCAAGCCGTCGTCGGCCACCGTATCGATGGACTCGATAATATGCGTGTAGTCTTCCAGAACGTCGTGGATCAGCGCGGAACGCCCCGGCTTTTCCTTACTCAGCAGTTGGTTCAGCAGGCTCATCCGCTGTCGGGCAAATTGGACGTACAGCGCCAGCCGCGCGTTCGGTTCCTGCGTCTCCCGCACCTGATCGATCTCGTCCGCTGTAAGAAAGTCCCGCTGCTGCGCTAGTGCGGCGCCGGCCCATAGAATTGCAACAAATATCCGCATCCCGCCCACCTCTTACTATTTCTTGCTCATGATCGCTGCCAGTAGTTCATCGTGGACATCGGACACCCGTTTGATCACGGCGTCCACCGCCTCCCGGCTCTCGAAGCCCACCAGATCGCGAAAACTGTGCAACCGCCGCAGCAGCGCCGTCACCTTCAATTCCGCGTTCTTGTAATACTTGCTTTTGCGCGGCGCCCGGTTGGCATGTTCCAGCGCGTCGTAAGAAACCTCCACCAGCTCCCGCACTTCCCCCAGCGCCTCCTGCTGGGCCTTTTCGTCGCCGCCGCTGAACGCCTGCTTGGCCGCATCAATCCGCTTATCCGCGTTGGCCAACGCCAGTTCCGAGCGGCGCTCCGGATCCGGCTCGGATTTCACCGTGTCGATATCGCCTGCCACCAGCAACAGTGCCAATAAGGGAATCACTATCTGCGCAGCTCTCTTTCCAGAATCTTAATCCGCTGCCTGGATTGAAACTCCTCATTGGGATTCTGCCCGTTACTCATCGCCAAGAACCTTTGATAACTTTCGAGCGCGGGCTTTTGCTGATGGATCTTATCTAAGACAATTGCCCGGAAGAAAACATGACCCGCTTTTTCCGCGTGCAGCGCCGCTAGCCGGTCGAGCGCCGCTAAAGCCCCCGGATAATCCTCGCCAACTACCAGTACCGAGGCCAGCTCGCTCCAAGCCTCGGCGGAATCCGGCTGGATCTTGGTGGCGGCCAGAAAATCCCGCGCCGCTTCCGCGAACTTGCGCTGATCGCGAAGAATGCGCCCGTGCAACAAACGCAGTTCGAGATCGTTCGAATCCGCCGCCAGCACTTTCTCGATCACCGGCAGCGCCTTGTCCGGCTCCTTGTTCTTCAAATAGGCGGTGGCAAGCGCCGCCCGATTCGCCGGCGTAGGAGACTCAGCCACCGCCGCCTGGAAGCGCGCAATGGATTCCTTCGCCTGGCCAGAGGCCAGCAATAATGCACCCAGCCGTTCTTGCGCTCCTGG
>Ga0302326_10012164_pt1 | contig 18398 bp, 9 predicted proteins | sample Palsa_T0_3_FD_202264 | JGI IMG/M metagenome (GOLD analysis project Ga0302326, IMG submission 202264) | Peat permafrost microbial communities from Stordalen Mire near Abisko, Sweden - Palsa_T0_3 | ecosystem: Environmental > Terrestrial > Soil > Palsa > Peat permafrost | place: Sweden: Abisko...
CGGGGGCTCAAACACCCCCCCCCCCCCGCCCCGGGGGGCGGGGCGGTGTGGGGGGGGGGGGGGCCGGGGCGGGCCGCCCCCCCCCCCCCCCCCCACCACGACCAGCGCGGCGAACGCGAGTAGCTTTCTGCAATGGACTCGCCAAGATGGCGAATTCAAGGCACCCTAGTGCCCCCGGATTGCGTTTCGACGGGACCTTGCATGGCGGATGACTGGAGGACCGATCGATCACGGGTTCGTCGTGGCCCGCGGCGCCTGACGGCCACAGCCGTCGTTGCGGCCGCGCTGTGCCTGGGCGCCGTGTCGAGTCACGTCGCCGCGGCGGCGAACGCCATCGGGCGTCGACCGATGATCATCCTCGACGCGCTGCACGCGCCCGAGCTGCTCGCAGTACGCGCGGCGGATCCCACCGGAGAGGCGGCTCGTCTGGCCGTCGACGGCCGGGAAGACACCGTGTGGATCGGTCGGCCCGGCGAGATGCAATGGCAATGGACCGCTGCCTTCACCAAGCCCGCGCATATCGGGCTTCTGCGCGCGCGCTTCGGCAGCTCGGCCGTGAGCGGGATTCCCGTCGACTTCCGCTGGGAGGCTCGCCCCCCGACGGGCGACGGCACGCGATGCGACGCGGCAGGCGATGGGGGCTGGACGGCGCTCGAAGCCGCACAGCAGCACGCCCGCCCGACAGAGGATTTCTCGGCGATGCCGACGCGCCGGTCATGGTTCGTCGACACGGAGGCGTGCGGGCTGAGGCTCGTGGTCGACCGGACGAACGCGGGGCCGCCGGTCCTGCGCGAAGTGGAGGCGATCGAGAGCGCCCGGGACGTGCTGAAGAGCGCCCGAGCGAGCGCGAGCGCTTCGTTCCCGGGCTTGCCGCCGGCAGGCGTCATCGACGGAACGTACGGGGGACGCTGGGCCGGAGCGCCGGGTCTCTCGAGGTGGACGCTTCGGGTCGACCTCCCCGAGGCGCAACCCATCGACCGCGTGCGTCTGGTCCTCGGCTTCGACGCGACGAGCACGCCGCGGGCGGGCGCCGGGCGCAGCTACGCCGTCGCGTGGGCCCCCGTTCACTACACGCTCGAAGGGAGCGAAGACGGGCGGCGCTTCGTCACCCTGGCGACCGAACCCCTCCGCCCCGATGGGGCCGTCCTACCCTTGCGTCGGCGCCTCGTCGTGTTGCCCGAGGTGCGACGCCTTCGCGTGCTCCGCATCGTGATCAACGGTGCCACGGGCGCCGACGGTCTGCCCTCGTCGAGTGGCGTCCCCGTCGTTCGTGAGATGGCCGCGTACCGCGTCGACGACGGGCGCCCCGTCCTTGCCGCCCCGTGGGTGCTCAGCGTCAACGCAAACCCGGCCGTCGAGTCGCGCCTCACCCCGGGCGGCGAGATCACCAACGACGCGTACCACGCCAAGTTTCTTCAGGGCCGTTTCGCCGCGCTCATCCCGGCGCTCCGCAAGGACGACCGCTTCGCCCGGGCCCTCGGAGACCACGGCGAGCCGCTCGACGCGCCGCCGGACGACCGCGCGGGCGAGGCCCTCGAGTCGATCGAGGGCGACGATCCCTTGCTCGACGCGCAGCTCCTGGCGCAGAGCAGCCCTCCACCCATCACGGTGCTCAGCGGGTCGAACGATTGGGACTACGACTCGGCGACGCGCGCGGACGCAGCGCAACCCCGGTTCTGGCACTGGGATCCGCTTCGCGACGCGCACCTCGGGGGCATGGGCCAGCTCGCGTCCGCCGTTCGGGATCGCGTCGCCCCTATGGTGGGCTTCTGCGGCGGCGCGCAGCTCCTCGCGTTGCTCGAGGCGCGAGGGGCCGGGCCAACCGACGCGTCCCACGCCGACGATCAGCGGACCATCGATCGGATCCTGAAGCGAACGAGCGGGCACCGCATCCGCGGCTTCGCTGCGCCGGTAGACGTCGAGCGCGCGTGGCCCACCGACTCGCACTCGCAGCGCGCCGTCATCCGCTTTCTGCCCGACGACCCGCTCTTCGCGGACCTCGCAGGGGCCTACCGCCGCACCACGACGCAGGCGTTGCCCGAGCTGCACTCCGACGCGGTGCGCCTCGATGCGTTCCTTCCCGGCGGCCCGCTGCAGCGCCTGCAGGTCGTCGCGACGAGCGCCTTCTGCGCGCCCGACGTGGTCGCCGCGAACGGCAACGACGCCGTCTTCGCCAACCCAAACGGGGCGGGTTGGTGCGACACCGTGCCCGAGGCGTTCCGCTCGCGCGACGCGGGGTGGCCCGTCATCGGCGCTCAGTTCCACGCCGAGCAGCGCGACTTCTCGGCGCCCGGGCCCGGCGACCCGCCCGAGTCGATCGCGGATCCTCGACTGTTTCTCGCGGCGACTTACGAGCAGATCGTCGACGCGTACGTCCGGATGGGCCCCTGAGATCGGCGAGTTCGGCGTAAGCTCGGCATCTCCGATGGACGCGAAGCAGCTTCGAGAGGCATTCGAAAAGCACGGCATCCGCAGGGTCAAAGTCGGCGGGTACGACATCGACGGGACCCTTCGCGGCAAGTTCGTCGCGCTCGAGAAGTTCTGGGCGGCCCTGCACGATCCGATCGGCTTCTGCGACGTCATCTTCGGCTGGGATGCCGCGGACGTCCTCTACGACAACGCCACCGTCACCGGCTGGCATACCGGCTACCCGGACACGCACGCCCGGATCGACCCGACGACATTCCGCGTCATCCCATGGGAGCCGGACACCGCCGCGTTCCTCCTCGACTTCGTGCTCGCCGACGGATCGCCGCACCCGGCGTGCCCCCGTGGCCTCCTGCGCCGCGTTGTCGCGCGGGCGAAGGCGCTTGGGTACGAGGCCGCCGTCGGTTCGGAGTTCGAGTTCTTCGTGTTCAAAGAGACGGCGGCGTCGTTGCACGCCAAGGGCTTCCGCGCGCTCGAACCTCTGTCGCCCGGGATGTTCGGTTACTCCTGGGTCCGCGAGGGCCAAAACGCGGACCTCTGCCACGCGATTCTCGACGACATGGAGGCGTTCGGCATCCCGATCGAGGGACTTCACACGGAGACCGGGCCCGGCGTCTACGAGGCAGCCATCGAGTACGACCGCGATCCGATCCGGGCCGCGGACAAGGCCGCTCTCTTCAAGACGGGGATGAAGCAGCTCGCCGCGCGGATGGGCTACGCGGTCACGTTCATGGCCAAGTACGACCACGCGCTTCCCGGCTCGAGCGGTCACCTGCACCAGTCCTTGTGGAAGGACGGCAAGAACGCGTTCCACGACCCGGCCGGCGCGGGCCGTCTCAGCGAGACCGGGCGCCACTATCTCGGTGGGCAGATCAAGCTGATGCCGGAGCTGACCGCGCTCGTCTCGCCCACCGTGAACAGCTACAAGCGGTACGTGCCCGGTGTCTGGGCTCCGCTGAACGCGAGCTGGGGCGTCGAGAACCGCACATGCGCAATCCGCGTCATCCCGGGGAGCGCCAAGTCGACGCGCCTCGAGTACCGCCAGACCGCCGCCGACATCAACCCTTACATCGCGATCGCCACGACGCTCGCCGCCGGATTGTGGGGGATCGAACAGGGAGAGGAGCCGCCGGCGGCTGTCGTCGGGGACGGCTCCACGCGGTCCGACCTCGCCCCACTGCCTCGCACGTTGCGGGAGGCGACGGAATGGCTCGCGCGAGGGAGTCACGCCAGGGGCATCCTCGGGGCCGACTTCGTCGACCACTACATCCGCACCCGCGACTGGGAGTGCCGCCAGTACGAGCGAATCGTCACCGAGTGGGAGCTCGGCCGTTACTTCGAGACCGTGTGATCGCGTCGCCGAGCGTGCTAGGGCTCGCGCCATGAGCCAATCGCTCGTGACCTGGGCGTTTCCCACCACAATCGTCTTCGGCGCGGGCGCCGTCTCCGGGGTGGCCGATCACGTCAAGAGGATCGGAGGCAGCCGGGCGCTCGTCGTGTGCGACGCTGGCGTCGTCAAAGTCGGCATCGCCGAGCGCGTGCGCGCGCTGCTCGAGGCGGGCGGCGTAGCGGCCGCCGTCTTCGACAAGGTCGATCCGAACCCGGTCGAGACGAACGTCGTCGACGGCGTCGCCGCCTATCGCGCGCACGGCGCAACCTGCATCGTCGCGGTCGGCGGCGGCTCGCCGCTCGACACCGGGAAGCTCATCGCGCTCAAGGTCACCCACGAGCGTCCGCTCGCCGACTACGACGACGCCGTCGACGGCGGCCGATTCGTCTCGCCGAACGTCCCCCCCATCGTGACCATCCCGACGACCGCAGGGACGGGCAGCGAGGTGGGGCGTTCGGGGGTCGTGACGCTCGAGGCCACCGGGCGAAAGACGGTCATCTTCAGCCCTCACCTTCTGGCCAAGGTCGCGCTGCTCGATCCAGAGCTCACGCGCTCGATGCCCGCGCGGGTCACGGCGGCCACCGGCTTCGACGCGCTGACGCACTGTCTCGAAGCCTTCTGCTCTCTCGGGGATCACCCGATGGCCGACGCGATCGCACTCGGGGGCCTCGAGCTCTGCGCGGCCAACTTGGCGCGGGCCGTCGAGCACGGGGACGACCTCGCCGCGAGGGGAGCCATGATGAAGGCCGCCATGATGGGCGCTGTCGCCTTCCAGAAAGGCCTCGGCGCTTGCCACTCGCTCGCGCATCCGCTTTCGAGCGAAAAGGGGCTCCACCACGGCCTAGCCAACGCGCTGTGCCTGCCCGCCGTCGTCGAATTCAACGAAGCCGCTATCCACGCGAAGCTCGAGCGCGTCCGCGCCGTGCTCGACGCGAACGCCAAGACTTGCACCGACGCCGTCCGCGCGCTGCGCAAGCGCGTCGGCCTGCCCGACGGCCTGCGCCACGAGGGCGTCACCGACGCCGACATCCCCAAGTTGAGCCAGAAGGCATTCGAGGACGCCTGCCACCAGAGTAACCCCCGAAGGGCGAGCCGAGACGACCTGGCCACGCTTTATCGCGCAAGCCTGTAAACTCCCTCACTCAAGATGGGCACCCTCGTCTGGCGGCGCTGGGTGGTGCGGGGGGCTGCGTGCACGGGTGGGTTGGTCGCCGCCGTCGTCGTGGCGACGCTCGTGCTCCTGCGGTCCCTGGATCGGCCTTGGATCAAGAGTCGGCTCCAAGGGATCGCGCGCACCGCGGGCGGGGTCGAGATCGACTATCGCTCCGCCCACATCGCGTGGCTTTCGGGGGCGGTGATCGACGGCCTCGTCGTGCAGTCGCCGTCCGAGCTGCGCCGCTTCGCGCCCGACCTGCTTCGGGTCGATCGCATCGAAGTCGAATGGTCGCTCGGCGCGCTGCTCCGCCGTCGCGGCCCGTTCGTTCGACGCGCGGAGGTGAGGGGCATCGCGCTGACGGTAGTCGCGGACGAGAACGGAAGGACGTCCTTCGACGCGCTCGCTCCGTCCCCTGCGCCCCCGAAGCCGCCCCCCGCCCCTTCGGTCCCGCTGTCGCGCCAGGCATCGAAGGCTCTCGGCGAGGCGCTGCCCATCGGTGAGCTCGACGTCGACGACGTCGCCTTGAACCTGGTGCGGACGGAGCATGGGCAGGAGTTGGAGCGCTCGCAGGTGCGCGGCCTCTCGTTCGCGCTGACCACGATGTCGGCGGAGCCGGCCGCGAGGGGTTCCCGCGTGCAGGCGGGACTTGGATCGCCTGCGAGCCCTCTCGATGTGCAGGTGACCCGCGCGCCCGCGACCGGCGAGGCGAAGTCCGCCCACGCGAAGCTCTGGCTGACGGTCGACGCGACGTCGACCGCCGTGAGCGCAGCCTTCGATCTCCGCATGAGAGAGCAGACCTTCGCCGCGGCCGTCCCCGAGGATCACTGGCTGCACGCCGAGGCCCACGTTCGCTTCGATCCCGCCGCGGAGCGCACCGTGGTCACGCTCGATCGGGCCGACGCGGGCGATGGAGCCGCGACGATCCAAGCGACTGTCGAGATCCCCGATGAAGGCGACCCGTTGGTGCGGAGCGCGAACGGGGTCGTCGATCTGGCGCGCCTGCTCCGGTGGCTGCCGGCGGGCATGGTCCCCTGCACCGCCGAGCGCGCGCGCGTGAGCTATCGCGTCGAATCCCTCGCGGCGGGCCCCATCCTTCACCTTTCCGAGGGCGGCTCGGTCACGGTGGACGCCGCGCTGACCAACGTGGACTTCGCCACGGCGACGGCCACGGCGCACATCGGCAGCGCCGATCTCTCGTTGAAGGCGGAACCCGCAGCCGGGACGGGCGTCGCCGGACGAGCTTCCATGAAGATCGATGCGTTGATGCTCGACTCAAGCGGTGACCGCATCGACGCGCGGGACCTCGCGCTCGAGGCCGACGGCGAGCAAGGAGCGGAGGGCGCCATCACCGGCCGAGTGGGATTGCGGTTCGCCGAGCTGGTGCGCGCCGGCGCCGTGCCCGTGATCGCCAAAGGCGGCCACGTCGAGCTGCGCGCAAAGGAGCTTCACGCGAACACCGAGGAGCCCTTGTCCTCGCGAGGCGATCTCGCCGTGCTCGTCGAAATGGCGTCGATCGATGCTCGTCCCACAGGGACGCGCGTGGCGGTCGATGGGATCGTCTTGCACGCGCACACTGCCCTCGCGGGCACTGCTCCGTACGGCGCCGACGTCGACGGAGCAGCGTCGCGAGTTCGCGGCGTCGGCGCCGGTGGGAAGGTGCTCATCGACGCGCCGGTCCGGATCGAGGCGCACGCCGAAGGCGTCCAGCCCGACCTGGCGCAGCCCGCCGCAAGTCGCGCCATCGTTCACGCCGTCGTCGACGTAAGGGACACGCAGCTCTCGCTCGACGCGACGAAAGGCGTCGACTCGGTCGGGTTCACCGTGCGCGCCGACATGCGCAGCCTCAAGGACGCTCGACCCTTCCTCCCGCCGGCCTGGATCGAGCAAGCGCCGTGGGATCGGATGGCGGTGTCGCTTCGGTCGACCGGGCAAGTGGAGCGCCTCGGTGCGGGAAGTCCCGCGATCCGGCAGACGACGACGCTGCAGGTCGCGCCGGCTGCTTTCGGGAAGGTGGCCGCGCAGTCGGTCTCTTTCACGTTCAAGTCCGAGGGGACGGCGCTTCGGCACCAGGCCGACATCGATGTGCGCGCGCAGGGGCTGTCGATCGACGGCGGGAGCCCGAGCGACGATCACGCCACGCTGTCGGCCCACCTGGATCGCGAGCACACGTCGCTGGGCTTCGAGATCGCGACGGAGGGACGGGCGGCGACGAAGGTGTCGGGCTCCCTGGCGTTCGATCCCGCGCGGCGCGCCCTCACGTACGGCATCGAAGGGCACCTCGGGGGCCTCGCGCCCGTCGCGCCCTTCGCGGCGCAGATCGATGGGCTAAACGCCGTCGACTTCTCCAAGCTCGAGATCGGCTTCGCCGCGCACGGTGCGCTCCTCGGCGTCGTGACGGGCGTATCGCGCGACGGGGTGCTGCGGCTCGCGCCCAACCCCATGCAGACGGCGGCGATCGACGGGACCGCGGATCTCGACGCGACCCACTTGCACTGGGCGCACGGGGACACGGCGGTCATCACGCCCGCCCTGAAGTGGCACGTTGACCTGCACACGACGGGTGCCAGGCGCACCCTCGAGAGCCAGTTCGAGATCGGCACCTTGCACCTGGACCTCGGCAGCCACGACGTCGACCTGAACGGCATCCGCGACGTCGCCAGCGTCACCGCCATTGGCGACCTCTCCGACCCCGAGACGGAGCTCACGCAGAAGCTCTCGCTGCGCGGCGTCGAGCAGGACTTCACCCCGGAGTACCCGATGGGAGACGTCGACGTGTCTCTGTCGGCCGAGCGCAGCCGCGAGGGCATGGTCCACATCGCCGAGCTGAAGGTCGCGAACGGCGCGGCGGGGACGGCGCTCGGCGTCACGGGGAACGTCTATCTGGGCGGCGGACGCCGTACGCTGTCCGTCATCACGTCGCTCACCCAAGACCTGGGGCGCCTTTCGTCCATCCCGGAGCGGTTCAAGGGGAGCGGCAACGTGACGGTCGAGGCCAACGTCACCTCGCCCGATCTCGCGCACTGCGAGGTCCGTGCGATCGTGAAGGGAGACGACGTCTCGGTGACGCTTCCGCGCGCGGGCATCGAGGTGGAGACGGCCAATGGCCAGGTGCCGATCACCGTGTCGCTCGACGTCGGCAAGAACGGCGTGGAGCTCCAGCGCGGACAGAAGCGAAGCCCCTACTCGATGCTGCGCTTCACCGACCAACACCCTCTACTCACCCGCAGCGGGTTTCTCTCCATCGTGCGTCTGAAGACCCCTTTCATCGCGATCGCCCCGCTGGTCGGCAACCTCGAGATCGAGCAGAACGTGATCGCGCTCCGTCAGTTCGAGATGGGCGTCCGAGGCGGCACCATCACGGGCCAGTGCGGCGTCGTCCTGGACGGCGCCAAGTCGACCGTCGAGCTTCATATCCGCGCGAACGGCGTGCAGTCGTCGCACGGCGAGCCGTTCGACGGCAACATCGAGGTCGCGATCTCCGCGGCCGATCGCACGGTCGAGGGGCGCGCGGAGATCCTGCGCATCGGCGAGCGCCATTTGCTCGACCTGCTCGACCTGCAAGACCCCCTGCACGTCGACTCCGCCATGAACCGCATCCGCACTGCGCTCAAGTTCGGGTACCCCGACAGCTTGCGGTTGGTCTTCGATCACGGCTTCGCGAGCGCTCACTTGGAGCTCGGCGGCCTGGCGCGGCTCGTGAGCATCGGCGAGCTCCGCGGCATACCGATGGGACCCCTCGTCGACCGGATGCTCGGTCCCATCCTGGACCCATCCAATACCAAGGACACGCCATGAATCGACTGTTCCCTCTCGCCTTGGTCGCCGCCTTCGCCAGCCTCGCGGGATGCTTCAAGCCGCCCGAGATCGTCATGGTCGATCGCGCCACGGCGCTCGAGCAGCAGGCGGCGGGTTCGTTCGACGATCTCGAGCAGAAGCTCGATCGCTTCGCGATCGAGCCGCGGCCCGTTCCCTTGACCCCCGAGCAGCTCGAGGCCCTCGGTGTCCGTCCGAAAGGGCTGGTGGACGAGAGCGACCTCACCGACGCCGATCGACTGGACGGGTTTCTGGCCCAGCATTGCGTTGGCGAGGCGAAGGACGGCCTCGTCGTCGACACGCGCGATGCGTGCAAGGGCGCCGCAGACGTCGAGGACGTGCGCACGCTCCTCGAGCGGGTGAACCGCGCCCGCCGCCAGCTCTGGCGATGGATGCACGAGCAGCGCGCCGACGTGCCCGAAGCGACCCTGCAAGGCGCATGGCGCGAGAATCACCTGCGGAACGTGGTCTGCGGCGGGTGGATCGAGGACAGCGCGGGCAAATGGCAGGGCAAGACGTGTTGAGGGCCAGCCGCTTCGGCGCGCTGATCGGCCTCGCTGCGGCCCTCGCCCCAAGCCGAGCCTCGGCCGACAACGTGGACGACGACGATCTCACGATGCCCCAGCGCCTGACGGTGGGCGTCGCCGACGACCTCTTGGGCCAGCTCGCGCCCGACGGCAAGACGCTCTACTTCGTCTCCAACCGCGACACGACCACGCAGATCTTCGCGCAGACCTTGGTCGACGGCAAAGCGCACCCGCTCTTCGACGACGGCGCGGACGTGACCTGGCCGCGCGTCAGCCCGGACGGCCGGTCTCTCCTCTACATCTCGTTTCGGGAGAGCGCCGCGGGACAGCTCTGCGTTCGCGGCTTGCCGGACGGCGGCGGACGAAAGTGCCTGCAAGAAGCGCCCGCCGCGCTGCAGGCCGAGTGGATCGATGGGCATCGCATCGCGCTCGTCAGCCGCGTGTCGATCCAGGGGGACTTGCGCCTCATGGAGGTGACCGTGGGCTCGACGTTCACGGCGCGCCCGCTGCTCGAACGAAACATGACGAGCCCCGCCATCTCACCGGACGGACGATGGCTCGTGTACATCCCCGTGGCAAGGACCGTGCAAGCGGTTGGCCCCGCGTTCGCGGGCCACGCGGGCCAGACGCTCGAAGCCGTGCCGCTCGCCTCGGCCCAGTCGGCTACTCCGGCGAAGATCGCCCTGCAACTGCCCGGGCAGACGGGGCAACCGGTTTTCGCGAGAGACGGCCGTTCGCTCTACGTCGTGCAGTTCTTCACGGACACCAACCACGACGGAGTCGTCGACGCCAGCGATCACGGTGTGCTCTTCCGCGTGCCGATCTCGTTCACGTCCGGGGTGCCGACGTTGGGCCCTCCCGAGCAGCTCACCGAAACGTCGTGGAACTGCGAGTACCCGGCGCCCGCCGTCGGGCGTCTCATCGCGACCTGCTCGCAAGACGCGAGCCTCGACGTCTACTCGTTGCCGCTCGATGGAGAGGTCCCCGCCGAGTGGAGCATGGCGACGCTCGAGAACGCCATCGACGACGCGGACACGCGGGTCGAAGAGCAGCTCCTCATCAGCCGCCGGCTCGCGCGCGAGACGACCGCGGACGGGCGGCGCCGCGCGATGCTCGCTCTCGCCATGGTCCACCTCGAGCGCGAGGAGTTCCGCGCCGCCGAGTACTACGCCCAGGCGCTGGACGGGCTGCGCGATGAGGCGACGGCGGGGATCTCGCTGCCCTTGCAGACGATGGTGGAAGAACGTCGGGCCGAACGCCGCCGCGAACAGGGGCGCTTGATGGAGGGGTTTCGCGTGCAGGCGCAGGAGCGGCTCGACAAGCTGCACGCCGATAAGGCCGAGAGCCCCATGGCCGAGGACCTGACTCACCTCGCCCGGAGCGAGATCCTCGATGCGCTCGGCGACAAGACCAAAGCCCGGACGGAGCTCGAGGCGGTGACGGTCGACGAGACCACGCCACCGCCGATCGTCGAGGCGTACTACCGGCACGCCGACGCGCTCTACCGGCAGCTCGACGACCGCGAGGCCCTCGTCGCCGTGTGTCGGGCTCTCTCGAGCAACGCCGGTCTGAAGCCCGACGAGCAACTCTACTATGCGCGCGCAGCGGTTCGCGGGATGGTGCGCGGCCTTGCCTACGCGGACGCCGATGCTCGGCTCGTGCGCGAGCGCGGCGGCGTGACCGCGCGCGACGTGGAGTTCGGCTTCGCCCTCGACCTGGCGCGAGACGTGCTCGCCATCCGCGACTCGCACCCGCCCCCGGCAGTGGGCGACGCCCTCCTCGCCCTCTACGCCGCGCAGACTCGCCCAGGCCGGCGGCGCGCGGTCGTCGTCGACGCCGTACAGCGCGCCGACGACATGGATGCAGACGACGTGCTCGACGCCCTCGTCCAGCGAGACATTCACGACGTCAAACGCGGGACGCACGAGCGCGGCGAGGTCGAAGACATTTACGAACGCTTCATCCTCGCGCGAGCCTACGAGCGCGCGGCCGCCAAGCGCTACGAGGACGCGCGGGCAGACTTCGACTCGGTCGCGGAGCAGACGGGCTCCTTCGAAGGGCTCGTGGGCGCGCTCGACATGCGCCTCAAGCTCGGTGAGGCCCCTTCTTCCATCGAGGCTCGGTACGACCGGCCCGGGATCGCCCCCTCGCATGTGCACCTGGCCAAGGCGTATCTCATCGCGCGTCAGCTGCCGAAGCTCGACGGGGATGCGCACGCTCAGGCGGCGGCCGCGGCCCGCGCCGCCCTCGATGCCTCGTGGGCGGAGCTGAAGGACGAGCGGATCGCGCAGGCCCTCTTTGGTGCGCTGCTCCACGAGGACTACCTGCAGACCGGAGAGCTCGGGACGGCCGAGGAGGCCAATGCTCACTATCTGGTGGCACTGGAGCTCGTGGGCGACAACCCGCGGCTGCGCGCGATGGTGCTGGGCGAGCTCGGGCTCCTGCACACCGACGTCGGGAACTACCGCATCGCGCTCGGCTACCTCCTCGATCGCGACACGCTGCCGTACACCGACAACGCCGAGGGCCTCGACGTGCTCCTGTCGAAGGCGCAGGCCTTGCTGCACGTCGGGCGGGACGCCGACGCCGCGGCGGCGGGCGAGGCGGCGCTGGCGATGATCGATCGCAACCCGGGGCTTGCGCCGCACCGGCTCCTCGCCCTCGACTGGGCCGCCGTGGACTGTCTCGCGGCCGGGCGCTTCGCGCGCGCCCTCGCGCTGTACGACGAAGAGATCCCGCTCCTCGCCGCGTCCGGGGGCGCAGGGGCCGGGCGCAATCAGGTGGTGGCGCGCCTGGCCCGGGCAGCAGCGGCGATCGGCGCGAACGAGCCTTCTCGGGCGCTGGCCGATCTCGACTACGTCGAGGGCCGCCTCGTCGACCCCGCGGCGCTCGCGACGCTGCAATGGCCGCACGCCACGCAGGAACAGGTGGCGAGCGCGTACCGCGTCATCGCGAAGGGCTTGCGCGCGAACGCGAACCGCGAGCTCGGTCACCTCGACGCCGAAGCCGAGGCCATCCAGGGGCGGCGGGCGATCCTCGAGCAACAGTTCGTGGAGACGAACCGGGAGGAGATCGAGCGACAGGTGATGCTCGCCGAGGCCCAGCTGGCGATGAACGCCAGTCAGCGTCACGACGTGGCCGGCACCGGGGCGTGGCTCCGTCGCGCCCTCGGTCGAGCCGACGACCTTCATGCCCGGGCCAGCGGCGCGCTTGCTCAAGCAGCCGCCGACCTTCACGTTGGGCCCACCGGTGGGAGCGACAAGGAGCAGCTCGACGTCCTCTGGCTCGCGGCCGAGCTCACCGTGTCGATGGGGAGCAGCCTCGTGCCCGATCTGCCGAAGCGAATCGCGGCGGCCTCCACCGAGCTCTCCGCGCGCCGCGAGCCCTCGCTGCGTCGCTACGCCCGCTGGCTCGAAGTCTACGGGGTATTGGTTAATTAGTGGGATACCCCGGTTCTTGGTTAACGGGATACCCGGTTCACCATGTGCACTCGCTCCGGTTGGTTAACGGGATACCCGGTTCACCATGTGCACTCGCTCCGCTCGACTCGTCGTTCCGCTACGCTCCACTCCTCGCTCGACTCCGCTCGCGCGCTCGGTGAAGACACTGCGGGCGTTTGGGGAGCGCTCGCGCCGCTCCCCCCACACCCCCCAAGCGGGAGCGAGAAGCGACAGCCAGAGATCTCTAACTCTGTGCCCGCCGTGCTTTAGCCGCGAGCGCGTTCACCTCTTCAGGCACTCGAACCGTTTGCGGGTGGGGGGCTCATGGGGGGAGCGGCCGCGCTCCCCCCATGCCCGCAGTGTCTCCACTGAGCGCGCGAGCGGAGTCGAGCGAGGAGTGGAGCGTAGCGGAACGACGAGTCGAGCGGAGCGAGTGCACATGGTGAAACGGGTATCCCGTTAACCAAGTGCACATGGTGAACCGGGTATCCCGTTAACCAAGAGCACATGGTGAACCGGGTATCCCGTTAACTAAAGAGAATCCGGCTGGTCGACCGGCGACGTGTTGCCCAACGCGTCGTAGAAGTAGCGGAGCGAGAGCACCGCGAGGGACGAAGCGTGCTCGGAGATGAGGTCGTGCCGGTAGGCCACCTCGACGCTCCAGCGCGGGTCGATGTACCCGAACCCGGCAGAAGCCGCGTTGATGTTCATCCCGGCGTCGTATCGCCAGCCGCCCCTCAAGGCGTAGTGGTTGTCGAGGAAGACCTCCGCGCCGGCCATGGCGCGCCCGCGCGTAGCACCCCACGTCGTGAAATCGAGCAGGCCGTCCGCCTCGATGGAGAAGATCGACGTCGTGTAGCCGATCCCGGCCGCCGCCGTAGTCGGGGCGAGCGACGAGCCCGGGTTCGTCAGGTTGTGCCCGACGACCGCGATGCGGAGTCCCTCGACGAGGGTCGCCGTCGCGCCAGCATCGAACGTGATGAGGTTGTAGAGCGGCCCGCTGCCGCCGTCCGAAACGGGGCTCGGGCCGAATGGACCAGCGCCGCGCGCCTGGCCCACGCGAAGCCAGCGGCCCGTGACGCCGAACGAAAGGTGGTCGCCGAGCGGCAGCGCGAGGGCCAGACGGCCGTCGATCCACTGGCGTTGAATCCCCTGCGGATCGAACTCGGACCAGGTGGCCCCAACGCCGCCGGAGATATGCCCCGCGTTGAGGAGCGAGTCGACGATCGCCAGGCCGTACGTTTGACGCGTATCCTCCGGCCCGTAGGCGGCCAGAGCCTCGAGGTGGTAAACGCGCGCCAGCGGCATGTTGGCTGGATTGAGGTACAGGGCCGCGGTTGACACCCCCAGCGCGTTCAGTGCGTCTCCCATGGCGACGGGCCGCGGGCTCGGCACTTGCCCCAGGTCGTACGCTTGCGCCGGCGAAATGGACATCGGGGCCGCGCGCGCGCCAGTCGCAGCCAGAACGAGCGCGACAGTGGCTGCTGCTCGAACAAAGTAAGGTTCGATCGAGCGCACGGCCGGGACGCTAACAGCGGGGGCTACAAGCGACGAGTTTTTCACCGGAACCAGCGTCCAGTCACCGGACTGTTTCGGGAAAGACGCTGGTTCGGCGACTCTTGACAACCGGTTTGGGCCGAAAGAAGCGGACTCCTGGCATCGCCGCGAACCGACCTGACCGGAATCGAAAGGTGTGACGCACACTTCGCCGACGCGCCGTCCCGTGACGCTTGCGCGAAGGGTATTTCGCGGGTGGATTACAAGAAAAAGAAGCCAGTGATCTTGAGCGCTTGAGCCCAAATAAAACGAAGAGCATGGACTCGCGCCAACGGTGGGTGATAGCTCCTTGCCCCGTCGTCGGAACTGACGAACACGGTCGTCGCACCGAGTTCACCGGCAGGTAGCAGGCAGAGCCAATGGGCAGGGGTTGTAGGTAGGCAAGTGGGGCATAGCTCAGTGCGTGGGCTATGACGTTCAGGCGAGTCTAATCCGGGGGCGGTTCGAGGGTTCGGGGTCTCCGCGGGGTGCTGGTTGCTCTTCCGGTGCGTGAAGGCCGGTCCTGCACTGCCGTGCGTAGCTTTTGTCTTCAGCAGACGGGCGTTTCCAGGGCAGTGCGCGCGTCTCCACAGGCTGGGGGAAACTTGTGAGCTCCGGGCGACGTCCGCCGCCGGGTGTGTAGTCGTGGCTGCTTTCTTGTGGGTTCTTCAACGTAGGGCTGGCTCTCGAGGAAACGGTGCAAGCGAGGATGCAGAACCTTGAGTCGGGCGACTCGCCGGATGGGGTGTCGCCCGCCCTTCTGGGAGGGAGCTTGTCGTCCGAGGAGGGCGAGCGGGCGTGGATCCAGGCCGTCGCGTTCACCCGCGACAGGTCGCCTGCGAGCTTTGACCAGTGGTTCTCGGGCGTTCAGTTCGACGGATTCACCGATGGCGTGCTGAGCCTTCGCGCCCGGGACGAGTTCGTGCGGCAGTGGATCGAGGACTACTACCTGCCGACGCTCTGCGAGTGGCTCCGGGGGCACACAGGCCTGAGCATCCAGGCCCGCTGGAGCATCGACGGAGCGCTCGATCACCCCGTCGCCGACCGTCCGTCGTATCCGCCGGTTCGACCGCGCACGATCTCGGTTCGCCCTTTTCCCGTGGACGAGCCGTCCGGGGTTCGCGACGTCGGCGCCGCGGGCGGTAGCGACCCTCCCCCGCCGCCGGCTCCGCGCATCCACGCCGTTCCCGCGCCGATGGAGGCGCTGAACCCGAAGTCCACGTTCGGAAACTTCGTCGTCGGGCCGTCCAACCAGCTCGCTCATGCGGCGTCGATGGCCGCCGCGGGGGGCGGTGGCCGGCGTCACAACCCGCTCTTCATCTGCGGGGGCACGGGCCTGGGCAAGACGCATCTGGTGCACGCCATCGCGCACAGCGTGCGCGAGGATCGGCCGGACGCGCGCATCCTCTACATCAGCGCCGAGCGCTTCGTGAACGAGTTCGTGCAGGCGCTGCAGGACCAGAAGATGAACGACTTTCGCGCTCGCTACCGCGAAAAGTGCGACGTCCTTCTCGTCGACGACATCCATTCTCTCGCCGGAAAGACACAGACGCAGGAGGAGTTCTTCCACGCGTTCAACGCCCTCCACCAGGGCGGCAAGCAGATCGTCGTCACGAGCGACAAATACCCGCAGCAGCTCGACAAGATGGAGGAGCGGCTCGTCTCGCGGTTCCAGTGGGGCCTCGTCGCGGACATCCAGGCGCCGGAGCTCGAGACGCGCGTCGCGATCATCCGCAAGAAGGCCCAGCTCGAGCACATCGAGCTCGAGCCCGACGTATGCCTGCAGATCGCGCAGAGCGTCCGGAGCAACGTGCGCGAGCTCGAAGGGACGCTGATCCGGCTCGCGGCCAAGGCGTCGCTTCTCGGCAAGCCGATCGACATCGCCTTCGCGCGGACCGAGATCGCCGCGTCGGGCACGTCTCGCCCGAACGAGGCCAGCGTCGAAGACATCCAGCGCATGGTCTGCCATCATTTCAAGCTGCGCTCGGTGGACCTCGTCTCCAAGGATCGCCACAAGAGCATCGCGTTCGCGCGCCACGTGGCGATGTACCTCTGCAAGCAGCGTCTGAAATGCAGCTTCCCCGAGCTCGGAAGGGCCTTCGGCAACCGGGATCACACGACCGTGATCAGCGCGGTCCGCAAGGTCGAGTCGTTGCGTTCGAACGATCCCGAGGTGCGGGCCCACCTCGAGGCCCTCGAACGGAAGCTCGGCAGCCTCGACTAGTCGCTCCCCACCGGATTTGTCGCTCCAACTCGGGCACGGTGCTCTCCTTTCCGGACTCTTTCCGATTCGGCACGGCGACGGCCGCCACGCAGATCGAGGGCGGCTGCACGACGAGCGATTGGTACGCCTTCGCGCAGCAGCCGGGCCGGATCAAGGGCGGCGGCCGACCGGACGTCGCGTGCGACGGGTGGCGGCGATGGCGCGACGACCTGGCCATCCAGAAATCCTTGGGACTCGGCGCCTACCGGATGTCGATCGAGTGGGCACGCATCGAGCCTCGTCCCAACGAGATCGACCAGGCGGCGCTGGACGAATACCGGCGCATGCTCGGCGCGATGCGCGACGCAGGCATCGAGCCGATGGTCACCCTCCATCACTTCACCCTTCCCAAGTGGCTCGCCGACCGCGGCGGCCTGCTGGCCGAAGGGTTTCACACGCGGCTCGCCCGGTTCGCGCGCGTCGCTGCGGGGGCCCTGGGAGACGTCTGCCGGTTCTGGATCACCATCAACGAGCCGAACGTCCTGGCGGCGCAGGCCTACTTGCTCGGCGCGTGGCCGCCGGCGCGGCAGAGCCCCACAGAGGCCCTTCGCGCCCACCACAGGATGCTCGCGGCGCACGTCGCCGCCTACCGCGCGCTGAAGGACGTCCTGGGCGACGACGCTCAGGTCGGGGTTGCGCATCACCTGCGGTTGGCCCAGCCCGCGCGCCCCGAATCGAGCGCGGATCGAATGATGGCGCACGTCTTCGCTCGCGTCTTCAACGATTCGTTCGCACTGGCGACGTGCACAGGCCGCATGTACGGACCGCTCGACGCGCTCGTGACGGGACCGGAGGGATTCCGCGTCGCCGAGGCGCGCGGCACCCAGGACTTCTTCGGCATCAACTATTACTCGCGCGATGTCGTCCGGTTCTCCCCTGGCCACGCCGCGGAGCTCTTTGCGGAGCGCAGCGTTCCCCCCGGGGTCGAGGTCAGCGACCTTGGGTGGGAGGTGTACCCGGAAGGCCTCGGCATGATCGTGCGCGCGTGGGCGCAGCGCAGCGGGGTTCCCGTTTACATCACGGAGAACGGCATCGCCGATGCCACGGACTCGAGGCGAGGCCCGTTTCTGGTGCGCCACCTCGCCCAACTGGCGCGCGCCATCGCCGACGGCGTCGACGTGCGGGGTTACTTCCACTGGTCGCTGCTCGACAACTTCGAATGGGCCGAGGGCTACGGCCCGCGCTTCGGACTGGTCGAGGTCGACTACGCGACCCAGGATCGCCGCATCCGCGACAGCGGCCACCTCTACGCCAAGATCGCACGCGAGCGCGTGCTGCTTTAGAACCGGGCAGCTGGCGGGGAGAGCACCGTCGTGGGTATGCCGATGAGCGGCGTGTTCGATCCTTCGGCCACGATGCGGTTGCCTCCGCTGAGGTCTTGGATGTCGACGCTGATCTCGAGGGCGAGCGTGGGCGCGGCTCCGCCATCGGGGCCCCCGCCAGTGTCGCTGTCGGCTTCGTCTTCCACTCGAAGCCCGATGTCGAAGCCCGTGAGGCCGGCGATGACCGGCGGGATCCACGGCGAGTAAACGAGATCACCCGAGTTCGAGCGGTTCTGCGGGTTGAAGATGTTGTTGCAGACCTCCGTCGGATCGAGGCTGTTGTCGCCCGCATCCGCCTCGGCCTGCATGGCCGTCGAGCTCGCGAGGTAGTTCTCGACCGACGCCAGCTTGGTTGCGATCTCCTGCATGTCGTCCGTGAGGAGCGTGCCCTCGACGCGCGAATTGGCCGGCACCAGGTACTCGGTGTCGTAGCCGTAGTTCGGGTCCGTCTCTTCGTCGCTGACCACCGTGACCCCCGGCTTCCACCGGACGAACTCGTTCCACGGATCGACGAGGAGCCACAC
>Ga0302326_10012165_pt1 | contig 18398 bp, 20 predicted proteins | sample Palsa_T0_3_FD_202264 | JGI IMG/M metagenome (GOLD analysis project Ga0302326, IMG submission 202264) | Peat permafrost microbial communities from Stordalen Mire near Abisko, Sweden - Palsa_T0_3 | ecosystem: Environmental > Terrestrial > Soil > Palsa > Peat permafrost | place: Sweden: Abisko...
CGCGGAACGAACAGCGGTACGCGACGCCGCCCGGCGCTTTGTTCGTGAAGTAGGCGTCGAGTTCGGTGAATGCGATCGGGAAATCGTAGGAGCCCGTGCAGATGCCGAACAGCCCGGCCGGATACTTCGTCGGGTCGGCGGCGGCGTCGAAGGCGCCGTGGTCGGCGGTCGTCGTCACCTTGAGCGCCGTCACCCGGCCGGCCTTCGTCGCGCCGATCTCCACGTCCATGTGATAGTCGCGGGCGAAGCCCGTGGTCGTGAGGTTCTCCGTGCGCGTCTCGACCCACTTGACCGGCGCTCCCAACACGATCGATGCGACCGCGCTGACGACGTAGCCCGCGTACACCGGAACCTTGTTGCCGAAGCCGCCGCCGATATCGGGCGAGATCAGATGGATCTTGTCTTCCGGGATTCCGGTGACGAGCGAAACGACGGTGCGGTGCGCGTGGGGCGCCTGCGAGGTGATGTAGAGCGTCAGCCGTCCGGTCGCGGGATTCATGTCGGCGATCGAGCCGCACGGTTCGAGCGGGGCGGGGTGGCAGCGCTGGAACCAGAGCCGTTCTTTGATCGCGACCTCGGAGCCCGCGAGCGCGGAATCGGTCTTGGCGCGGTCGCCGACTTCCCAGTGATAGATGTGGTTGGTCTTGTTCTCGCGGTCCTCGCGCACGAGGATCGTATCCTTCTTGGATTCGTACGGATCGACGACGGGATCGAGCGGTTCGTACTCGACTTCGACCGCCTCCACGCCGTCGAAGGCCGCCTCGCGCGACGTTGCGACGACGCCCGCGACCTCCTGATATTGGTACAGTACCTTACCGACGGCGAGCACCATCTGCTTGTCGTAGCCGTGGAAGGTCGGGATCCATGCCAAGCCCGCCCCGGCCAGATCGTCGGCGGTGATCACGGCTTTGACACCCGGTACCGCGAGCGCCGCCGTCTTGTCGATCTTCTTGATCCGGGCGTGCGCGTACGGGCTGTGCACGATCGCGAGGAAGAGCATGTTGGGCAGCACGTGGTCGTCGAGGAACCGGCCCTTGCCGGCGATCAAGCGCGAGTCTTCCTTGCGCTGCATCGATTTGCCGAGCGCGTGGCGCTCGGCGGGGGCTTCGGTTGTGCTCATGACGTGCTCCTAAGACGCTACGGGTTCGGCGGTTTTGTCCGCCGACAGTTCGGCCGCAGCTTGCTGCACGGCCTTGACGATGTTCTGGTAGCCGGTGCAACGGCAGAGGTTCCCGGCCAGTGCCTCGCGGATCTGCGACTCGCTCGGCTGCGGATTCTGCTTGAGGAACGCGACCGACGTGAGCATCATGCCGGGCGTGCAGAAACCGCACTGCAGCCCGTGACAATCAGTAAAGGCCTGTTGTATCGGGTGGAGTTTTCCGCCTTGCACCAGCCCCTCGACCGTCGTGACCTCGCGGCCGTCGGCCTGAACGGCGAACATCGTGCACGACTTCACGGCGTGCTCGCCGTCCAGCATCACGACGCAGCAGCCGCAACTCGAAGAGTCGCAACCCACGTGGGTGCCGGTGAGTCCGAGATCGTCGCGCAGGAAGTACGCGAGCAGCTTGCGCGGCTCGACGTCGCGCTCGTAGGCCGTGCCGTTGACGTTAACCGAGACTTTCATCAGAGACCCTCCACACCGAGGCGGCCGAGCGCCACGGATAGCGCGCGCGCGGCGAGCACGCCGGCGAGTTCCTTCTTATACTCCGCCGTACCGCGCGTATCGGAGGCGGGATCGGCGGCCTTGCGCGCTTCGTCCGCGGCCGCTCGCACGAGTTCCGGGGTCGGTTTCGAACCGCAGAGCAGGCGCTCAGCGCCCGCCACGCGCAGCGCGATCGGCCCGGACGCGCCCAGCGCCACCCCGGCCGTTACGATCGTGCCGTCGGGACCGAGCGTGAGGCTCACGCCGGCCGAGCAGGTGGCAAAATCGCCGACCTTGCGCTCCATTTTGATGAACGCGCCCGACGTGCGCGGCCCGGGCGTCGGAAAGCGCACTTCGAGCGCGAGTTCACCGTCTTCGACCGCCGTCGTGAACGAATCGACGAGAAACTCGTCGATCGGAACGGTCCGCACGCCGCCCTTGCCGCGCACGACGACCGAGGCGCGCGCCGCGAGCGCGGCGACCGGCCAATCTCCCGAAGGGTCGTTCTGGCACAGGCTCCCGACGACCGTTCCCAGCTGCCGCACGACGGGATCCGCGACCACGTCGCAGACGTCGGACAGCAGCGCATAGCCGGAACGGACCGGCGCCGCGGTTTCGAGCGCGAAGTCGCGGGTGAGCGCGCCGACGCGCAGTTCTCCGTCCGAGGCCGTGATGTACGAAAGTTCTTCGATGCGGTTGATGTCGACGAGCACCGCCGGCCGCATCAGCCGGTATTTCATCGCCGGGATCAGACTCTGGCCGCCCGCGAGCACGCGGGCGTCACCGCCGCGCTCAGCGAGCGCCGCGAGTGCTTCGTCGAGCGAGCGTGCGGGGACGTAGTCGAATGCGACTGGGAACATACCGTGCCTCCGAGGGCTGCAAGTGCCCGCCGAAGCTTCCCGTGAGCGCGAGGGTTTCCTCCGACTAAAGTCACGTAGCGCTCGCCTGTAAAGTTTCTGCACGAGTTAACCATCGGCGCCTCGTGGGGCAACGCGGCCGACCAGGGGTTCGCGACCGCGAATGATAAGCGTTTGCAATTCATGCTGTACCAGATGTACGAGGCGCAGCGGGCGATGCTCGCGCCGATGCGGGCGTTCTCGCGCATCGCCGAAGCTTCGATCCCACACTTTGGCTATGGCACCGAGAGCCTGCGCGCCGGCTACGAGCTGTGGGAGCGTTTCGGGTTGACGCACGAGCGGCCGCCGTTCGGTATCGCTTCAGTTGCCGTGAACGGGCGCGAGGTCGCCGTGCACGAAGAGGCCGCGGCGACAACACCGTTCGCCACGCTGCTGCATTTCCGCAAAGAGACCGATCGGCCGCAACCGCGCGTTCTCGTCGTCGCACCCCTTTCAGGACACTTCGCAACGCTCTTGCGCGGCACGATCCGTACCATGCTGCCCGAGCACGACGTCTACGTGACCGACTGGCACAACGCGCGCGATGTGGCCACGCGCCACGGCCGCTTCGGCGTCGACGAATACATCGAGCACGTGATCGGGTTTCTGCAGCGCCTGGGACCGGGGGCCCACGTCGTCGCCGTGTGCCAGCCCTGCGTCACCGTGCTCGCCGCGGTCGCCGTGATGGCGCAAGCGAACGACCCCGCGCAGCCGAGCAGCATGACCCTCATGGCGGGACCCGTCGACACCCGCTCCAACCCGACCAGCGTGAACGTGCTCGCGAAGACCAAGCCTCTCGCGTGGTACGAACGAAACCTGATCGATAGCGTCCCGTGGCAATACCGCGGCGCCGGCCGGCGCGTCTATCCCGGCTTCATCCAAGTCACGGCCTTCATGAACATGAATCTCGAGCGCCATGTCAAGGCCCACCGCGATCTCTTCGGCTACATCGCCGAGGGCGACCGCGAGGGTGCCGCGACGATTCGCGCGTTCTACGACGAGTACTTCGCCGTCTTCGACCTGACCGCCGAGTTCTATCTGGAGACCGTGCGCACGTTCTTCCAAGAGGACGCGCTCGCGCGCGGGGCGCTGACGTTCCGCGGGCGGCCGGTCGACACGGGCGCGATCGAACGCACCGCGCTGCTCACCATCGAGGGTGAGAACGACGACATCTGCGGCCTCGGTCAAACCTTCGCGGCGCACGAACTCTGCGCGAACTTGCCCGCCGCACGCAAGCGCCATCACGTGCAGGCCCACGTCGGGCATTACGGCGTCTTCAACGGCGCCCGCTGGCAGAGCGAGATCTACCCGCTCGTGCGCGAAACGATCGCCGAAACTACGGGCGTTCCAGCAGCATAGCGATCCCCTGGCCGACGCCGATGCACATCGTGGCGATGGCGCGTTTCGCACCGCGATGCTGCAACTCGATCGAGGCGGTGAGCGCGAGCCGCGCGCCGCTCATACCAAGCGGATGGCCGAGCGCGATCGCGCCGCCGTTGGGGTTGACGTACTCGGCATCGTCCTGGAGGCCGAGCAGCCGCAACACCGCGAGCGACTGCGCGGCGAACGCTTCGTTGAGTTCGATCACGTCGATGTCGCCGATCGCGAGCTTTGCGTGCGCGAGCAGCTTCTGTACCGCGGGCACCGGCCCGATCCCCATCACGCGCGGCGCAACGCCGGCCGTCGCGCTCGCGACGATGCGCGCGCGGGGCTCGAGACCGTAGCGTTCGACGGCCGCCCCAGATGCGACGATGAGCGCGGCGGCGCCGTCGTTGACGCCCGACGCATTGCCGGCCGTAACGCTGCCGTTCGCGCGAAACGGCGCGGGCAAGGCGGCGAGCCGCTCGAGGGTGGTATCCGGACGCGGCTGTTCGTCGACGGAGACGACGGTCGGAGGCGTCTTGCGTCCGGTCGTGACTGAGACGGGGGCGATCTCTTCGCCCAATCGTCCGGAGGCGGCGGCGGCGGCCGCGCGCTGCTGCGAACGCAATGCGAACGCATCCTGGTCGGCGCGTGAGACGCCGTATTCGGCGGCAACGTTCTCGGCCGTCTCGGGCATGCTGTCGACGCCGTACTGCGCCTTCATCAATGGATTGACGAAGCGCCAACCGATCGTCGTGTCGTAGACGGCGTTCTCGCGCGCGAACGCGGTCGCGGCCTTCGGCATCACGAACGGCGCGCGGGTCATGCTTTCGACGCCGCCCGCCACGCCGATCTCGGCGTCGCCCGAGCGGATCGCGCGGGCGACCGTCGCGATCGCGTCGAGACCCGAACCGCAGAGCCGGTTGACGGTTGCCGCCGGCGTCCGGTCGGGGAGGCCGGCCAGCAATACCGCCATGCGCGCGACGTTGCGGTTGTCTTCGCCGGCTTGGTTCGCGCAGCCGAGGTAGACGTCGTCGATCGCTTCCCAGTCGACGCCGGGGTTGCGTTCGCGCAGCACGCGGATCACGTGCGCGGCTAGGTCGTCGGGGCGGACGCTCGCGAGCGCGCCGCCGAATTTCCCGATCGGCGTCCGGACGCCGTCGCAAAGATATGCTTCACTCACGGGATCCCGCTTCTACCTGCGGGCGCGATGCTCCGCGAGATTCCGCAACAAACTCAAAGCGATCGTTACGAGCGCCAGCGCCGCCGATAGCGCGAAGGCGGCCGCGAAGGCATCCTCATTGTAGAGGACCTCGATTTGGAGCGGGACGGTGTTCGTGTAACCGCGGATGTGTCCCGAGATCACCGAGACCGCGCCGAATTCGCCCATCGCGCGGGCGTTGCACAACAACATGCCGCCGAGGAGCGCATAGCGCCCGTTCGGCAGCGTGACGCGCCAAAACGTCTGCCAGACCGACGCCCCCATCGAGAGCGCCGCCTCTTCGAGATCGCGCCCCTGCTCCTGGAGGAACGTGGCCAATTCGCGCGCCACGTACGGGAAGGTAACGAACATCGTCGCGAGCGCGATGCCCGGCGGTGCGAAAGCAACGCGCAGGCCGTGCCGCAGGAGCCACCCGCCGAACGGTGAGTGCACTCCGACCGCGAGCAGGATCGCGAGGCCGGCCACGACCGGCGACACGCTCAGCGGCACGTCGATCGCGCTCTGCAGGAGCGCCTTTCCGGGGAAGCGGTACTTCGAAATCGTCCAGGCCGCGAGCACGCCGAAGAGCGTGTTGCAGACGAGCGTCGCCGCGGCGACCTCGAGCGTGAGCGCAATCGCGCTCCGCGTATAGCCGTCCACGAACGCGCTCGCGAACGCGCCGGCCCCGGCCGAGAACGCTTCGATGAAGACCGAAACCAGCGGCACGACGATGAGCCCACCTACGAATAGCGCGCCGATCGCGATCGCAACGGCCGGCACCGCATTCGGCCGATTGCGGACCGTGGGTCTCGGCCGCCGGGCGGGCGCCGCCGCGACCGCGATCACGCGCGCCCCCGCGCGGCGATCAGACGCCGCTGCAGCGCGTTGATTGCGAGCAGCAGCGCGAACGACGCGAGCAGCAGGACGGTCGCGATGGCGGCGGCACCCTGATAGTCGTATTCCTCGAGCCGCGTCACGATCAAGAGCGGCACGATCTCCGTGCGCAGCGGCATGTTGCCCGAGATGAACACGACCGAGCCGTACTCTCCGAGCGCACGCGCGAGCGCGAGCGCGAACCCGGCCAGCATCGCGGGCAGCAAGAGCGGAAGCGTCACGCGCGCGAGCGTCGCGAGGCGGCTCGCGCCGAGAACCGCCGCAGCTTCCTCGAATTCGGCCGGCAATGCGGCCAGGACCGGCTGCACCGAGCGCACGACGAACGGAAAACCGACGAAGGTCAGCGCGAGGCCGACGCCGAGCTGCGTGTACGCGACCGCGACCCCGTGTGCGGCGAGAATCTTCCCGAGCGCTCCGTTCGGGCCGTAGAGCGTCGCGAGCGCGATCCCGGTAACGGCGGTCGGCAACGCGAGCGGCACGTCGACGATCGCGTCGAGCAAGGCGTGGCCGCCGAACCGGTAGCGCACGAGCAGCCACGCGACGTAGCTGCCCGCAACGGCGTCGATCGCCGCGGCGGCGAACGAGGCGCCGAACGTAAGCCGGAATGCCGCGAGCGCCCGTGCCGAGAGCAGCGCCGCGGTCAGTCGCTGGCCCGTCATGCCGGCCGCGGTCAGCCCCACGATCGCGAGCGGAACGAGCACCGCGAGGGTCACGATCGTAAGCGTCGTGCCGAGCGCGAGCGCCCGTCCGGGAATCGCGTCGCGCGAGCGCATCAATGCGGCTGGTAGATTTGGTCGAACACGCCGCCCTCGGCGAAGAAGCGCGCCTGTGCGGCCTGCCAGCCCCCGAACTTCTCGATCGAGGTGAGATCGAGCGCGGCAAACTTCGTCGTGCAGCCGCGCAGTACGGCGTTGTTGCGCGGCCGGTAGCCGTACGTGCACGCTAGCGCCTGGGCTGCGGGTGAGTAGAGATAGTCGAGGTAGGCGGCGGCGACTTGCGTGGTCCCGTGTTTCTCCGCATTCGCCTCGACGACGGCGACGGGCGGCTCGGCCAGCACGCTCGTCTTCGGAACGACCAGCTCGTACTCGCCCGGGTGTTCCTTGAGTGCGAGCAACGCTTCGTTTTCCCAGGCGAGCAGCACGTCGCCGATCCCTCGTTCGGTGAACGTCGTGGTCGAGCCGCGCGAACCGCTGTCGAGCACGGGCACGGCGCGATAGAGCGCGGCGACGTACGCGCGGGCCTTCGCGTCGTCGTAGTGGTTGCTGCGCAATCCGTAATTGTAGGCGGCCAGGAAGTTCCAGCGCGCGCCGCCGCTGGTCTTCGGATTGGCGGTGACGATCGCGATGCCGGGTTGCAGCAGGTCGTTCCAATCGCGGACGTGCCGCGGATTGCCCTTGCGCACGAGGAAGACGATCGTCGACGTGTAGGGGCTCGCGTTGTCGGGAAACTTCGCGGCCCAATCGGGCGGCAGCAACTTGGCCTTGGCGATCGCGTCGATGTCGTACGCGAGCGCGAGGGTGACGACGTCGGCATCGAGGCCTTCGGTGACCGCCCGCGCTTGCGCACCGGAGCCGCCGTGCGACTGATCGATCGTCACGTCCTGGCCCGTTTTCGCCTTCCAGTATTTCGCGAACAGCACGTTGTAGGCCGCGTAGAACTCGCGGGTCGGATCGTAGGAGACGTTGAGGATCTTCACGCTCGAATCGGCGCCCGCGCCGAGCGGCACGAGCACGACGAGCGCGGCAAGCACTGCAGCCGGCCCGCGCATCACGACGCCGCTCGCTCGAAGGCGCGAAAGCGCGTCGGCTCGACGTAGACCGTCATCCCGGGCTGCAGTGCGAGCGCGGCCGCGCGTGCGCCGTCGAGTTCGGCCGTGAGCCGCTGGCCGTCGGTCAGCACGAGCTCGAGCATCGTCCGCGGACCGATCGCGAGTACGCGCTCGACGGCGGCGGGGTTCGCGTGCGCGAAGTGGCGCGCCTCGATCCGGAAGTCGCCCGGGCGCACGTAGATCGTCGCGTAGTCGCCGCGCACCGCGTTGACGTCGCCGAAGAAACCCATCACGAACGCGTTGGCGGGTTCGCCGTAGATGCGGCGCGGCGCGCCCTCTTGCTGCACGCGCCCCGCGCGCAGCACGACGATCCGGTCGGCAATTTCCAACGCTTCGTCGGCATCGTGCGTGACCAGGAGCGTGGTAACGTGGGCGCGCTCGTGCAGCACGCGCAGCCAGCGGCGCAAGTCCTTGCGCACCTGCGCGTCGAGCGAGCCGAACGGCTCGTCGAGCAGCAAGATCGCGGGTTCGGCAGCGAGCGCCCGGGCCAGCGCGACCCGCTGGCGTTGACCGCCGGAGAGTTCGTGCGGCCGGCGCTGCTCGTAGCCGGCGAGTTGCACGAGGTCGAGCAGTTCGCCGACGCGGTTGCGAATCTCGCGCGCCGCGCGCTTGCGCACGGCGAGTGCGAAGCCGATGTTTTCGGCCACCGTTTGATGCGGAAACAGCGCGTAGTTCTGGAAAACGAAACCGACGTCGCGCTTTCCGAGCGGCCGCTGGGTCACGTCCTCGCCGCCGAGCACGACGCGCCCGGCATCGGGCGTCTCGAAGCCTGCGATCGTGCGCAACAACGTCGTCTTGCCGCAGCCCGAGGGGCCCAGCAGCGCCGCGAGCGTGCCGCGCTCGACCGTGAGATCGACGTCGTCGAGCGCGCGAACCGCTCCGAAGGTCTTGGAGATTCCGCGAACGGCGACGCTCATAAAATACTTGTCATGAAAAACTCGGGGTGCCTCCGGTGAGATGGGAGAGCATAAAAAGAGCCCCCGCCGCAATCGGCGAGGGCTCCGCGAAAACTCTATGCGAGCGTGCGCGAGCCGGCTACGCCGATCCCTTCGAATCGTCGCGACAGTTCCGGCAACAACACAGCGCCGCTTGCATGTTGCCGGTTATAACACAGCCCAGGGAGCCGGTCAACCGGAATGCGCCCTTTCGAAGTCAAAGCCCCGCGCATGTTGATCGTTACCGGCAGCCTTACCGCCCACGGCGACACCTTCGAAGAGCTCAAAGCGGTGAGCCTCGATCACGTCCGCCGCTCGCGAACGGAGCCCGGCTGCATCAGCCACGCGGTCCACGTCGACTGCGAGAATCCGCTGCGGCTCGTGTTCTTCGAGGAGTGGAGCGACCCGGCGGCGCTCGAAACGCACTACGCCGTGGCCAAGCCGTTCATCCGCTCGCTGCGCGGTCTGGCCGCGGCGAGCACCGGCCCGACGGTCTACGAAACGCGCGACTGAGGCCGCGCGAAAACGTCGGCCAACAACTCGTACGAACGAAGCCGCGTCGCGTAGTCGGGCGTTATCGTTACGATCATCGCTTCGTCGGCGCCGTAGGCCTCTGCGATCTGCTCGATAGCGGCGCGCACGGTTACGGGCGAACCGGTCACGATCCGCCGCGAACGTTCGATCTGATTGCGCTCGAGCGGCGTCCACGGGTACGCGCGCGCCTCGGCGAGCGAGGGGATCGGGCCTCCGTGGCCGCGCATGATGCTCGCGCGCCAGAGCTTCAACGGAAGGGCCAGCTCTTCGGCTTCCGCATCCGTCGGCGCGACGATCGCCGCGGTCGCGACGATGCAGCGGGGCTGCTGCATGCGGGCGTTCGGGCGAAAGCGATCGCGATATGCGCGCGCGATGTGCGTCGCCTCGCCGCCGATGAAGTGCGCGTATGCATACGGCAACCCCATGTTTGCGGCCAGCAGTGCTCCGTACTCCGACGAGCCCAGAACCCATAGCTCGGGCGCGGTCGTGCCGGCCGGCATCACCGGGAGGCTCGCGAATTCGCTCGACGCCGGGGTCGTGTCTTCGAGATAGCCGATCGTTTCTGCGATCTGTTGCGGAAACAGCGACGGGTCGCGCGTTTCGAGCGCGGCCGCAACCAGACCCGTACCGCCGGGCGCCCGCCCGACGCCGAGATCGATGCGTCCCGGCGCGAGCGCATCGAGCATGCGAAACGTTTCGGCGACCTTGAACGCGCTATAGTGCGGGAGCATCACGCCGCCCGAGCCCAAGCGTATGCGCGACGTTTCGGCGGTCAACCGGGCGAGCAGCACCTCGGGAGCGGCGTCCGCCAAGCCGCGCATCGCATGATGTTCCGCCAGCCAATAACGCACGTAGCCGAGTTCGTCGGCGCGGCGCGCGAGCTCGATCGTGGCGAGCACCGCGTCGCGCGGGGTCGCGCCGGAGACAACCGGCGACTGGTCGAGGATGCTGAGCGCGAGCGGCATACGCCCACCCTACGACGCGGCCGAGGCTTCTTCCGGATGCAGTTTAGTGGGCGTGACCTTTGGGCGGAGCCTTATGGCCGTGGCCCTTGCCGCCGCGGTGCTTCGGCTTCGGGTTCGGAGGCTTGGCGGCGGTCAGGGTCAAGGTGGCCGCGGCGCGGGCGTCGCCCACCCCGTCGGCCGCCACGTGGATGCCGAAGGTTCCGCGCTTGGCGCTGCGGGGCACGCGCACGACGATCTTTACCCCTTGACCTCCGCCGTCGAGATGGACGTGCGTCGGGGTAACGGTGGCCGGGAAACTTCCGCTCGCCGTGACGTTGACGTCGCCCCTCCAGCCGCCGTTGGCGAAGATGCCGAGCGGAAACGCGAGCACCGGTCCCGTGCCCGGGGCGAATGTCTTGGGAGCGCTCGGTCGCAGCACGATCGCGGTCACGACCTTCGCGGTGCACGGCATTTCGGCGTGGCTTTTCAACCCGAGTTCCATTTCACGGATGCGCTGCAGGCCCGCGTGGCCTTGGTCTTCGTGATCGAACCCGTCGTAAACGTAAAAGCCCTGGCCCGCCGGCGCATAGGCTTGCATGAAGCCGTTTGCATTCTGCGCGTTGGTTGCGAAGAGATGCCCGCACCAGTGCTCGTCTTGGGTCGAAATCGTCTTCGCACCGCCGAGTTGATTGGAGTCCGCGAAGTAGGCCTCGGCGTCGACGTAGCGCGCCGCGTCGTTCGGATCGACCGAGCCCATCGCGTCCGATTCGGCGACGAACAAGTCGCGACCGTCGGCCGATGCTCCGCCGGGTTGAACGGCCTTGAACGGAAAGGGCAGGAACGGATAGTTGAGCGCATCCGTGCACGCATCGGTGTCCCAGATGACGACCGTGTGTCCGGCCGCGACGTACTCGCTGAGCGCGTCGTCTTGCTCCTGCGTGTAGAACGTGTCCGTATCACAGACCCCGTCGAACACGACGGCGTCGTTCTGCGCGAGCAACTGCGGCGTGACGGTACCCGCGTTCGCGCGCGCAAACCGGAAGCCGGCCGGCGGGTGTTCCCCCAAACCGAATTGCTGGGTTCTCGACCCGGCATCGAGCACCAGCACCTTGCGCGGCCCGTTGCCGACGATAGCCGGCAGGCACGCCGTTTCGCTCTTGTCGGCGACCAGATGCAGGTTGCTGCGCGAGGTCCCGCCCACGTCGCCCACGATCTGCTCGGATTCGTCGTCGACGACCAGGCGATGGCCGTCGGACGTCGTCAGAAAGCGGCCGTCGACGTGCGACAACAGCGCCGCCGCGTTACCGGACCCGGCGCAGGGCGTAAAGGTGATGCCCGTTCCGACTTGGGCCGCGCGCTGTAACGTTGCCCGGCCCGACGTATCGGCGCCGGCGTTCTTGCCGTCTCGATACGCCCTCTCGGGAACGACGAACACGGCGGGAATCGCCGGCGCCGCCGGCGGGCGCGGCTCGAGCTCTCCGGCCGCGCTCATTCCCAGAAAAGCGTCCGCGCTGCCGGACGACGTGATCGTCAGCCGGATCCAGCGGGCCTGCGCCTGGATGGGCACGTCGACGTTGCGAGCGGCGTTCGCCGACTTCGCATCGCCCAGATCTCGAAAGCCGGCGTCGGGACCCGTTCGGGAGCCCGCGATCGCGACGTCGACGGCGAGCGCATCGTCGGCGACTGCATCGAATCGGACGTTGAAGTTCGTGAGGTCTGCGACCCCCGGCAACTCGAAGACGATCGTGTAGGGTCCGTGCGTATCGGGAGCCGCGCGAAAACCGTCTTCGACCCAGTGGTCGGCCAGCTCGTCGTTGAGACCCGGCGTGTACGTTCGCACGATCGTTCCGTCGCGGTAGGACAGGAGGTTGGCATCGGGCGGCTGGCCGGGGCTCGCAGCGAGCGACGCCGCCGCGCCGGGCGAGGCCTCCGAGGTGGCGTTATCGTGCGCGCAGCCCGCGAGGCCCGCGCAGAATAACGACAACACCAAAGACCAATACAGCCCCCGCATGAACCCCTAAACCCGGATAGCGACGTTACACTTTCCTACCTGGGTATGTGGCCCGAGCCCTCTTACGAACGCCTTTCGTAATGAATTGCAAACGTTGACGGTGCGCGCTCCAGGCAGTTTCTGCGGGACCCTGGAAGTGCGGCAGGACTTGAAACTCCGACTCCTGGGCGACACGTTCGCGATCGCAAAGCTCGATTCGGCGGTCGATCTCGGTGCTTGGGCGCATGCCGGCGAGCTCGTGCAGATCGTACGCACGCCGAACGAACTCTCGATCGTTTGCCGCGACGAGGCCGTGCCGGCGGGCGTCACGGTCGAACGTGGCTGGCGGTGCTTCGCGTCGGCGGATGCGCTCGACGTGAACCAAGCTGGGATCCTGGCCTCGATCAGCGCGCCGCTAGCCGCGGCGGGCATATCGATCTTTGTGATTTCTACCTTCGATAATGACTACGTGCTGGTGCGCGTGCACGACCTCGAGCGCGCGGTCGGCGTGCTCGAGAGGAACGGCTTCGTTTTCACGGCACCGTGATCGGTTAGGTGGATGCGGGCTCGGCGTCCGCCTGGCAGATGTTGAACAGGAAGCCGTGCGGATCGCGCACGTGGCAGCGCGGAACCGCCGGGTCTTCGTCGACGATCGTGCAGCCCTGCCGGAGCAACAGGTCCCTCGCCGCCGCGAAGTCGGGGAACTCGATATCGAACACCGTGCCCGGCAGGTGGCCCGGCTCGACGAAGAGTTGAAAACTCCCGGTCTCGAACCCGAGCAACCGCTCCCGATCGACCGTTTGCTCGAAGCCGAGCACGTCGCGATAAAACGCCGCCGCCTCATGGAAGCGCTCGCTCTGAATGATGACGTCGCGGGTCGAAGCCATGGTGTCTCCTCCTCAAACGTGCGAGTGTGAATCGACGTCGATGCCGAGGGTCGGCGTTGCCGTGAAGCTCTGGCAGGTCAAGATGAATCCGCGCGCGATCTCGTAGTCCTCGAGCGCGTAGTGCACGTCCATGTCGACGTCGCCCTCGAGCAAGACGACGCGGCACGTCGAGCACACGCCGCCCTTACACGAATACGGCAAGTCGAGGCCGGCACGGAGCCCGGCCTCCAAGACGGTTTCCTTGCCCTTCGCGATCGTGAATTCTCGACGCCGCCCGTCGAGAATCGCATACGCCGCACAGAGCTCCGCCGCCGTATTCGTAGCCGCCGGCGTGGGCGGGCGCGCGGCGCGAGGCCCCGCCACGAAGAGTTCGGTCCGGATACGCTGTTTCGGGATGCCGTGCGATTCGAGCGAGGCGGCGACCGCTATGGTCATTTCCTGGGGGCCGCAGATGAACGCCGCGTCGACGCCGGCGGGATCGACCCACGACTCGAGCAGCGCGTCGCACTTGGTGCGGTCGATCCGGCCGCTGAAGAGTTCGAAATCCTGCGGCTCGCGGCTCATCACGAAGAGCAAGGTTAGCCGTTCGAGATAGCGGTCTTTGAGATCTTGCAACTCGTCGCGAAACATCACGTGCGAAGAACTGCGGTTGCCGTAGACGAGCGTGAAACGGCTCTGCGGTTCGGTTTCCAGCGTGTGGCGGACGATCGAGATGACCGGCGTGATGCCGCTGCCCGCCGCGAACGCCAGATACCCCTTACGATTGGCGGGATCGAGCGGCACGTGGAAGCGCCCCTCGGGCGGTGCGACGCGGATCGCAGCACCGGGAACCAGTGCGTCGTGCGCCCACGAGGAGAACCGGCCGTCGGCAACGCGCTTGATTGCGATCCGCAGCTCGCCTTCAGACGGAGCGGCGCAGATCGAATACGAGCGGCGAACGCTTTCGCCGTCGATCGGCGCCTCGATCGTGAGAAACTGGCCCTGGGTGAACCGGTACCGTTCGCGCAAGTGTTCCGGCACGTCGAAGCTCACGACGACGGCCTCGCGCGTCGTCGGACGCACGGACTTCACCCGCAGCGCCTCAAAGGCGCGCGCGTTCGAAGGCGCTTGCGCCGCGTCAGTGGGATTTGAAATGATCGAACGGCTCCCGGCAAGCGATGCAGCGGTAGAGCGCCTTACACGGCGTCGAGCCGAAGCGGCTGATCAGTTCGACGTCGCTTGACGCGCAACGCGGGCACGTCGCGCGCTCGGCCGCGAAAGCACCGAGATCGATCGGCGCGCTCGGATCCGAGGCGCGCGGCCCCGGCGGCGAAATGCCGTAGGCGCGCAACTTCTCGCGACCTTCCGCCGTCAACCAATCCGTCGTCCAAGCGGGTGCGAGCCGAACCTCGAGCGCGACGCGCGCGACGCCGCGCTCCGTCAACGCACGAACGATGTCGCGCTCGATCGTGCGAATTGCGGGGCAGCCGCAGTATGTCGGCGTAACCGCGACGCGCAACGTGCGCTCGTCGCCCGACCCCGACCAGCGCAGTTCGCGCACGATGCCGAGATCGAGAATCGAAATCACCGGAATCTCCGGATCCGGTATTTCCCCCAGCCACGCCCACACGTCGTCGAGCGCGGCCTCCTGCGTTACCATCGTTCCGCCGGTATCCCGCGCGCGACCGACTGCATCTCCGCGAGCAGATAGCCGAGGGCTTCGGTGTGACGCCCGGTCTTGCCGCCGGCATGCATCCATCCGTCGGCCGGGCGTTCGAGCGTCGCATCCGAGAGTACCGCGCCGACGTGCGCGTTCCACGGCGTCGCGAGCGCGCGCGGATCGCAGCCGATGCCGGCCGCTAGCATCTCTTCGTCGACGGCGTCGGGCGCGAACAGTTCGCCCGTGTACGGCCACGCGTCGTCGAGCGCAGCCTGCATACGGCGATGGCTCTCTTCGGTTCCGTCGCCGAGGCGCTTGACCCAGTCGCCGCTGCGGCGCACGTGGTACGCCACTTCGCGCGCCGCTTTGTTCGCGATCGCGGCGATGCGCTCGTCGGCCGAGGCCGAGAGTGCCTGTAAGAGATACAGATGCCACACATCGAACAGAAACTGGCGCGCGGTCGTATCGGCGTAGTTGCCGTTCGGACGTTCCACGAGCAACACGTTGCGAAACGCGCCCTGGTCGCGAAAGTACGCCAGGCGGTCGGCGTCGCGACCCCGGCCTTCCACTTCTCCGGCGTAATCGAGCCAGAGGCGGGCATGGCCCACGAGGTCGAGCGCGACGTTCGTTAGCGCCAAGTCTTCTTCGAGGATCGGCCCGTGGGCGGTCCACTCCCCCAGCCGCTGTCCGAGCACGAGGGCATTGTCCCCGAGCCGCAGGGCGTAGGCGAAGAGCAATTCCGAGTCACCTACCAAACGGTAAGGCATCCTTCCACTATACCGGCGGACCGCTCGAGCGTCAACCTCGAAGCCGTCCGTACTGCCAAGAATCCATCACGATTCCATCGCGATCGGTCACGGCCTCGCGCAGAACCCCCTCTCGCTCGAAGCCGCATTTTTCCAGGACCCGCGCCGAAGCGACATTATGCGAGAAGACGAGGGCCTCCAGCCGGCGCATGCCGCGCTCCTCGAACGCGTAGGGCACGAACAGACGGATCGCGGCGGTCGCGAGGCCTCGACCCCAAAAGCGGCGCCCGAGCCAATACCCGAACTCCGCGACGCCGCGCGACTCCCCGCCCTGCGGACGCATCCCGATTCCGCCCGCCGGTTCCCCGGCGAACTCGATCACGAAATTCTCGCAGGGCCGTTCCTCCGAAGCGCGCGCGACCCAATCGAGCGCGTCCGTCTCGGTGTAGGGATGAGGAAACGACGCCGCCATCCAGCGCACGACGTCGTAGTCCCCGGCCAGGTCGAGCAGCCACGACGCGTCTCCGAGCGCATACGGACGCAGCAGGCAGCTCTCGCCGCGCAGTATCACGTGCCGTCACTTCGCCGCGGTGCGCCGGTCCGGCTGCGGCGCATAGCGAAAGCGCGGCGGATGAACATTCTTGCCGTCCGGCGCAACCGGCTGCTCGCGCACCCGGGCGACGCGCTCGCGCCGCGTTATCTCTCGGAAGACGACGTGCCGGCGAGCGGCCAGCTTCTGCCGCTCGACTCGGACGAAGCGGGCAACGCGTTCGCGCTGCTGGAGGTCGACGCGGCGCTCGACGATCGCGACGCGCTCGCGGCGCTGGGCCTCGGCGAGGACGGCGGCCGGTTCGCCGACGTGATGACCCAACTCGGCCGGTTCGCGGAACCCGAACGGCGGCGCGTGCTTCGCGCGATCGCGCTCGCGCAATGGTCGCACGAAAACCGCTACTGCTCGAACTGCGGTGCGGATTTGCGCTGGGACGCCGCCAGCCGCACGAAATCGTGCTCGAATCCGCAGAAAACGCATCGCCACTTTCCGCGCACGGACCCAGCGACGATCATGCTCGTGCGCGACGGCGACCGGGCGCTGCTCGGGCGCCAGAAAAGCTGGCCGGCCGGAATGTACTCGACGCTCGCAGGGTTCGTCGAACCCGGTGAAACGGCCGAGGACGCGGTCGTGCGCGAGGTCTTCGAGGAGACGGGCGTCCGCGTCGGCGACGTGCGCTACTTCGGCAGCGAATCGTGGCCGTTTCCGCGCTCCCTGATGCTCGCCTTCAGCGCGCGCGCCGAGACGACCGAGGTGACCGTGAGCGACGAACTCGAAGACGCGCGCTGGTTCACGCGCGATGAGATCGCCGCCATGCAAGATCGCGCGCGCACGCGGATGCCGCACTTCGAAACGATCGCGCGGCGGCTGCTCGAGGCGGCCGTCGAGCCTGCCTGAAAGGCGAGCCGCTAAAGGTTCTTCACGCCGTCCGGAACGTTGTAATGCGTCGGGTGGCGGTACGGCTTGTCTTGCGAGGTTGAGAAAAGGGCGTCGCGGTCTTCCGGGCGGCTCGCGACGATGTCGGTCGCACGTATTACCCAGAGGCTCGCGCCCTCGTTGCGGCGTGTGTACACGTCGCGAGCGTTCTGGAGCGCCATCTCGGCGTCGGCCGCGTGCAGGCTTCCGACGTGTTTGTGGGCGAGGCCGTGGGCGCTGCGCACGAAGACTTCCCACAGCGGCCATTCGCGGCGCTCGGATTCGCTCACGGCGCGCGTTTCCCAGCGTATGCGTGCGCGGCCTCACGCACCCACGCCCCGTCCTCGTGAGCGGCGATGCGGGCGCGTAGACGCTCGCGGTTGCAGGGCCCGTTTCCGCGCACGACGGCGTGGAACTCCGCCCAGTCCGGCGTGCCGAAATCGTAGTGTCCGCGCTCGGCATTCCATTTCAGTTCCGGATCGGGAATCGTTAGCCGCAGGAAATCGGCTTGCGGAACGGTTTGATCGACGAACTTTTGGCGCAACTCGTCGTTGGTATAGAGCTTGATCTTCCAGCGCATCGAACGTTCGTTGTGCAGCGATTCCGAGTCGGGCGGCCCGAACATCATGACGGAAGGCCACCACCAGCGATCGAGCGCGTCCTGCGCGAGCGCGCGCTGCTCGGGCGTTCCGCCGCAAAGCGTCGCGAGCACCTCGAAGCCCTGGCGCTGGTGGAAGCTCTCTTCCTTGCAGACGCGAACCATCGCCCGCGCATACGGGCCGTAGGAACAGCGCGTCAGCGGAATCTGGTTGATGATCGCGGCACCGTCGACGAGCCAGCCGATCGCGCCGACGTCGGCCCAGGTGAGGGTCGGATAGTTGAAGATGCTCGAGTACTTGGCGCGCCCCGCGAGCAGGGCGGCGACCATCGCGTCGCGCGAGGTGCCGAGCGTCTCGGCCGCGCTATAGAGGTAGAGGCCGTGGCCGGCTTCATCTTGGACCTTGGCCATCAGGATGCACTTGCGCTCGAGCGACGGCGCGCGCGTGATCCAATTGCCTTCCGGCAGCATGCCGACGATCTCGGAATGCGCGTGCTGAGAGATCTGACGGACGAGCGTCTCGCGGTACGCCGCGGGCATCCAGTCGTCGGGCTCGATCGTGACGTTGCGGTCGATCTTGTCGTCGAATATCCGTTGGCGTTCGGAGTCGTCATCGAGTCCGGCCTCGGAAACGTCGACCATCTGCGTGTACATCAGTAACTCCCGGGCGACTTACCAAACGGTAGGTTCTATGATCCCGCCGGTTCGACCTTTTCCTTGATCGCTTCGGAGACGGCGTGCGGGTCGGCCGGCACCGACATCGCGTCGGCCTGCGGATCGGACCGGTCGGCGATGTGCGGGTCGTCGCGGCGCAGGTCCTCGAGCAACGCGATCAGT
>Ga0302326_10012170_pt1 | contig 18393 bp, 10 predicted proteins | sample Palsa_T0_3_FD_202264 | JGI IMG/M metagenome (GOLD analysis project Ga0302326, IMG submission 202264) | Peat permafrost microbial communities from Stordalen Mire near Abisko, Sweden - Palsa_T0_3 | ecosystem: Environmental > Terrestrial > Soil > Palsa > Peat permafrost | place: Sweden: Abisko...
GCGGGATCCAGGGGCAGAATCGTCATGGCCGGGCCGGCCGCGGAAAAAGCACGAGCGACTCGGCCACTTTCGAACCGGTGAGGCGCCCGCCCCAGGCGAGATCGTCCAGCCAGGATGCCGCGCCGGCTTTAAGACCCAGGACCTCGTGAATTTTCACGGAGGTGCGCGGCATCACCGGTTCCAGCGCCGTCGCGGCGAGGCGCAGGGCCTCGGCCATCGTCGCCAGGGCGGTGCGAAGCCGGGCCCGGTCGGCGGGATCCTCAGACTTCCCGAGCTTCCACGGGGCGCGCTTTTCAATGTAGCCATTGGTCGCGGTGACGAAGGCGAATATTCTGTCGAGGGCAGTGTGGAACTGAAAACCCTCGCAGAGCGGAATGAATTCGCCGCGGGTCTTGTCCCAGAGGGCGCGCAACTCCGCCTCGGCCTCCCCGCCCGCCTCCCCGGGCGGCACGACGCCGGCAGCAAAACGATTGGTCATGTTCAACGTCCGGTTGACCAGGTTGCCGAAATTGTTGGCGAGTTCGCTGTTGTAGCGAACCAGGAACTGAGCCCGGGTGAAATCGCTGTCCTGCCCCACGTTCATTTCCCGAATCAGGAAATAGCGCAGCGCATCGACGCCGAATTCGCCGGTGTAATCCGAGGGAACGATGAAGTTGCCCGTGCTTTTCGACATCTTGACCCCGTTGATCGACCACCAGCCGTGGACCAGCAGCAACTTGGGCAGCGGCAGACCGAGCGCGTGCAGCATGATCGGCCAGTAAACCGCATGCGGAGGCACCAGGATGTCCTTCCCGATGACATGGCAGTCCGCGGGCCAGCGTCCGGAGTCCGCCGCGGCCGAATAATAATTCACCAAGGCGTCGAACCAGACGTAGGTGACGTACCTGTCGTCGAAGGGAAGCGGAATGCCCCACTCCAGGCGCTCGCGCGGCCGCGAGATGCAAAGGTCGTTCAGGGGTTCCTTGAGGAATTCGAGCACCTGCTTCTGCCGGTACCGGGGGAAAATGAAATCGTCGTTCTTGGTGAGGAAATCGACCAGCCACGCCTGATGCTTCTGCAGCTTGAAAAAATAGTTATTCTCGGTGATCTCCGCCACCTCGCCGAAGATCTCCGGCCACGATCCGTTGGGCAGGCGATCCTTCTCCTGGAGAAACTGCTCCTGCCGGGCGGAATAGAAGCCCCGGTATTCCGCCTGGTAGATTTCACCCTGGTCGAAAAGCTGCTGGAGCAGCCGGCGGACGACCCGTTTGTGGCGTTCCTCCGTGGTGCGGATGAAATCATCGTTCGAAATGTCGAGCAGCGGGAGGAGCGCCCGGAATTCGGCGCTGACCTCGTCCACGTACTGTTGGGGCGCGATCCCGCGCTCCTCCGCGCTCCGTTGCACCTTCTGGCCGTGCTCGTCGACGCCGGTGAGAAAATACACGCTTTCGCCCCTGAGCCGTCGAAACCGGGCGATGACATCCGCGAGGATCTTCTCGTAGGCATGACCCAGATGCGGCGAGCCGTTCGTGTAGTCGATGGCTGTGGTAATGTAGAACGGCTTCATCCCAGGCTGAAGGTCGCCTCGTCGATTTGCAGCTTTTCGGGATAGACCAGGCGTCCCCGGGTGAGCGTGTCCTCGCCCAGGACTTCACGGCGCACGTCCGCCAGGCGCAGGGCCTGCGCCAGGCGCTCGGTGCGCAAACCGCTCAGCAATGGCCTGGCCTTTTCGTCGGCCAGCAGCAGGGGAGCGCAATAGCTGAAAAGGTAGTCGAGCTGGCGCTGGTGCATGAGATTGCTCAGAAGCTCCGCACCGCCCTCAAAAAGAACCCCGCCGATCTGCGCCTCGGCGCACCGCGCCCGGAAGTCCGCCAGGGGGACCCGCTGGGTCGGCGAGGGGAAGATCCAGACCTGGACGCCCAATTCCCGCAGCTTGCGCACGTAGCCGGCCCCGCCGTGCGGGGTCGTCACCACGATGGTGCGGTCGCGGAATTCGTCGGTGTAAACCCCGGGCAGGGCGCGATCCACCACGGTGCGCAGCAGGCCGTCGAAGATGAAGCGGACCGGGCACCATTCGGGCTCGGTCGTCAATCGGGCCGTAAGGCGGGGATTATCCTTCATCACCGTGCCGGCCCCCACTGCGATCGCGGGGAATAGGCGCCGCCAGCGATGCACGTCGGCGCGCGCGATCTCGCCGGTGATCCATTGCGAATCGCCCGTGCGGCAGGCGATCCGCCCGTCGATGGTCATCGCCATTTTTCCCGCGATGAGCGCGGAGCGATGGGTGACCCAATGATTGAAGAGCAGGTTGAGGTCGGTGCATTCACCCTCGAGCACCCCCGTCACCACGGTGACGCCGGCCTGGCGCAGGATCTCCAGGCCGCGGCCGGAATGTTCGGGGGTGGGATCGATTGCGCCGACGACCACGCGCTTGAATCCGGCCCCCAGGATCGCCTCGGTGCAGGCCCCCGTCCGCCCCGGCGTCGAACAGGGCTCCAGCGTCACGTACAGCGACGCGTCCCGTTTCGGCGCCCGGCCCAACCCGGCCAGCGCCACGCGCTCGGCGTGGGGTCCGCCGTCCTGGGCGTGAAAACCCTCCGCCACGACTTTTCCGTCCTCGACGATCACCGCCCCAACCATCGGATTGGGCTGCGTGCGCCCCCAGCCATGCAGCGCCAGGTCGAGCGCGCAGCGCATGAAGTATTCGTCAGTTTTGGGATTGATCATATGAATTCACCGCGGAGGCGCGGAGAACGCGGAGTTCCAAAACAAAGTGGATACCGGGCATTGGCCTTTAGCCAAGTTTTATCAGGGATCGCTCTTCCTCCGCGTCCTCCGCGCCTCCGCGGTGAATCCTCATTTTTCAGAAACAAAGGGGTTATTGGCCTTCTCCTCCCCCACGGTCGTCTCGGGCCCATGTCCCGGATAGACCACCGTCGCGTCCGGCAGCGTATAAATTTGCTCCCGGATGGACTTCTCCAATTGGGCAAAATCGCCGCGCGGAAGATCGGTGCGGCCGATGCTGCCGTTGAAGAGGGCGTCGCCGACAAAGACGATCCGCGCCTCCGCAAAATAGAACAGCACATTGCCCGGACAATGCCCCGGCACATGCCGCACCTCGGCCACCGCGCCCAAAGCGGCCAGCCGCTCGCCGGGTTCAAGCCAATGGTCGACCTTCACGGGCTCGAGGCGCAAGCCGGGGATCAAGAACGCCTTCATTACCTCCGGAGTTTCGATCAGCGGCTGGTCCGCCCGATGGGCCCGGACTTTTGCCCCGGTGGCCCGGACCACTTCGGCGCCTCCCTGCATATGATCCCAATGGCCGTGGGTGAGCCACAATTCGCCGAGCTGGCATTTCTCCTCGCGCAGGATCCGGCCGACGTCCGCCCAGACTCCTTCCGGCGCATCGATCAGCACCGCCTCACCGCGCCCGGGTTCGGTGAGGAGATAAGCGTTGGTCCTGATGGGGCCTGCGGGGAGGATATGGAGGTTCATGATATTTAATTGAATAGCACAAGGCGGGCCTTGCCGAGCTCATAGCCGCGGGTTTCACTCGGCCCGCCTTCGACCGCTGAACGCGGTGCTTCGGCGCGGCGGTCTCTCGTCGCTGTCGCGACGGCGGAGACCGAAAAAGAGCGTTGAACCGCAAGCGGTTCAGTCCAGTTTTCCCCTTTCTCATGCCAACACTCCAGTTTGCCGTCCTCGCTGGCGACTATATCGGGCCCGAAGTCATGGCGGAGGCCCTGCGGGTCCTCGCCCACGTCGCTGGGCAGGAGAATCTGACGCTGGCGGCGACGCCGGCCGACGTCGGCGGAGCCGGCATCGATGGCCATGGGAAGGCGCTGCCTGACTATACTTTGCGCATCTGCGAGCAGAGCGATGCGATCCTTTTCGGCTCCGTCGGAGGCCCGAAATGGGAGAAACTCCCGCCCAAGGAGCAACCCGAGCGCGCCGCGCTTCTCCCGCTGCGGAAGCATTTCACGCTTTTCGCCAATATCCGCCCCGGGCTGCTCTACCGCGAACTCACCGACGCCTCCCCGCTCAAGACCGCGCGCATCCCCCATGGCATCGATATCGTCTGCATCCGCGAGCTCACCGGCGGGGTCTATTTCGGCAAACCGAAGGAGACCACCACCCTGCCCGATGGCGATATCCAGGCGGTGGACACGATGGTCTACCGCAAGAGCGAAATCGAGCGCATCACCGCGACGGCCATCACGGCCGCCCGCGCGCGAAAGAGGAAGCTTTGCTCCGTGGACAAGGCCAACGTCCTGGAAACCTCCGTCCTCTGGCGCAAGACCGTCACCGAATACGTGGCAAAGCACGCCCCCGACATCGCGCTCAGCCACATGTACGCCGACAACGCCGCGATGCAGCTCGCCCGCGACCCCAATCAGTTCGACGTGTTCGTGACCGAGAACATGTTCGGGGACATCCTTTCCGACGAGATGGCGGTGATCTGCGGCTCCCTGGGCATGCTGTCGTCCGCCTCGCTGGGCGCGGGCAAAAATTCCCTCGGGCTGCCCTTTGGGCTCTATGAACCCGCCGGAGGCACCGCGCCCGACATCGCCGGCAAGGGCATCGCCAACCCGTGCGCCCAGATCCTTTCCGTCGCGCTCATGCTGCGCTACAGCTTCGGCTTGGAAAAGACCGCCGCGCGGATCGAGGCGGCCGTGAAAAAAGCCGTGACCGGCGGGACACGGACCGGTGACATCGCCTTCGGCGGCAAATCCGTCGGCACCACGGCCATGACCGACGCGATCATCGCCAACCTCTGACCCGCCTCTCCTTCCGTTCATGACTTCCGCCGAGATCCGCCAATCCTTCCTCGATTTTTTCGCCGCCCGCGGGCACACGGTGGTCCCGTCGGGGTCCCTTTTGCCCGATTCGCCCGGGCTGCTGTTCACCAATGCCGGGATGAACCAGTTCGTGCCGATCTTCCTGGGCAACCGGCGCCCGGACGTCTCGAAATGGGCCGGAGCCCGGCCGGGGAAGGACACTCGCGCCACCGACACGCAGAAATGCATCCGCGCCGGCGGGAAGCACAACGACCTGGAGGACGTGGGCTTCGACACCTACCACCACACGATGTTCGAGATGCTCGGCAACTGGTCCTTCGGCGATTATTTCAAGAAGGAGTCCCTCGAATGGGGCTGGGAGCTGCTCACGAAGACCTGGGGCATGCCCGCCAAGCGGCTTTTTGCCACGGTTTACAAGCCGGGCCCGGGCGAGCCGTCGGAGTTCGACCAGGAGGCCTTCGATATTTGGGCCGGGATCTTCACCCGCGCGGGCCTCGATCCCAAGGTCCACATCGTGCATGGCAACAAAAAGGACAATTTCTGGATGATGGGCGACACCGGCCCCTGCGGGCCCTGCTCGGAGATTCACTTCAACCTCCTGGCGGACGATGACGAGGCCGCTGGCCGCAAGCTCGTCAATGGCGGCAACCCGCGCTGCATCGAGATCTGGAATATCGTCTTCATCCAATTCAATGCCAACGCCGACGGGTCCTTCGCGCCGCTGGCGGCGAAACACGTGGACACCGGGATGGGCTTCGAACGCGTCGCCGGGATTTATGCCACTACGGGAGGATTCAAGGATTTCACCAAGGACCCCTCGAATTACGCCGCCGACGTCTTCGCCCCGCTCTTTGCGAAAATCACCGCGCTTTCCGGGCGGCAGTACCAGGCAACGGTCCCCCTCAAGCGGGAAGGACTGACCGACCAGGAAAATACCGACGTGGCCTTCCGCGTCCTGGCCGATCACGCCCGCTGTGTTTCCTGCGCGGTCGCGGACGGGATCTTGCCGGGAAATGAGGGGCGCAACTACGTCATCCGGCGGATCCTGCGGCGCGGCATCCTCTACGGGAAAAAGCTCGGCCTTTCGGCCGGTTTCTTCGAGCAGCTCGTCGATCCGGTGGTCGAGTCGCTCGGCGCGGTGTTCCCCGAGCTCGGCCAAAGGCAGGATATCATTCACCGCGTGATCCGCGGCGAAGAGGAGTCTTTCGGCCGGACGCTCGACCGCGGACTGCAGATTTTTGAGCGCGCCGCCGCCGCGACCCAAACCCTGATCCTGGGCGCCGACGCCTTTGGGCTTTATGACACTTACGGCTTTCCCCTCGACATGACCCAGTTGCTCGCGGCGGAGCGCGGGCTCGCGGTCGACACGAAGGAGTTTGAGCACCTGATGGAGCAGCAGCGCCAGCGCGGCCGCGCCGCGCTGAAAAAGGAGGTGATCGTCGCCGCCACCGAGGGCGGAGCCGCCGCCGATCTCAAGCCGACGAAATTTCTCGGTTACACTGCGACGCATTCCCACGGGCAGCTCGTCGACCTCGTGGAATCGGGCAAGGATGTCTTTCTGGTGTTCGACCAGACTCCTTTCTACGCGGAAATGGGCGGCCAGGCCGGCGATAGCGGCCATGCCCTGATCGATGGCCGGCTCGTTCCGATCCTGGATACGGTAAGGGACAAGGCCGGCCGCCACCTCCACAAGGTGGCCGATGGCTCGCCGGCTGTCCCGGTCGGATCCAGGGCTGAGCTTTCCGTCGATGTCGTCCGCCGCCGGGCGATTTCACGGCACCATTCCGCGACCCACCTGCTCCACTGGGCTCTCCGCAAGGTGCTCGGCACGCACGTCCGGCAGGCCGGGACGCACAAGACTCCCGACCGCCTCCGCTTCGATTTTTCCCATTTTGAGGCCGTCACCCATGCCCAGCTCCTCGAAGTCGAGCGCCTGGTGAATGAAAAGGTCATCGACAACGCGAAGGTCGAGACCTACGAGACGGAATTCGACCGGAAACCCGAGGGCACCCTCGCCTTCTTCGGCGACAAATACGGCCGGATCGTGCGCGTCGTGGACATCGGCGGCTACAGCCGCGAACTCTGCGGGGGCACCCACGTGGGCAGCGTCGCGGAGATTGCGCTGGTGAAAATCGTTTCCGAAGGCGCCATCGCCGCGGGCACGCGCCGCATCGAGGCCGTCGCCGGCCAGGCCGCCCTCGATTTCGTCGGCCTGCGCGAGGCCGCGCTCGCCGCGGTCGGCGCCCATCTCTCGGCCGGCCCCGTTGACGTCGCCCGGAAACTCGAGACGCTGATCGCGCACCAGCGGGAAATCGAGCGACAGCTCAAGGGATTTCAGCAAAAAGCCGCCGCCGGCCTCGCCGACGAGCTCGCCGCCAAGGCCGTCATCCGCGCCGAGCTGAAGTTCGTTTCGGCCGTTGTCGCCGCGGAGTCGCCCGAGTCGCTGCGCGGTCTCGGCTCCCAGGTTCTCGCCCGGATCGGCGAGGGCGTGGTGACGCTCGGCGCCGGATTTGGCGAAAAGGCAACGATCGTCACCCTCTGCTCGCCCGCTGCGATCAAGGCCGGCCACGAAGCCGGCAAGATTGTGAGCGCGTTGAGCGTCAAACTCGGCGGCAAGGGGGGGGGCAAGCCCGACTACGCCATGGGCGGCGGCCGGGACGTGGCGAAGCTGGCGGAGGTGCTCAAGCCAGCATAGGTCCTATGCGGCCTACGGGACCTATGCTATCTTGCGGCATGCCAGCAGAGCCAGTCGTCACGTCCCCGCTTTTCTGCATCCTCGCCTTCGATGCGAGCAACCGGCTCGCCGTGGCCGACCGCGGGGGAAGAGTCGGGCTGCCCTTCACCGGCGGCGACCTGGCCGAGGCCGTCCGGAGCCTCGAGGCGGTTTTCCGGACCCATACGCCGCCGGCGGAGTATTTTTTGATGGAGCTGGAAGGGGCCGCCTGCCGCGTGTTTTTTGCGCAAGTGGGCGCCCAGCTGGGCCTGAGGGACCCCGGGGTCGAGTTTCGGTCCATTGAAAGCCTGCAAAACTCCGCGGCCGAGACCGATGCCGCGCTGGCCGGGCTCCTGGCGCGCCTTGAGCCCCACCTGATCGAGATCCCCTACCTGCATCTCGGGGAAAACGACTTCATCTACAAATTTCGGCCCGAGAAAGAGCGCAATGTTTCCATCTATGCCCAGGATGCCGCCGCCGGCGCGCTCTACCAGTCCCGGCTTTTCACCGCCATCAAGGCCCTCGCGCGCCGGCATGAGCGCACGGCCGCGGCGCCTGTCACGCTCGACTTTGGCGCCGTGCGCTATGTGATCCCGAGCCACTTCGGATTTTGCCTCGGCGTGAAAAACGCGATCGAACGCGCCTACGAGACGCTGGCCGAAAATCCCGGTTCCCGGGTCTTCATGCTGTCCGAGCTGATCCACAATCCCTTCGTGAACGAGGACCTGCTGCGCCGGGGTTTGCGTTACCTGCAAACCGACAAAGGGGTGCCCTATGGGGACGGCGCGGGACTGCTTTGGGACGCGCTTACCCCCAATGATATCGTCATCATTCCCGCGTTCGGCGCCACGGACGAGGACAAGAAGCGGCTGGTGCGCAAAGGCATCGCGGTCTGCCCCTACGACGCCACGTGCATGCTCGTGGAAAAGGTCTGGAAGGCCGCCCGTTCGTATGGCCGCGACGGCTATACCGTGGTGATTCACGGCAAGCACGAGCACGAGGAGACCAAGGCCACCTTTTCCAACACGCGCCGCTACGCGCAGGCGGTGATCGTGCGCAATCTCGAGGAAACCCGGCTGCTCGGCGAGATCATCGCCAGCAACGACGCCAAGGTCCGCGCGCGCTTTTACACGGTCTTTGCCGGCAAACACACCCCCGGTTTTGATGTGGAACGCCATCTGGAGCGCGTTGCCGTGGTGAACCAGACCACCCTGCTCATGAATGAAACCCGCGAAATCATCGCCTATTTGCGGGACGCCTATGCCGCAAAATTCGGTCCGGATTCGCCCGGCGCGCCGGCCCGGGTCGGCGGCAGCGGGCGAAACGACACGCTTTGTTATGCCACCCAGGTCAACCAGGACGCCCTGGCCCGGGCGCTCGCCGAGCCGCTCGACGCAGCCTTCGTGATCGGGGGACGAAATTCGTCCAACACCTACCAGCTGTACCGCCTGTGCGCCCGGGAACTGGGCGAGCGGGCCTTTTTCATCCAGAGCGAGGCGAGCATCCGCGGCCGCCAGGAGGTCGAACACTACGTGTTTCCCGCCAAGGGCCATGAGGCGCGCGGGGGACACACCGAGGCGCGGGCATTGTGGAACAGCCCGGACACCGCGGCCCCCAAACGCGTGCTCATCACCGGGGGCGCCTCATGCCCCGACGGGATCATCCAGCAGGTCATCACCCGCATCAATTCCTTCTTTCCCCCGGATCGCCTGCGCAGCGCCCACGCGGTGCTGCGCGACCTGGAATAACCTCCCTTAAAACCGGAAGCTCATCCCGCCCCTGAGGCCCTCCTGCCCGCCAAAATCCACCTTGGTCTGCCAACTGCCCGTGGAGTCGTTGGAGTCCTCGGCATAACCGCTGACGGTCTGCTCATAGTTGCCGGCCACCTGGTAAAACGCGCCGAGATAAAGGCCCGCCCGGTCGGTGATATCATACTCCAGCGTCGCATCGGCGTAGGCGGCGGGCAATACCTTGTCCTCGATATCCTGGAATGTGCCGATGATCTGGGCGCCGGTGTTGGGCGTCAGCACCTCGGTGACGGTATATGTGGAACTCGCGTCGATGAGCGCGGGGCCCGCGCTGAAGGTGAACTTGAGATGGTCGTTAAAATTATAGGTAAGCGCCGGCCCGGCGCGGAACGTGAGGTACGCGCCGTGCAGCTTCCAATGGTCCGCCACGCTCACGTCGTCGGTCGCCGTCGTCGTCGTGCGGCTGAGCGGCGTGGTGCCCAGCAGGGTCGTGGTATCGATCGTTTCGGTGACCGGGGTGCCGGCCGAGTTTACGAGGATCTGCCCATTTGAAATGATGTTCTGCGACACCGTGGAGGGGGCGGTATAGGGTCCGTTGGGCACGGTCTGGCCAAAGAGATCGTACGTGTCGGTCACGGTGGTCACCGCGGCATTCACGTTGCCGAACGTGCTGGACTCGATGTCGTTAAGGGTCACGCCGCCAAAGATCGTCCAGGTGATATGGCTGCCGATCTTGCCCATGTCGTGATTCGACGCCAGCTCGACACCGGTCGTGCCCTTCCCGGGATGATCGTGAATCACGTTATCCTCGCTGGTGGCGGAGTAGATGTGGAATTGCATGTAATCACCCGCCACCACCTGGCTGGTGGTGCCGGTGCCAGCGGCGTTTTCCTGGCCGTTGGTGTCATAGCTCCACTGGTTGGTTTTGCCGTCCGCCGGGATCGGCACCTGGCTGGTGGTACCATTGGCGTTCGCCACGGTTTCGCTGCGGGTGTCGGGGTCCACGTAGCCGTCGTGATAGTCGCGGCCGCCGGTGCCCACCGTGACCCCGGCGTAGCCGCTCGCGCTGGTGGGAGCGCCGACGAGCGGCGTCAGGGACGGTATGGTCTCCGGGGCAGCGAGATAGCCATTGCCCGAGAATGTCGTCTTGACCCCGCTGATGTATCTCATGCCGAGGGTGGCGTTGCTCTTCGGCTGGTAGATAAACTCGTCCAGATTGCTGAAATCCGGGATGTCCTCCTCAGGATTGCTCTTCGCATCCTCGTCGGCGGCTCGGGCGCACAGCGCCGCGATGGGGAGGAGCAGGAGGGCAATGCGGAGGTATTTCATTCAGGGTTGCCGCGGTTGGACGGCCGTTGGGAAAAAAGGTTTCATAAAAATCATCGCATGAGTCCGCGCCCGCCGTCAATCAGATTGCCACTTGAGCAGGAGCGTGCACAGGGGCGGCAGCGTAAGATTGATGGACTGGCTGAAGCCGTCCGCCGGCACGTCCTCGGCCGCGCGCCCGCCGTCGTTCCCCAGCCCGCTGCCGCCGTAAAATTCGCTGTTGGTGTTGATGGCCTCCCGCCAAAATCCGCGGCGCGGCACGCCGATCCGATACGTGCGGGTGGCGCCCCCAAAGTGGCCGACGACGGCGAAAAGCGTCCGCTCAAACGCATCCATCCGCAAATAGGCGATCAGATTCGCCCCGGCATCCTGGCAGTTGATCCAGCGAAAGCCGTGCGGATTGAAGTCGTTGGCGCTCAGCACCGGTTCGGCGGCGTAAAGGCGGTTCAAATCGCGCACGAGCAGCCGGACGCCCTCGTGGTCCTGGTACTGGCAGAGATGCCAGTCGAGACTGGAGTCATGGTTCCATTCGTGGGCCTGGGCGAATTCCCCCCCCATGAAAAGCAGCTTCTTGCCGGGGTAGGCCCAGAGGTGCGCGTAAAGGGCGCGCAAATTGGCCGCTTTTTCCGGGATATGCCAGGCTCCCATCTTGAAAAGCAGGGACGCCTTGCCGTGCACCACCTCGTCATGGGAAAAAACACTGACGAAATTCTCGGCATACTGGTAGAGCATCCCGAAGGTGAGATCCTCCTGGTGCCAGCGGCGGGTGATCGGCTCCTTGCTGAAGTAGCGGAGCGTGTCGTGCATCCAGCCCATGTTCCACTTGTAGTCGAAGCCGAGGCCGCCGTCGGCGGTCGGCCGCGTCACCTTGGGAAACGAGGTGCTTTCCTCGGCGATCATCAGCACCCCGGGATGATAGCGGTGCGCGAGGTCATTCACCCCCCGCAGAAAATCAATCGCCTCAAGGTTTTCCCGCCCCCCCAGCCGGTTGGGGATCCACTCCCCGGCCGGTCGCGAATAATCGAGGTAAAGCATGGACGCAACGGCGTCCACCCGCAACCCGTCGATGTGGTAGCGATCGAACCAGGCGAGCGCGTTGGCGGTGAGAAAGCAGCGCACTTCGCTCCGGCCGTAATTGAAGATGAGGGTGCCCCAGTCCATGTGCGCGCCCTGCCGCGGATCGGCGTGCTCATAAAGGGCGGTCCCGTCGAACTCCGCGAGGGCGAAGGTGTCGCGGGGGAAATGCGCCGGCACCCAGTCGAGAATCACCCCGATTCCGCGCCGGTGCAGATGATCGACGAAGCCCGCGAAATCCTCCGGCGATCCGTAGCGATGGGTGGGCGCGTAGAATCCCGTCACCTGGTATCCCCATGAGCCGTCGAAGGGATGCTCGGCGAGCGGCATCAGCTCGACATGGGTGAAGCCCATTTCGTTGACGTAGTCGGCCAGTTCCAGCGCCAGTTCGCGATAGCTCAGCGGCCGGTTGGCATCCTCCGGTTTCCGCCTCCACGATCCGAGATGCACCTCGTAAATCGAGACGGGCCGGTCGATTTTTCCGGCGCCGGCGTGGCGCAGCTCCATCCAGGCGCCGTCGCTCCAGGCGAATTTGCCGGGGTCGCAGACGATGGCCGCATTGCCCGGAGGACTTTCGAAGCGGGTGCCGTACGGGTCGGTCTTCAGGCGCACGGAGCCCTGGCGGTCCCGGATTTCAAATTTGTAAAGCTCCCCCTCCGCCAGCCCGGGAATGAACAGCTCCCAAACCCCGGACGCCCCGAGGGTCCGCATCGGATGGTAACGGCCGTCCCAGTGGTTGAAATTGCCCACGACCGACAGGCGCGCGGCCGACGGCGCCCAGACGGCAAACGACACGCCGCTCACCCCGCCGAGATCGCGCGGGTGCGCTCCCAGCTTTTCGTAGATGCGGTGCTCGTTGCCCTCATTAAAAAGGTAGAGGTCCTGCTCGCCGAGGGTGGGCAGGAAGGTGTAGGGATCGAAAAACTGGCGGATTTCGCCGCCAGGATATGCCGCCCGCAATTGATATTTGAACACGTTCGGACGCCGCGCGATGGCAGCCTCAAAAAGCCCCTCCCGGGCGAGTAGTTCCATGCGATGCGGACGCGTGGCGGGCGCGTCCACCTCGACCACCTCACAGGACACTGCCCCGCGCAACAGGGCGCGGACCACGACCCCGCGGCTCCGCCCGCGAACATAGGGATGCATGCCGAGCACGGAATGGGGGGTCGCGTGCCGCGCTTCCAAGAGCGCCTGGAGGTCGTCCTGGGTCATCTTCGTCAATCCTAGGACGGAAAGTAGTAAGTAGAAAGGAGTAAGTAGTAAGTTTTGTTACTGCCCCCTTCCAACTTCCCACTTCCCACTTCCAACTTTTCTACCCTGTATTTTTCAGGCCGCCGCTGATGCCATTGATCGTCAGCTCGATCACGGCGCGGATGGCCTCTCGCTCGGCCGGCGGCAATGGCGGATCGCTCCGCAGGCGGCGCATCATTTCCACCTGGATATAGTTGAGCGGATCGATGTAGGGATTGCGCAATTGCACCGACTTCAAGAGGACCGGCTCGCGCGCCAGGAGCTGCTTGTGCCCCGTGACGGCGAGCAGCGCGGTCTCGGCGCGGGCAAACTCCGCCGCGAGCTGGGCAAAGATGCGCCGCCGGATCCGCCCGTTTTCCACCAGTTCCGCATAGATCGCGGCGATGTCCATATCGGCCTTCCGCATGGTCAGCTGGGCGTTCTCGATCAGCGTCTGGAAAAACGGCCACCCGGCATACATCACGCGCAGGAGGCGGCGCCCCGCCGCTCCGCGTTTCAGGACTGAATCCAGCGCGCTGCCGAGTCCGAACCAGCCGGGAAAATTAAACCGGCTCTGCATCCATGAGAAAACCCAGGGGATGGCCCGCAGGTCGCCCACGTTCGTCGTCGCCTTTCGGTAGGTGGGCCGGGAACCGAAATTGAGCGTGCTGATGTCGTCGATCGGCGTCGCCTGGCGCCAGAACACCAGAAATTCCGGATCGTCGTGCACCAGCGATTTGTAGGCTGAAAAACCGGCGGCGCTCATCGACTCCATCGCCTCGCGCCAGGCCGCCGGCACGGCATTCTCGGATTGGGCGGCATGGGTGCCCAGCATCACGCCATAGGCCATCTGCTCAAGAATGCGGTGCGCCAGATCGGGATCGTGGTAGCGGGTCGAAAGCACTTCCCCCTGCTCCGTGACGCGGATGGCCCCGTCGGCCAGCCCCGCCGGCTGCGCCAGGACCGCTTTGGCGGCCGGACCTCCCCCGCGGGCGATGCTGCCGCCGCGCCCGTGAAAAAGGGTCAATTTCACGCCGTGTTCGCGGCAAATCCGGGCAATTTCCTCCTGCGCCTTGTAGAGGGCCCAGTTGGCGGTGAGATAGCCGCAGTCCTTGTTGCTGTCGGAATACCCCAGCATCACGTGCTGGCGGACCGGATTGCCGCCGGCCGTGGCGAATAGCGCCGCGAGAATCCCCGGGGCCCGGTCCAGATCGGACAGGGTTTCGAACAACGGCGCGATCGGCAGCGCGGCTCCGGTGAGCTTTTGCAGCAGCTGCGCCTCCAGGATATCCGAGACGCCATTGGTCATGCTGATGACATAGAGGCCGAGCCCGTCGGACCCGGAGGTCGCCGCGGCGCGCGCCGCGAGCGCCAGCGGATCGAGAACGTCGCGCGTCGCCGCCGACAAGCGGGCGAGCGCCGCGGCGCTCAACGGCACGCTTCCCGCCAGGGTGGTCTCCAGCAGGCTGACCTTTTGCTCCTCGCCCAGGCCGGGGTAATCCGGCCGCGCGAGGGCTTCCGCCACGGCCGCCTCGTGCCGCGCCGAGTGCTGCCGGATATCCAGGCGCGCCGTATGCAGGCCAAAGGTGTCGAACTGCACCCGCAGGGTGGCGAGTTCGCCGCCGGTCAGCAACCCGCCCCGTCCCGCCTCCAGGCTGGACTGAATGACGTTGATCGTGTCGCTCACCGCGGCCCCGTCCCCGGCCACGCCGCCCTCGCCCGCTCGAACCTCCGCGACCGCCTGTCCCAGCCGTTCCCGCAGCGCGCCGAGCAGCAGCCGGTAAGGCTCGTGCGGATAGCGGCGCCCGAGTTCCTCGAGATGCGGCGAAAGATTCCGGTTCTCCCTCACTTTTTCCCGCAGTTCGGCCGACACCGAATCGCGGCGGTCGCTCACCGTCAAGGTGCGGGAAAGTTCGCGCGCCGCGAGGCGGATTTTCTCGATGGCCAGGCGGCGGTTCAGCAGCAGGATTTCCGCGGTGACCGCGGCCGTCACGTTCGGATTGCCATCCCGGTCGCCGCCGATCCACGAGCCAAAGGTCAGCCAGCGCGCCGGCGGCCGCACCCCGGGGAAATAGAGCGCCAGCGCCCGCGCCATGTCGGCGTGAAGCCGCGGCAGGGTATCGTAAAGCGTCATGTCAAAATACCAGAGGCCGGTGCGCGCCTCGTCGGCGACTTCCGGGCGCGCGGAGCGGCTGCGATCGGTCAGCCAAAGCGAGGCGATCTCCCGCTCCACGCAATCCGCCTCGAGCAACGCCGGATCCGGCGTCCCGTCCGGATGCGACCTCTGCCGCAGGATTTCGGCCAGCCGGCGAAGCTTCGTGAGCAGGGTGCGGCGTTTCGCCTCCGTGGGATGGGCCGTGAATACGAGCTCAATGTCCAGTCGATCCACCAGCGACTGCATCTGGGCGGTGCTCAATCCGCGGCGCTTCAGGTCCACGACCGCGGCTTCGATCGACTCGCGCATCGGCTCGCCGCCGGGCGCCGTGGCCAGCAGCCGCGCCACCCGGCGCCGGCGCAGGAGCGTGATCCGGAAGTTTTCCTCCGCCAGGTTGACCAGCTCGAAATAAAGGGTGAACGCCATCGCCTGGTTGAACGCCGCCGCCGGGGTGAGCGCCCGCACCACCTCGCCGAGCTGGCGGGCCGCCTCGGTGTTGCCCGAGCGGCGGGCCTTGGCCAGGCGCCGGAGGGTCTCCACGGTATAGAGGGTTTCGCTGCCCTCGAGCCGGGTGATGACGCGCCCCAGCGCGCTGCCGAGCTGCCGGACCTCCGCGCGGAGCTGCGCCATCTCACGAAGGGCGGAAGATCGGGAAGGCATGGTTTGGATAGAAGGCTGAAAACTGAATTTGAAACTTGAAATAGCAATCTTCAGGCCAGCCGATCCGCCTTTTGGCGTTTGGCTTGCCAGCTTGGATTGCCCTGATTTGCTCCGCAGCGTGACTCGCCGTCTCGCACTCGCCCTGGCTTTGGCCCTGGCTGTCCCGCGCGCCTTCGCGTTGGTACCCGGGCTGCCGGATACCTACGCTGACCACGTGGAGGGCGACCTCGACACCGGCATTTGGACCGGCCGCGGGAACGCCTGGATCAAGGACGGCATCGTGCTGGTCACCGCCGACCAGATTCGCTACAGCGAAAAGACCGAGACCGTCACGGCCGACGGGAGGGTTACCTTCACGCAGGGGGACCGGCGCCTGCTGGCCGATCACCTCACCTACCGGCGCATCGACGCCTACTTCACCGCGACCAACGTGCGCGTGGGCCGTTATCCCTTTTATATCCAAGGCGCCACCGCCGAGGGCAACCGCACCCAGGTGGTCGTGCACCACGCGAGAGTGACCTACGGTGAACCGGGTCCTTGGCAGCCCACCGTCAGGGCGGACACGATTATCTTTGAGCCGGGCCACTATCTCCGGTTCCTCAGCTCCATGGTCGGCGTGGGCAGCAAGGATTTTTTCCCCATCCCAAGGTTCAACCAGAACTTTGGCCAGGCCAGCGCCCTGGCCCTGCTCACCTTCGACGTCGGCTATCGTTCAAACCTCGGAGGGACCCTCGACATCGGATTCCATCCCACCGTTTTTCCGGGCGCCCAGCTCGGGGGCGATCTCGGGATTTTCACCGCCCACGGCGTGATGCTGGGGCCGAGCGGAACCTACAAGTCGGCCGACGGCAGCGACGACCTGGCGGGCTCCCTCCAATCCGGCTACATCCACGACTTCGGAAATCGGTTCAACGATATACTCGGCAACCCCATCCAGCCCAACCGTGCCTTTGTCGAATGGACGCATCGCGATCAGGTGACGGACAATCTGTCCGTCGACGCCGACGTAAATTATTGGTCGGACTCCTACGTGACCCGCGATTTCCGCCTGAAGGACTTTGATACGGTCGAGATGCCGGATAACTACGTCGAGTCGGTTTATACCGGCGACGATTATTTCGCCTCGGTTTTCACCCGCTTCAGGCCGAATTCGTTTGCGCCCGTCCAGGAGCGGCTCCCGGAATTGAGCTTTGATCTGGCGCCGACGGCCATTGGCGGCGGATTTTACGAGCGGGTCGAGACCAGCGCCGTCTCCTTGGCCGAGTGGCCTCCCGGGGGCGGCGGCCAGGAGCTGGCCAGCGACCGCCTCGACGCCTTTTACAGCATCGAGCGCCCGATCAACCTGACCGATTGGATGACCTTTACGCCGGTGGCCGGAGCCCGGATCACCAACTACGCCGACACGGTGGGAGCGGCGGAGCCGGGCGGCTACACCCGCACGCTTGGCGAGGTCGGATTCGACGCGCTCATGCGTTCCAGCGGCACGTTCGGCTACGAGAATCCGATCTGGGACATCGACGGGCTGCGTCATCTGCTTACGCCCCATCTCAACTATCGCTATATTCCGGACGGGAATGCCGGGGCGCAGTACATCCCCGATATCGACGCGCAGACCTTCAACACTTACCTGCCGCCCCTGGACCTGGGCGACCTCCGCAGCATCGACCAGCTTAATTCGGTCAACACGCTGCGGGTGGGCGTCGACAATACGCTGCAGACCCGCGACAAGACGTATGGCTCGCGCGACCTGGTCACCTTTGATGTCGATGAGGATTTTAACTTTACCCGCTCGCCCGGTGAGCCCGACGTCTCGGATCTGCACACCAAATTCGCGATCACGCCGGCGCCGTGGCTGATCTACGACGTGGAGAGCATCGTGGCGCCGAAGAGCATGAGCCTGCGGGAATACGACTCCGGACTCACCATTCACGACGGCGACGCCTGGTACCTCGACCTGACCAGCGCATTCCTTCGCCACGAGGACGACGACTATAACCTCGATTATCGCCTGCGCCTCACCGAGGTCTACCAGGCGGTGGTCGCGATCGAGTACGGCGCGCGCCAGTTTCGCTTCAACGCCATCGAGACCGGCCTGGTGCAAAATCTCGCCAATACGTGGAGCATCCGCTACCTCGTCTCCTGGACCCGCCTCAATCGCGAGGGTGGCGGCTTCAGCATCGCGCTCACCCCGTTGCGTTTCTAAGATTTGAGCATTGTTGAGAACCAGCGTCGGATCCTCGGGGAACTCCTCGGGCGGCTGCGTCCGCATTGGCGCCGGGACCCGGCGTTGCCCGACCGCATTGAGCAGCTTCTCCGGCGCGACCGCCGCTTCGGCTCGCGGGACCGGCGCCTCTACCGGGAGCTGCTCTACACGGCCGTTCGCCATCTTCCGTGGATCGAGCCGGCACTCGATCGTGATCCGGACCGCGCGGTGCGCGCGATCGCCGAGCTGGCCGCCGACACCCCGTCCACCCACGACTTCCGCGCCAGCCTAAGGGGTCAGGCCGGGGTAGACGCCGCATCTTGCCGCGTATCGACAAGGAGCGCGGCGGGACGCCGCGTCTACTTTACCCTGACCCCTTCCATTGCGGAGAAAGCCGCCGCCCTGGCCGGGATCCTCGGCGACGCGACGAAAGAGCGCCTGCTTCCCGCCTGGTTTGAGGCGGAGTGCCCCGAAGCTTTTGTCTCCCCGAATTACGACGTACTCAA
>Ga0302326_10012171_pt1 | contig 18392 bp, 12 predicted proteins | sample Palsa_T0_3_FD_202264 | JGI IMG/M metagenome (GOLD analysis project Ga0302326, IMG submission 202264) | Peat permafrost microbial communities from Stordalen Mire near Abisko, Sweden - Palsa_T0_3 | ecosystem: Environmental > Terrestrial > Soil > Palsa > Peat permafrost | place: Sweden: Abisko...
AATTCCGCCCACGACGATCGCGCCGGGCCAGCCCATCTCGGTCGTGGTCGTGCCGAAAAAGGCCGGCACGTACAAATTGAACTGCACCATCGTGTGCGGTCCCAATCATGCCGACATGCTGCTTACCATCGACGTCAAGCCATGACCGCTGCTCGTCGAATCCTGTTGGCGAGCGGCTTCGCAGCGGCGCTGACCATCGCCGCTCGAACGCCGGCGCTTGCGATGCCGAATTTTGCTCAAGCGTACGGCGTCCCGTGCTCGACGTGTCACACCGCGGTCCCGACGCTCAATGCCTACGGGCGTTACATCCAGCGTTCGCAGTACGCGTATCTGGACGCCGCGGTGCTCAAGAAAGCGCTCCCGCTCTGGGTCGGCTATCAGGCTCAGTACGACTCGCAAGCTGCCGCGCCCGATACCCACCGTGTGATTTGGGGGAACGTCGAAGTCCATCTCGACGGCCTAGCCGGCGACAATTGGTCGTACCACGTGCAGCAATGGATTTGGGCCGATAGTCAGCCGGGAGGTCTCGACACCGCGTGGGTGAGCTATAACAACCTCTTCAAGCACAACGGATACTTCGAAGTCGGCAAGCTCGAGGTCCCCGCGCCCTCGCCCTACAGCCAGTTTTTCGAGATCGCCCCGTATGCGACTCCCGAGGTAACGGTCGGCGAACATACCTATGAGCTCGACGGGAACCGTTGGGGCGCGAAAACCGGCTACGTCAACGGTTCCGTAAACGTTGCCGCCGCATACGTCGGCAGCGATGCCGATCTCAACGGCGCGACCGACTTCGTGCCTAGCGCCGGGAAGACGCTGCAGTATCAAGCGTCGTTCCTGCGTCCGAAGAACCCGCTCGAGGTCGGCATCTACGGCGCGTCGGGAACCTATCCGATCTCGGACGGCACGACCGACCATTTCACCGCACTGGCGGGTTATCTCCAGCGGGACCCCACCCGCGGCGTGCCCGGCGTGCTGCTCGTCTATCAGACCACGCACGACGCGCACCCCAGCGCGGGAGCGACCTCCGCCGCGAGCGGCCGCGATTACACGGTCGACGTGTACGAGCCCATCATCAAAGATACGGTCGTGGTCGGTTTCCGGCGCGAGATGACCGACGACGGGATGGGAACGGTCAACAATATCAGCAACATCGATCTCACCATCCAGCTCGCGCGATATCTCCGGCTCTTCACCGAAGCTTCGCTCTCGGGAAACAATCCCGGCAACGGCACGACCCGCCCCGGCACCCCGGCCTGGCGTGCGTTCATCTGGTGGACGATGCCGCTCGCGAAGGCGAAGCAATAGCGCGAGCCGGCCACGCTCGGCCGCCGGACGATTAAGTCGCCGTGAAAAGGAAACCGGGTGCTTGGCTGCGGTCGTTGCGAGCGTGTAGGGTGGGCTCAGGCCCTTTTTTCCCGCACTTATTTTTGCCTCGGAGAGGAATCCTAGCGATGAGAATCTTGTTAACCGCGTTCGCATTCTGTCTCGCGTTCACGTCGGCGGCGATGCTGCCGGCCGCCGCGCAAACCGAAGAAGTCATCATCTACGGCCCGCACGGCGAGCCGCAGTACACCACCTGGCAGTCGGCCTGGGATCGCTTTGAGTTCGACCGCCACCACGTCATTCTGGGCCGCGTTGCGGCATTCGCGCCGTACCGTCTGCAGGTTGCCCGCCGCGACGGCGTCGTGCAGATGATCGATCTCAAGAACGGCACCGTCATTCTCCCGACCGGCGCAACGCCCGCGGCCTCGCAGCACGTGGCCGTTATCGGCTACTACAGCCACGGCACGTTCATCGCCAACCGGGTCATTCTCCGCAACTAACCCAAGATCGAGCGCGGGGCCGCCGGCCGGCCTCGCGCCATGTTCTCGGGCTCGCCCGCCGGGGTGACGCTCCATTTGGAGAATGCGCGCCCCCGCCCAAGCCGCTACGATGTCCCAAAGCGCCGATGACGAAGCGAGCCTCGAGCCCGCTTACGTCACCGGCCGCGGGCGTTCGTAGGAGCGGTCTCATGAGCACGGCAATCGATCGCTATTTCGGCATCTCGAGCTCCGGTTCGAGCGTGCCGGTCGAGGTTCGCGCCGGCATCACGACCTTTCTCACCATGTCGTACGTGCTGTTCGTGAACCCGCTGGTGCTCGGCAACGCGATCGTCGTCCCCAACGGGTTTGCGAAGCTGCTGGTGGTCACGGCGCTGGCGGCGGCGGCCGGAAGCGCGCTGATGGGGCTGGTTGCGCGCTATCCTTTCGCGCAGGCGCCGGGCATGGGGCTCAACGCCTACTTCGCCTACACGGTCGTGCTGGGCCAGAAGATCCCCTGGCAGACGGCGCTGGGCGCCGTGTTCATCTCCGGCAGTATCTTCGTGCTGCTCTCGGTGCTCGGAGCGCGGCAAGCGATCGTGCGGGCGATACCCGAGCAATTGAAGATCGCGGTAACGGCAGGCATCGGCTTATTCTTGGCCTTCCTGGGCCTGAAGAATGCCGGTGCGGTGATCGCCGATCCGGCGACCTTCGTGACGCTCGGCAAACTCAGTTCGCCGACGGTCCTGATCGCCGCGATCGGATTGGTGGTCACCGCCGCGCTGCTGGCGCGCCGGGTGCCCGGCGCGGTGCTGATCGGGATCGTCGCCTCGACGCTGGCGGCAGCGCTCAGCCGCGCCGCGGTGTATCCGGGCGCGCACGGCCTGGGGGCCTTCCCGGGTTTTCCCGACGGGATCGCGGCGCTGCCGATCGTGCCCGCCGGGCTCACCGGCGCGCTCGATCTGCACGCGGCGGTGTCGCTCGGCGTCCTCAGCATCGTGTTCACGTTTTTCTTCGTCGACTTCTTCGATGCCACCGGAACGCTGGTTGCGCTGGCCCAGCGCGCGGGTGCGCTCGATGCAGAGGGCAACATGCCGCGCGCGCGCCGGACGTTTGCGTGTGACGGCCTGGCGGCCATGATCGGCTCGGCACTCGGGACCAGCACGACGACGGCCTATATCGAGAGCGCCAGCGGCATCGCCGAAGGCGGCCGTACCGGGCTCACCGCCTGCGTCGTTGCGGTCCTCTTCCTCATCGCGACCGTCCTGTGGCCGCTGGCGGGCGCGATCCCGGCCTGTGCGACGGCGCCGGCGCTGATCGTCGTCGGCTCGATGATGATGTCGTCGCTGCGCCGCATCGATTGGGAAGACTACACGATCGCGGTGCCGGTCTTTCTCACCTTGATCGGCATGCCGCTGACGTTTTCGATCGCCAACGGCGTCAGCTTCGGGGTCATCGCCTACGTCGTCATCAAAGTTCTCAGCGGCCACGCGCGCGACGTCAACCGCCTGCTGTACTTCGTCGCCGTGCTCCTGATCGCGCGCTACATCTGGCTCGCCGGCTGATCCCCGCGCGCTACGGTCCGGCCCGCGCCCCTAGTGCAGCGCGGGCTGCGGCCGTTCGACCGGCGGAAACTGCCGCTCGTCATCGTCGGCGTCCTCGGCCTCACGCCGCAGGCGGCGGGCACGCCGCTTGCGTTCGGCCCGTTCGACGAACGACATGATGAAGATGTACACGACCGGCACCAGGAACAGGGTGAGGAACAGCGAGCTGGTCAGACCGCCGATGATCACGGTGCCCATCGACTTGCGGAACTCTGCACCCTCGGTGATCCCGAGCGCGAGCGGCATCATGCCGGCGATCATCGCGACCGTCGTCATCACGATCGGACGAAAACGGATCGTCGCCGATTCTTGCATGGCGTCGACGAGGCCCATGCCCCGTTCGCGCAGGGTGTTGGCGTAGTCGACCAGCAGGATCCCGTTCTTCGCCACCAGGCCGACGAGCATCACGATGCCCAGCATCGAGAACAGGTTCAGTGTCTGTCCTTGGAAGACGCGAACGTCGGGAAAGAGGGCGTGAAAACCGTTGAGGATCCCCAAGATACCGAACGCGCCAACCAGCGCCACCGGCACGCTGAACATGATGACCAGCGGCGCGAGGTAGGTGCGGTAGAGCACGACCAGCAGCATGTAGATCAGCAAGAACGACGTGAGCAGCGCCAGGCCGAGCTTGGTGATGGCATCGCCGAAGAGTCCCGCGTCACTGTCGCTGGACGCCGACACGTTGACGCCGGGCGGCACGTATCCGGGCTGGCTGATGGCGCTTTGGACTTGCTGCGTCACCAGACCAATCGGTGCACCGTTCGCGGCGTTGGCATAGACGCGTACGATGCGCTGGCGGTTCTGACGCTCGATCAGCGGCGGTTCGGAGGTCCAGACGAAATGCGCGACGCTCGAGAGCGGCACGAGACTCACGCCGTCGGACGCCCGCACCTGGAGATTGGCGATCGTCGCCACGTTGCTGCGCTGCGCGTCGGGCAAGCGCAGGATGACGTCGGTCAATCCCTCGGGCAGGCGGACCTTGGTCGCGATGACGCCGCCTACCGCGGCGCGGGCCGTCGTGGCAACGTCTTGCGGCGTAACGCCCAGCTGGGCGGCCATGTCGCGGTCGATTTGGATTTCGAGCCGCGGCCCCGAGACGCTGTTGCTAGTCTCCACGTCCTGGGCCGCCGGGTTCTTCGCGATGAGCGCCGCGAGCTTGGCGGCGAAGGCATCGCGTGCGGCGGGGGGGCCGGTGACCGTATAGGTGATCGGCGGCGACCCGGCGTTCTGCGCTCCGACCGCGCTGATCTGCGCTCCGGGTGCGAGCGCGCCGAGCTTCTCGGCGGCGGCGACGACGTTGTGCTCTTCGTGGCGTTGCGAGTCGTAGAGGTACACCCGGATTTCCGCCATCTGGCCGCCGATGATGTCGCTGAAGCCGTTGCTGCCGCGGCCGACCGTCGCCGAAACGCCGCGGACGCCTTTCATCTTTTCGAAGGCGCTGGTGAGCCGCGCCGTCGCCGCAGCGGTGACGCCGATCGGCGTCCCGGCGGGATACTGCAGCGTCACGATCGCCGCGCCCCATTCGGTATAGGGCTGGAACTCGCCCGGGATGATCGTCGGACCGCCGGACGCCGGCACGAACAAAAGCGCCAAGGCGAACACGACCGTTCCCATGGAGCCGAAGAAGACGAGCCACGGGTGTTCGAGCGCGCGCGGCAGCCAGTAATCATGGTAGCCGACCTTGATCCACTCGAACCAGTTCTGAAACGCGTTGACCGCGCGCTCGTAGAGATTGTGATTGGTAAGCGGCCGCGGCTTCCGCACCAGCGCCCACTTGGCTGCCAGCAGCGGCGTCAGCGTGAACGAGACCAGCAGGGAGAAGAGGGTCGCGCAGACGACGACCAGCCCGAACTCCTTCATGTACTGGCCGATGATGCCCGACATGAACGCGATCGGCGCGAACACGACGACGTCGACGAGGGTGATGGCGATTGCGGCACCGCCGATCTCGGAGCGTCCGGCGATTGCGGCTTCTTCGGGAGCTTTGCCCATCTCGCGATGGCGGGTAATGTTTTCGATCACCACGATCGAGTCGTCGACGAGGATCCCGATCGTCAGCGAGAGACCCATCAGCGAGAGCACGTCGATGGTGAAGCCCAGCAGCCAGGCAACGAAGAACGTCGCCAGCAGCGAGCACGGTATCGCGATCATGACGACCAGCGCGCTGCGCCACACGTGCAGGAAGAGCAGCAGCACGATCGCGGTCAGCAGGATACCCTCGCCGAGGTTCTGGAGCACGCCGTCGATCGACTGCAGGGTGAACTCGTTATCGGCCCCGCGTTCTTTGAACTCCAGCGCAGGGTATTTCTTGGCGAGCTGGAGGAAGGCGGCGCGGATCGCCTTGGTCGTCCCGACCGTGTCGCTGTCGGAGTCGCGCGACACGTAGACCAGAATGGAGTCGCGGTTGTTGACCGTCGAGATCAGGCGATGGTCGACGTAGCCGTCGATGACCTGGGCCACGTCGCCGACGTGCGCGCCGCCCGTCGTGACGCCGAAGAACATCAGCGGGAGGCTGCTCAGCTGCGAGGCGTTGGTGATGTCGGCGCGCACGCCGATCGTCGACTCCTGCATCGGCTGGTCGAGGCGGCCGCCGGGCAGGCTGACGTTGCCCTGGCCGACGGCATTGTTGACGTCGAGCATCGTCAGGCGAAGTCCGGTCAGTTTGCCGGGATCGGGCTCGACGTAGAACTGCCGGGCGTAATCGCCCGCGACTTGCACGTTGCCGACGCCCTTGACGCCCTTGAGGAACGGCTCGATCTCGTTGACGGCGAGGTTCGAGAGCGCGGCCGGCGCGACGCTTTTGGAGGTGATCGACTCGCTGAGGATGGGCTGCGCGCTGATGTCGACCTTATCGATCACCGGCGGGTCGAGATCGGAGGGCAAGTTGATGCGGGCCGCGTTGACGGCCTGGGTGACGTCGTTGGCACCGGCGTCGATGTCGGTGCCGAGCTTGAACTCCACCAGGATCGTCGCGGCGCCGTCGACGGCGGTCGCGTTGACCTTGTCGAGGTGGCGGACCGTCTGGATCTGATCTTCGATCGGGCGGACGACGAGGCGCTCGATCTCCTCGGGACTCGCCCCCGGGTAACTCGCCGAGACGGTCACGATCGGCACGGTGATGTTGGGGATAATGTTCTTGCCCATCGAGGCGTAGCCGATCGTGCCGAACAGCGCAACAGCCAAGAAGAACAGCGTCACGATGGTGGGCTGCCGGACGGCAAAACGCGTCAACCACATGCTCGTACCTACGCGCGAACGGACCGAAATGTTTTGGGGTTGCTTACCTTGTTCAAGGCGCGGGCCGGAGAGGCCCGCCGCTGCCGCGCAACCCGCCGCAACTCACGGGGGCGCCGCGACGTCGTGAGGTAAAAGTTGCCTTCGCCCGAAGCGAGGTCCGCCGTGCCTGAAGAGTCCCCTCAGCTCGACCTTTCAACCCTGCTGGGGCGCGCGGGGAAGGCGCTACGCGAGCGCGTCGGCGCGTTGCCCAACGTCCTCTCGGCGCGCTCGAAGGGGCTGCGGCCGCGGATCGCCGGCGCGACGGCGACGCCCGGCGTCTGCCCGTACTGCGCGGTCGGCTGCAGCACGACCGTCTACAGCAAGGGCAACCAGATAATCGGCATCGAGGGCAACCCCGCTTCGCCCATCAACGGCGGCACGCTGTGCCCCAAGGGCGCCGCGACCTTCCAACTGCACGTCAATCCGAACCGCTGGACCACGGTCAAGTACCGCGCACCGTTTGCCAAAGCGTGGAGTGACGTGCCGTACGCCTGGGCGATGCAACGCATCGCCCAGCGCATCAAGGACACGCGCGACCGCACCTTTCGCGAGCACGACGAACACGGGAACCGGGTCAACCGCACGACCGCGATCGCGTCGCTCGGCGGCGCCACCCTCGACAATGAAGAAAACTACCTCATCAGCAAACTGTTCCGCAATATCGGCACGCCGTTCATTGAGAACCAGGCCCGCATTTGACATAGCGCCACGGTGCCCGGTCTGGGCACCCTGTACGGTCTGGGCGGGGCGACCACCCATCTGATGGACCTCCAGCATGCGGATCTGATCGTGATCCAAGGGTCGAACTTTGCCGAGAACCATCCGGTCGGCTTTCGCTTCGCGCTGATGGCCAAGGAGCGCGGCGCGACGATCGTGCACGTCGACCCGCGCTTTACGCGCACGAGCGCGCTGGCCGACCTCTACATCCCGATCCGTTCCGGCACGGATATCGCCTTCACCGGCGGTCTGATCAACTACGTCCTCTCGAACGACGCCTGGTTCAAAGAGTACGTCCTGGCCTACACCAGCGCCGCGCTGCTGGTGGATCCGGAGTTCCGCGACACCGACGAACTCGACGGCATGTTCAGCGGCTACGATCCGGCCTCGCACGCCTACGATCCGAAAACATGGAAATACGAACTCGACGAAACCGCGCCTCCGCCGGACGGTGAAGCCGGGGCCTCGGTGCACGGCGGCGGCAAACGGCCCAAATCGGACCCCACACTGCAGCATCCGCGCTGCGTGATCAACGTTCTCAAGCGGCACTACGCGCGCTATACGCCGGAGATGGTGGAGCGTATCACGGGCGCGCCGCAGGAGTCGTTCCTCAAGCTGGCGCGCCTGCTGGTCGCCAACAGTGGCCGCGAACGCACGGCCATCTATGCCTACGCGATGGGCTGGGCGCAGCATACGGTCGGGGTGCAGAACATCCGCGCCGCCGCGACTCTTCAAGCGCTGCTGGGCAATACGGGGCGCCCGGGAGGCGGTATCATGGCGCTGCGCGGGCACGCTTCGATTCAAGGCTCGACCGACATCGCGACGCTGTACGACTCGTTTCCCGGCTACTTGAAAGTTCCAACCGCGGAAAAGAACGAAACCACGTTCGCGGCCTGGACGAAGAATCACACCATGCGCTCGGGCCGCTGGGCCGAGTACCCCGCCTTCGCCGTCTCGCTCCTCAAGGCGTGGTACGGCGAACACGCGCGGGCCGACAACGACTGGAACTTCGCCCGGCTGCCGCTCAATACCGGCGATCACTCCGATCTCCCGATGTTCTTCGCGATGAAGGACGGCCAGGTCGAAGGCCTCGTTCTGTACGGGCAAAACCCGGCCGTCGGCGGCCAGAACGCCGCCTTGCAGCGCGGCGCGATGGAACGGCTCAAGTGGATGGTGGTGCGCGATATCTTCGAAACCGAGAGCGCGTCCTTTTGGAAGCGCGAAGGCGCCAATCCGGAAGACATCGGGACCGAGATCTTTTTCCTCCCCGTCGCCGGCGTCGCCGAGAAGGCCGGGACGTTCACCAACACGATGCGTCTCTTGCAGTTCCACGAGAAGGCCGTCGAGCCGCCCGGCGAGGCACGCAGCGATCTGGATTTTACCTACGAACTCGGGAAGCGGCTGCGCGCACTCTACGCGGACTCCGCGAACCCGCTGGACCGGCCGCTGCTCGATCTGACCTGGGACTACGAAAGCGACGACCCGCACGCACGCGAGCGCGGAGAAGCGGATGTCGAAAAAGTGATGCGCGAGATCAACGGGTACCGTGTCGCGAGCGGCGAGCACCTGCGCGACTCGCATGACCTGCGCGACGATGGGTCGACCGCCTGCGGAGCGTGGATCTATTGCGGTATGTTCCCGGAGCCGGGACGCAACCTCACCCGCCGCCGCAGCGCGGATCCCGCCCAGCCGGCTGCGCCCGAATGGGGCTGGTCGTGGCCCGACAACGTGCGGACACTCTACAACCGCGCGTCGGCCGATCCGGACGGTCAGCCTTGGAGCGATCGCAAGCGGCTGATCTGGTGGGATGACGCCGCGGGAGCCTGGCAGGGCAATGACGTCCCGAATTTTCCGCTGCATACCGCGCCGTCATATCGCGCGCCGGCCGATGCGCGGGGCGATGCCGCGATCGACGGCAATGCCCCCTTCGTGATGCTCGAATACGGGCGCTCCGAGATCTTCGGGGTCAACGGCACGGCCGACGGGCCGCTGCCGACCCATTACGAACCGCGCGAATCGCCGGTCGGGAACGCGCTCTATCCGAACGTGCAGTACAACCCCGTGCTCAAGGAATGGCGCCGCCGCGACAATCCCTATCATGCGGTCGGCGACCCGAAGTATCCGTACGTCGTCACGACCTATCGTTTGACCGAGCACCACGCGTCCGGCGTGATGAGCCGGCAACTGCCGTGGTTGGCCGAGCTTCAGCCGGCCGCGTTCTGCGAGCTCTCGCCCGAACTCGCGGTCGAAAAAGAGATCCGGAACGGTGACTGGGTGACGATCGAGACGGCGCGCGGCGACATCGAAGCGCGCGCCTTGGTCACCGGGCGGATGCAGCCGTTCCGGCTCGCGCCGGGAAGGTACGTCCACCAGATCGGCCTCCCGTACCACTTCGGTTACGAAGGCGAAGTCCGTGGCGACTCGGCCAACGATCTCCCGCCGCTGGTGGCCGACCCGAACGTGACGATCCACGAGGGAAAGGCGTTCACCGGCAACATCCGCCGCGGCCGCCGTAGCCCGTTCACGTCGCGTGCGCCGGAAGTGGAAGCGGTGCCGCAAGCGGAGCAGACGCCTTTCGGCAGCCCCGAGCGGCCGGGGCCGATGCCGGGACCGGGTGCCGAGGGTGGAATGTTCGAGCACGCGATCGTGCCGCCGGCCGAGATCATGGCGGCGGCCCGCATCGTGCATGCGCGGGCCGAAGCGCGCGCAGCCGAAGAGGAAGGCACCGATGAGCACGCCTGAACACGGGTTCTTCACCGACGTCACGCTGTGCATCGGGTGCAAGGCCTGCGAAGTGGCCTGCAAGCAATGGAATCAGCTTCCGGCGGACGGCTACGCGCTCTCGGGAAACTCCTACGACAACACCAACGGGCTTTCGGCGACGACGTGGCGCCACGTCGCTTTCGTCGAGCAGATGGACCGCGTCGAGCCCTCGGCCTCGCGTTGGATGATGATGTCGGACGTCTGCAAGCACTGCACGAACGCCGGCTGCCTCGAGGCTTGTCCGACCGGGGCGATCATTCGTAACGAGTTCAATGACGTGTTCGTGCAGCCGGATGTCTGCAACGGCTGCGGTTACTGCGTGCCGTCGTGTCCCTTCGGCGTCGTCGCGATCCAACCGCAGTCGGGCATCGCGCAGAAGTGCACCCTCTGCTACGACCGTCAAAAGGACGGTCTCGAGCCCGCGTGCGCCAAGTCGTGTCCGACCGAATCGATTACCTTCGGCCCCATCGAGGAATTGCGGGCGCTGGCCGAGGCGCGCGTGGCGAAACTCCAGGCCGAAGGGCGCGAAGCGCATCTGTACGGCGTCGACGGCCCGGAAACGCGCGACGTCGGGGCGCTCAATGCGTTCTTCCTGATCCCGGACCGGCCCGAAGTATTCAATCTGCCGCCCAACCCGGTGCTGCCCTCGAAGTTCCAGCGCGCGGCGTATACGTCGGGTCTGCTCGGTGCGTTGGCACTGGGCGCTGTCGGGTTGGCCGTGTTCCGGCCCAAACCCGGGAGCGCCTAGTGGACGCAACCGAAAAACACGGCGCGCAGTACGCGGCCGGCGGGGCCTACGGCCCCGACGCGGTCGCGACGTCGATGCAGCGCGGCGACGGCGGCTTCGGACGCGATCAGCAGACCTACTACGATCATCCGGTGCTGCAGAAGCCGCACTGGAAGTGGGAGATCGTCACCTACTTCTTCGTCGGTGGAATCGCGGCTGCGAGCTCGGCTTTGGCGGCCCTCGCCGCGGCGGGCGGCGACCCCGACGATGCGCTGCTGGTGCGCAACGCGCGGTACAGCGCGCTGGCCGGTGCGCTCGTGAGCGGCGCCCTGCTGGTGAAGGACCTGGGGCGTCCGGATCGCTTTCTCAACATGCTTCGCATCGTCAAACTGAAGTCGCCGATGTCGGTCGGCGTCTACGTCTTGAGCCTGTTTTCGATGAACGCCGGCCTCCGCGCGCTCGAGCAACTGCGGGCCGACGGGCACGTGCCGTTCGCGGTTCCCGGTTGGATCGCCAAGCCGCTGCGGGTGTCGACGGGTGCCCCGTCGACGGCGCTGATGGCCTGCTATACCGGCGTGCTGGTTTCCGCGACCGCGATCCCGGTGTGGTTTACCGGCCGCCGCCACATCCCGGCGATCTTCGTCTGCTCGGCCGCTTCAACCGGGGCTGCATTGCAGAATGGGCTGCTGGCGCTGACCGGCGGCTCCGCCCGCACATCGAAGAAGCTCGCGGTCATCGAACTGATCGCCTCGAGTGCGGAAGCAATACTGCTTCTCCACTGGCGGCTGAGCGTGGGCGAGAGTGCGAAGCCGCTCTTCCGCGGCACGCGCGGGCGCCGACTGGAGCGCTTTACGCTGGTCGGCGGCTTGGCGCTGCCCGCGCTGCTGCTGTTGCCGTCGGTCGTCTCACGCCGTCCCCGGCATGACCCTGCGCTCGGACTGATCGCGGCCGCCGCGGCGCTCTTCGGCGGCTACGTGCTCCGCGAAAGCGTCGTGTACGCCGGACGTGACTCCGCCAGCGATGCCCGCGCCTACCTCCGCCACCCCGAATAACGCGCTTAAGAGATCTCGCCTCACCGCGGCTTCACGCGGCCCGCGTTCAGCCGCAGGCCGACGAACGTCCGGTACGCAGCGACGAAGATCAGCCCGCCGATCGCGACCGGCAGGATCGTCGCCAGCGCGAACGGCGGCGCAGGTGCGCTGAAGATCGAGAGCCCCGTCTGGGGCGCCGGATAACCCGGCAGCAAATAGGGATAGACCGTGGCTGCCGACGACGCGAGCAGCCCGGCGAGGAAAAGCGTCGAAGCTTCGAACGCGCGTCGCGGACGTCGTTGGAGTGAGAACACGGCGACGCCGGCAAGCCCGGCAGCCGAGCACAACGGCGCGAGCGCGATCGCCGGCATGGCGCGCAGGTTCGCGGACGGCGAGTGCACCGCAAAGGTCACGATCGTCACGATCGCGATCAGCACCAGCACGGCGGGCCAGAGGATCTTCAGCGCGGAGCGGGCGCGCGCGGCCGGAGCTCCGTCAACGCGCGCGGCAACCCACGCCGCGCCGTGCTGCGCCAGCGCCGCGACCGCGAGCAGGCCGACGCCGAGCGCATACGGGTTGAGGAGAAAGGTGAACGTGCCCAAGAAGTAATGGCCGGCGTCGAGCGGCACGCCGCGCACGATATTGCCGAGCGCCACTCCGAGCACGAGGATCAGCAGCGTGCTCGCGACCGCAAACGTGACATCGAAGAAGCTGCGCCACAAATCGCTGGGGAACTGGCCGCGCAGCTCGAAGGCGATGCCGCGAAACATCAGCAGCCAAAGCAGCACCATGAACGGCAGATAGAAACCGCTAAACGATGACGCATACACCTGGGGAAAGAGCGCAAACAGCGCGCCGCCGGCGGCGATGAGCCAGACTTCGTTGCCGTTCCAGTAGGGGCCGATGCTTTCCATCACCGCGACGCGTTCGGCGTCGTTGCGGGCGACGAACAGATGGACCGCGCCGGCACCCAAGTCGTACCCGTCGAGCAGCACGTATGCGGCCAGCATCGCGACCAGCACCACAAAGGCAACGACGATCATGACGCGGCCGCCGCGGTGATTGCCGCGGGTTCATGTTCGGGGCCGCTGGCGATCTCGCGCAGCACGATCAGGATGAACAGCACACCGAGCAGGAAGTACATTCCGGCGAAGCCCAGCAGCGTGAAGACCGTCTCGCCGGCGGCAACGTTCGGCGACGCCGATTCGGCCGTGCGAATAAGCCCGTAGACCATCCACGGCTGTCGACCCACCTCGGCCGTTACCCAACCAGCTTCGTTCGCGATGTACGGAAACGGCATCACCAGCATCAGCAGCCACAGCAGCCAACGGCTGCGCTCGAGCCGCTTTGTCACCAGCAACAGGGTCGCGAGCGCGCTCAACGCGACGAAGATCGTCCCAAGTCCAACCATGATGTGATAGGCGTAATAGGTTACGGCGACCGGCGGACGGTCCCCAACCGGATACGCCGCGATCCCCTTGACGTTGGCGTGGAGATTTCCGTAGGCCAAAAAACTGAGCACTCCGGGAACGACGATCGGATCGATCAGCGTCTGATTCTGCTCGTCGGGCATGCCGATAATGGCGAGCGGCGCGCCCTGCTCGGTGGTGAAGAGCCCTTCCGCCGCGGCGAGCTTCGCCGGCTGATACTTCGTGATGGCGGAGCCGTTCAGATCGCCGGTCGGGAAGATCGTCAGGACCGAAAACACGCACGCCGCCGGCACGCCGAGGCCCAGGAACAGCGCGCCGTAGGCGGACTGGCGGCGCGCAAGCACATAGTATGCGCCGACGCCGGCTACCAGGAAGCTGCCGGTCAGCACGGCTCCGGTGATCGCGTGGATGAACTGGCCCCAGGCGTAATCGGACAGCAGCAGTGCCGCAAGGCTCGTGAGCGTCACTTGACCGTCGGGCGCCATCAGGTAACCCACCGGATGCTGCATCCACGCATTGACCGAGATCACCAAGAAGCCCGACAACCAAGACCCGACCCAAACCAGCACCGCGGAGGCGACGTACAGGCGCGCGGACACGAAGCGGCGCCCGTAGAGAAAGACCCCCAAGAAGATCGACTCCAGGAAGAACGCGAAGATGCCTTCCATCGCCAACGGCTGGCCGATGACGGCGCCGGTGCGCGCCGAGAAGGCCGCCCAATTGGTTCCGAACTGGAACTCCATCGGGATGCCGGTCACGACCCCGATCGCGAAGTTCACCGCGAAGATCCGTCCCCAGAATCGCGCCGCCCGCTCGTAGAGCGGACTGCCGGTCCGCGCCGCGACGAACGTGAACCAGGCGATGAACGGCGCCAGTCCCATCGTCCCGATCGGAAACAAATAATGGAACAGGACCGTGAACGCGAATTGGATGCGATCGGCGAGCACCGCGTTTTCCATCGCCCCTGGTCCTGCGCGGCCCCGGATGCGGCGACCTTTCGGACCGCCGGCTTCGCCTCGTCGAAGGCGACCCGTGTTTCCCTCGCCGCGAGGTGGGTATTCCGTAGCCATGAGAGCTACCTGGAAACCCCATACGAATCACGGCGACCTGACCGGCCGCAGCGATCTGCCCGACAGCGTTTTCGCCTACCCCAAAGAACGCAAAGAACCGATGACCGACGCGTCGCACGTGCGCAATGCTATCGCGCGGTTCGACCAAGTCGAGGGCGTTTCCGATGCCGAACGCAGCTTGGCGTTCGCGAACATCAAGAAGGCCGCCAAGCACTACGGCGTCGACCTTTCGGAAACCAGCTGGAAGGATCTCGGCCGCAGCCCCAGCACCGGCCGGGCGAGCGCCGACCGTCAGCGTTCGGCCCGCAAGGCGGTCGCGACGCGGAAGAAGACCGCGACGCGCAAGAAGGCTGCGCCGGCGACGACGGCGCGCAAGAAGACGACGGCACGCAAGAAGACGACGGCCCGAAAGAAGACGACGGCCCGAAAGAAGACGACGGCCCGAAAGAAGACGACGGCCCGAAAGAAGAAGGCCCGCTAGCGAGCGGTCGCCGCTCGAGCCCCGATGGGCGCGTTAAGATTGCCGGGTTTTCGGCGCTTTGACGCTTCCGGCCGGCTGTGCCGCCGTGCGTCTGGGTAAAGGGCGCGTGTGGGAACGTGACGACGGGCCTGCGGCACGCTTGGGGGGTTTCCGAAGGGCGTGCCGGGCCGCTCTTGATTGCGATCCTCTGCGCGGTCGCCGCGATCGGAGTCGCTGAGCCAAGCGTTCCGGCACCGCGACTAGCGCTCATCGTACCGATCGCGCACTTCGTGGCGGTGCTCGGCGACGCCGCGACCGCGATCGTGCTGCTCGCGATCTGGCGCGCGTCGTCGACTCGGCGGTCGACTCTGGTGCTCGCGCTGTCGTTCGCTGTGAGCGCACTGCTGGCGCTGCTCGCGACGCTCGTGCTCCCGCTCTTGCCCGACGAGCCGCCGTTGCTCGACCTGCCGCTGCAGGCCGGAGTTTGGCTCTACATTTTCTGGCATGTCGCGGCAGCCGTCGGCGCGCTGGTCTACGTCTCCGTCCGGCGCGTCGCGGGCGAGCCGCCGCCGTCGCGCCGCTTCGTGTCTCTCGCGATCACCGCGGCGATCGCGGCCGTCGGCGGAGGCGCGCTGGTTGCCCTTGCGTTCAGCAGCCGTCTTCCGCTCCTCGTCGACCTCCATGGGAGCGACGCGCTCGTTTCCTCCGGCGTCGGCCCGTTCACGGCCGCCCTTCTCGCCGCGGCGGCGGTCGCCGCGTTCGCCATGCGAAAACCACAGCCGATCGACCGCGCGCTCGCGCTCTCGCTGGTCGCTCTGTCGCTGGATACCGCGACCCTTTGCTTAGGGGGACGTCCGTATACCAGCACGTTCTACGCGGGCCGATTGCTGCTCTTGCTCGGAGGCGTGTTCGTCTTCACGGCGGCCGTTCGAAGTTTGGTGATGGCACGCGTCGAGCTGGGCAATGTCCAATCGGCGTTGCGTCGCGCGGAAAGCGAGTCCGCCGGCCGTGCCGGCCGGATTCGCGCCTTGTGGAAGATCGCGTCCGATTCGGCGCGGCCGGAATACGAACGCTTGGACACGACCTTGCAGATAGCAGCAACGGCGCTGCGCCCGGGGAAGTCGATGCGGAGCCGCTTGAGCCACCTCGTCGGCCGATCGCTGGTCATTGACGCCACCTCGTGGCTTGCATCCGACGCCCCCGCCCGCTTCGAGGCCGTTTATCCCGGAGCCACCTTGCCGTTCGAACGAACGATGGAGAGCATGCTTCGCGGGTCGGGAAATCCGCAGGCCTGGAACGACTTGACTTCCCTGTGGGGCAGCGGGATGCTCTGCGAAGACCTCGAGCTGCGCAGTTTCATCGGCGCGCAAATAACGGTCGGGGGCCGCGCGCACTTCGTGACCTTCGTGTGTTCCGATGTCATGACCGACGAGCCGTTTGCCGAAGACGACATCGCGTACGTCGACGTCGTGGCATCGTTTTTCGCCGGTCGTTTCGCACAGCAGGCGCAGGTCGACCAGATCCAGTTTCAAGTCGACCACGATGCGCTCACCGGTCTCGATAACCGCCTGAGGTTCCGCCAGACCGTCCGCGATGAGATTGGAGGCGGCAAAGAGTTTACGATGGCGCTGCTCGATCTCGATGGCTTTCGGCACGTCAACGAGCGTTCCGGACATGAAACCGGCGACGAGGTTCTGATTGAAGTCGCGGCTGATCTGGATTCGGTCAGGCCCGAGGACACGGTCGCTCGAATGGGCGGCGACGAGTTCGCGATCGTCCTGCGGGGTCGTGGGACGCGTGACTCAGCCGTGGCGGCGCTCAAGGACTACGCCGAGCTTTTTCTCGACCCGTTTCATGCCGGCGAGCGCAAGGGGGCGCGCCGGCTCGACGTCGGAGCGTCGATCGGCGCCGCGCGTTTTCCCGCTGACGGCAGCTCGGTCGAAGAACTCATGCGTCGCGCGCGCGTGGCGCTCGAAGTTGCCAAGACCCGTGGAGGTTCGACGACGATGCTTTTCGACGTCCCGATGGAGCAGATCCTCGAAAGCACGGACCTCCGGATTGTCGAGTTGACCGAAGCCGTTGTGAAAGACCAGTTCGCACTCGTGTATCAGCCGACGTTCGTGCTGGCCACGCGCGAGGTCGTCGGCGCTGAGTCCTTGATCCGCTGGCAGCACCCGGTGCGCGGGCTGGTGCCGCCGTCGGAGTTCGTCGCCTTTGCTGAGAATCAGGGCTTGATCGGCGCGCTGTCGCGGTGGGTCTTTCACCGGCTGGTCCGCGACCTCGTGTCGGCCCGGGACTCGCTGCCCCCAGGTTTTCGCGTGTATTTCAATCTCGCGGCTGCGATGCTCGACGACGTTCAGTTTATCGCAGAGCTGCTCGAAGAGCTGCGCGAACGCCCGGGTCTCATCGATCACATCGGCATCGAGGTAACCGAAACGACCGCCATGCAGAACGTCGAGCGTTCCATGCACACGATATCGCTGCTCCGCGGTTGGGGTTTCGCGGTCGCAATCGATGACTTCGGCACCGGATATTCGTCGTTGTCCTATCTCAAACGTTTGACGGTCGACCTCATCAAAATCGACCAGTCGTTCGTCGCCGGCGTACCTTCCGACGAACAAGACTGCGCGCTTACCGAAATGCTCTTGAGGATCACCGATCGGTTTGGCTTCGCGACCCTGGCCGAGGGCATCGAAACGGAGGCGCAAGCCGCCTGGCTCCTGGAACACGGCTGCGGGCTCGGTCAGGGCTACCTGGTGGCCAGACCGGGGTCGTTCGCAGCATTGATGCACCACCTCCATGCCCCGGTCGTCGCATGATCTTGCTTCACAGCGGTCGATCGAAAGGTAGAACGCAATGCTGACTTCACCGAGCGGTATCAAGGGACTCGACGCCGTTTTGCGGGGCGGCTTCCCGGTCGGGCGCACGACCATCGTCATTGGTTCTCCCGGCAGCGGCAAGACCGTGCTGGCGATGCAGTATCTGGTAAACGGCGTCGCGATGTTCGACGAGCCGAGCCTGATGATTTCGTTCGAAGAATCCCCCGCCTCACTGCGAGCAAACTTCGCCACGATGTCGCGGGCCGTGAAGGATGACCCCGGCGAACGTTTTCAACTGGTCGACGGCCGGCTCCCGGAAGACGCTTTGGATGCAGGGGCGTTCGACCTGGGCGGTCTGATCGCGGTTGCTTCCGCCATTATCGCGAAGCACGGTATAAAACGGATGGCGATCGACGGCATCGATGCCCTCTTCGCTCTCTCGGAGCGGCCGTCGAATCGGCGCCGCGAGATTCTGCGCGTGCTCAACTGGCTGGCCGACATCAAGCTGACAACCCTGCTGACGATCAAGCGCAGCAACGAGGGGACCGAAATACCGGGCCACTTCGGCCTGGCGGAGTATGCCGCGGATGGCGTGATCGAGATGCAGAAGACGATGTTCGGCGAACTTGCGCGCCGCACGCTCAACATCGTCAAGCTGCGCGGGGCCGCATACGACGGAGGGGCGCACTCCTATAC
>Ga0302326_10012172_pt1 | contig 18389 bp, 14 predicted proteins | sample Palsa_T0_3_FD_202264 | JGI IMG/M metagenome (GOLD analysis project Ga0302326, IMG submission 202264) | Peat permafrost microbial communities from Stordalen Mire near Abisko, Sweden - Palsa_T0_3 | ecosystem: Environmental > Terrestrial > Soil > Palsa > Peat permafrost | place: Sweden: Abisko...
CCTACGACCGCGCCGGCCTCGGCTGGAGCGAACGCGCAACAACTCCACGCGTTACCACGCGGATCGTCGAGGAATTGCGCGCGTTACTCGCCGAGGCTAAGATTCCTTCACCTTACGTTTTGGTCGGCCATTCCTTTGGAGGCTTGCTGGTGGGCGCTTACGCGGCCCGATATCCGGAGGAGGTAGCAGGCCTGATCCTGGTGGACCCGTTGCCCGCCGGCGAGTGGCTCAATCCCCCGGCGCCGCATTCGCGCATGCTCCGCCGAGGAGTCGGATTGGCGCGCCGCGGAGCGCTCCTGGCAAGGATCGGAGTGGTTCGCCTTTCGCTCGGTCTGTTGACCGGCGGCGCTCGCCGGATACCGAAAGGGATCGCTAAGCTCACCAGCGGTGCTGGCGAAACACTAATCTCGCGCCTGGTCGGGGAGGTCCAGAAAATGCCCCGCGAAACCTGGCCGATCATACAAGCCCACTGGAGCCAGCCGAAGAGCTTCCTGGCCATGGCCGACTATCTGGAAGCGCTGCCGGCGAGCTCGGCTGAAGCCGCTTCTCTCGGGCCTCTGCCGCCCGTTCCTGTCACCATACTATCGGCCGGCCATTCGACGCCCGCTCAACTGGCCGAGCGTGACCAACTGGCGCGCCATTCGCCGAACGGTCGACACATCGTCGCCGCCCAGAGCGGACACTGGATTCAATTAGACCAACCAGAATTGGTGATCCAGTCGATAAGAGATATGGTCTTCGAGCTTTCCGGCAACGGTGGAAGCTCGCGTGCACTATAGACTGACAAAAGGCGGGTCTTTGCGGATGCTGTTAACTGCCATCATCGCGGTTTTATTGATCTTCGGGCTGTTTTTGTCGATGCTGTCCTCGTCTCCGAAAAGCGATTCCGAGTGGCATCCTGACACGGATGTGTGAAACATTTGCACACCCTTATGGACAGAGTGTCCCAGCGGCGTGGATTGCTTTATCGGATAGGCACCAGTGTGAACGTCAGTATCAGAATGGCCAATGCAACAAGCCCCAGCGCCACTCGGTTGCTGTCCAATTTCCGGAAATCGTAAATGGCGGGATGACGGAGCGCGAAGAAGAACAGCAGCACCGCCCATACCAGCCAGGTCCGGGAATAAAAAATTCCCAGCAGCACTAATACGAAGACGAAAACGCGTGAGAGCAACTTGTGCCTGCCTCCCGCGAAGGCGTACAGGATGTGTCCGCCGTCCAGTTGCCCGATGGGAAGCAGATTTAGCGCCGTGGCGAGAATGCCCACCCAAGCGGCTCGCGCCACCGGGTGCAACAGGATGTTCGACGACGGCACGCTCGGAAAAATCATCCATTCCATGATCCGTTGGATCAACGGGACGCCGAAAACCACGTCTCCTCTCTCCGCGATTCCCGGAATGACGTGCGAGTTCGCGAGGCCGATCGCTAGAACGGGTACCAAGACGATGAACCCAGCTAGCGGCCCAGCAATGCCAACATCGAACAGCGCGCGCAACGTATAAATCGGCGATCGGATCCGAATGAATGCACCAAGAGTCCCAACGACCGGCGTCGGCGCGGGAAGAAAGTAGGGAAGGCTGGCGTCGATACCGTAGTACCGGCAGGCAAAGTAGTGACCCAACTCGTGGGCCAAAAGAATTGTCATCAAAGGAAGCGAAAATGCCAATCCTTCCGATAGCATACGCGGATAATGGTAAAGCTGCTTGATTACCTCCCAGTATCGGTCCACCTCGATAGGTTGACCCGCTTGAAAGCTCTCGTGTAGCACAACGCCGACGATAGTAGTTGACGCCAGGGTCGCTGCAAACAGGACGGCATGCAGCGCCCAGCGCGAAACGGAAATTGTGCTTTGCGGAAAGGTGAGCGCGGCTCGGAGACCGTCGCTCAATGGGCGGGGAACCACGACAACCCTACTACTGCAGCGACTGCAGCTCCTTACCGGGCTTGAACCGCACCGCTTTGCCGGGAGGAATCGCTACTTCGGCTCCGGTGCGAGGGTTGCGCCCAATGCCGGTCTTGCGCGGCCGCACATTGAAGATCCCAAATCCGCGCAACTCGATGCGTTCGCCGTGGGAAAGCGCCCGCTTCATGCTTTCGAAAACCGTCTCCACCGCCATTTCGGCTTTGGTTTTCGTAATCCCGGTTTTGTTTACCACTTCATTGATGATGTCGAGCTTGATCACTGATATCCCCCTCGAAAACGAAGCCAATGAAAATTGAAATTGCTCCGCGCCACGCCCCTGAAGGTTACAGGGCAGGAGCAAACCCAATGATAGGATTAGGGTTAAGTTCTTGTCAAGCGGACGGCTCGCGGCGGTCCCAACACTTCCGCGATCATTTCTTCTTGCGCATCGGCAAGTTACCGATCTCGGGCGTGCCCGGGCGCCGTAGCCTGGTCTTAATCTGACGTTAGGACGATGCTGCGTGATTAGAATCCTCTCCATCGATGGCGGCGGCATACGCGGCGTCATTCCGGCCATGCTTCTGGCAGAGATCGAAAACCGAACGAACCAGCCTATCGCTCACCTCTTTGACCTGGTGGCGGGCACTTCCACCGGCGCCATCCTGGCGCTTGGTCTGACTATCCCCAAACAACCCTGCGCGCCGCTCAATTCCGCCCAACAATTTGTCGAAATGTACGAGCTCGAAGGCCCGCGCATCTTCGACCGCTCGTTCTGGCACCGGCTCACGGCTTTCGACAATCTGCACCACCCCAAATACTCGACCTCCGGCATCGAACATGTGCTGCACCAATTCTTCGGCGACGCTCGCCTGCGTGACGCCGCTACCAACGTGCTGATTACCAGCTACGAATTGGAGCGTAGTTTTCCATTCTTCTTCCGCAGTTCGAACGCGCGCGAGCACGCGGATTACGATTTCCCGGCACGCGACGTTGCTCGCGCCGCTTCCGCCGCACCCACTTATTTCAAACCCATGAAAATGCTGACTGGCACTGTTCCCGATCACTACACCCTCATCGATGGCGGCGTGTTTGCCAACAATCCCGCCGCTTGCGCGCTGGTTGAAGCGCGCACCTCATTTCCGGAGTCCGGCGACTTCCTGGTGGTCTCGCTCGGAACTGGAGAATTGAGTCTCAGCTTGCCTTACGACCAAACCAAGAACTGGGGGCTGGCTCGCTGGGCCATGCCGGTGCTCGACGTGGTCTTCGACGGGGTCAGCCGTACCGTCGATTACCAGCTGCGCCAGTTGCTGCCCGACGCCCCTGGCCAGTGCCAGCGATACTATCGCTTCCAAACCACGCTCAGCGCCTGCAACCACCGGATCGACAATACCTGCGCGGCCAATATGGCTGCGCTCAAGGCGCTCGCGACGAACATGATCGAGGACAAATCCGAAGAGCTCGATCGGCTGTGCGACACCCTGGTTACATCCCGGTCGCGAACGGAGTGAAGTTCGTATCGTAGTCGAATTTGTCGACGCCTTCGGTTCGTTTTAGAAATCCGACGATCCAGTACGTCAGCGGAGTCGCCAGCACTTCGTAGACAACCTTGAAAAGGTATCCCGACAGGATCAGGCTGATAATCACGGACGCGCTCATCGTTCCACCGAACGCGATCACCATGAGCACGATCGTATCCACGCCCTGGCCCACCACCGTCGAGCCCACTGTGCGCGTCCACAAATAGCGCCCCTTCGTTAAAAGCTTCATCTTGGCAAGCGTGAACGAGTTGGCGAACTCGCCGCACCAGTATGCGATCAGACTCGCCACCACCAGCCTCGGGACCTGGTGGAACACCGTCGCGAACGCATCCTGATTGTGCCACTCGGGCGCCGCCGGCAGCGCGACGATGACGTTGCCTAGCAGCGCCATAAGAAAGTTAGCGATGAACCCGATCCAGATGATGCGCCGCGATCCGCCGTAACCGTACACCTCCGTAAATATGTCTCCGAATATGTACGTGATCGGAAAGAGCAACTGCGCTCCGCTTACGCGAAAAGGTCCGAAGGCGCAAATCTTTTGCCCCACCAGATTTGAAATCACCAGGACCACGATGAACACGCTTGCCAGCAGATCGTAGTACTTGAAAACGCGAGGGGGTTCGGTCAAGCCCCAATTATAGAGGCAACCGGAAACGAGAACGTAACTCAGGCGCTCACGGGCTAAGGTTGTGCAAGCAGCGCGACCGGCGCGAATGCTACAGTATTTGCCAGCGGAAAACGGGAAAGGGTAGGGAACATCGCATGCGGACCCTCGTAACGGTAGTCCTCTCGGTCTTCGTGATGAGCTTGGCAGCCACGGCCCAAGACTTCAGCCTTCGAGCCTGGCAGATGGAAAGCCAAGGCGATGCGTCAGGCGCGCGAGAGTTTCTCGAACGCGCCGCTCAATCCGGCGGACCGGCGGCGCTGGAAGCTTACGCCCAATTCCTGGATAGCCATCACGACCCTTCCGCGCGCGCCGTGTATGAAAAACTTTTTGCCGCCGCGCAAGGAACCGAACGCGGGTTGGCCGCTCGCCGTTTGGTAGTCCTCGATCTTTTGGCGAATGATCGCGACACCGCCCAGCATCATCTCGAACAGTATCGTGCCGCCGGAGCCAGCGATCTCGCTTTCTCGACCGGCGTCGCCGCGGCCACGCCCGCCCAGGCGACCATCCCGATTCCCGGACCCCTGCGCTCGTTCGCCCGCATGGCCGCGCTCTCGCCCGAAATCGGCCCGGAGGATCTCCTGCCCGCGCTGGCCCGCAACGTCGTCACCAACGGTTATCAGGCGGGCTCCAACAATGAGGCGCTGGAACAAACCGAGTACCTCAAACTCATCGTTCGTTATCTCTCCCAGGCTCGCGAGCTGGACAAGCTGGCCAGCGCCGACAAAGTAATCAGAATCGAGACCTGCGATTCGACGCAAACCGGCGAGTTGCTGCGCGTTCTCGGCTACCGCATGCGCGGCGGCTGCGGCAGCGAAGTCGTGCTTGAAACCGTCAACGCAACTCGAGCCTTCCTTACCATCGACTCCGGCTTTCCGCTGGCGGAACTCGAACAAAGCCTCCGCGTCAACCGCCCTTTCGCCTACGACTATAAGCCCACTCAAACCCCGGTGCTGTACGGGCCCGACTATTGGCTGATCGCCAAGGACCGCCAAGGCGCCGAATTCATCGACACCTTCCTCGCCGATCCATCTCTGTGCCGTTTGTATCTGGGGTTGGCCAAGCTCGATCCCGCCGCCGCCGAAGAGCTGCGCAAGGACACCACGGTCCAGAAAATTCGCGCCTACGCCCACGTCCTGGATTTCTACGGCGGCATGTTCCAAATTCGCGACGGCAAGGCGGTGGTGCCGGGCGACGTCCGCTCCGAAAAGGCCTGGTCCGATCTGGTGGGCGTTTCCCGCGACCGGCCCGGCCCGTTTTTCGAGCGGCTGGTGGCCAAAGACGACGGATGGTTGGCCAGCTATTTCGACGCTCTTTCCCGCATCAACAACAACGCCGCCAACGGGCCTGTTCTGAACTATCTCGCCGACCCGGAACGTCTGAAGCGCTTCTACTCCGCTATTCGCGGTCGAGTGACCAGCCCCGGCCCCGCGCGGCCCGTGTTTCGATCCAACACCGACATGCTGCTGCTCACTACGCGTCTGCGCCTCGATCCCGACGGCCGCCCGCACGTCCCGGGAGGCATCGAAGTGTGGCGCGCGCTTTTCATGGAGCACCCCTCCGGCGCGGGCAAGTATGACGTCAAGCTCAGCAAGGCCGCGCCCGCCTGGAAAGATCCGGACGATGTTCTCGAAGCGCTGTTCGGCTTGTGCCGCAAGTCGGTGGAGAACGAACCGCTGAAGATGTTCATGGCGCTAAGCGACCTGGATCGCCGCCGCAAGACTCCGCTGGATTCGAAAACGATCGATCGTCTGGCTCGCGAGTACCACGTGTTCGGCGCTCAATATCCGATCTTCGCCGAAGTTCCCGAAATCTCCGACGCAACCATAAATCAGTTCCTGGATGCCGCCACCGCGACGAATCAAATCAAGGATCTTGCGGTTCGCGCCGATGAAGCCGGCTCGCTCCAAGCGCTGGTCGGATTGTGGCAGATTTTCTATCGGCAAGGGTCCATCGCGCCCGCCGATGCCGACCACGCCTTGTCCGCCATCCTGGCTTCGTTCGCCAAGGTCAAGACCGAGCGCGAGGTTTTCGAAAGTGGACGCGAAGGCATAAAGGCGCTTCTGGCGGCAACCCAATCGCCCGCCGGCGTCTCGCCGCAGGATCGCATGATCGATCTGCTGGCGGGCGGCGCTCAGGACGACAACTCGGACGCGCATACCCAACTGGTCGAAGACATGATCCGGATCTTCGAGTCCCAGCGGTTGGTCTCCCTTTCCACGCTATTCGAGCTGTCCGATCACCTCGAGGGTCTCGCCAAGGGCCAGAAGGCGAATCCTGCGCTCATCAACAAGATGGCTTCGCGAATTTCGGAAATCCAGCTTCCCCGCACGCCGCTGAGCCCGGCGGAAAAGAACTCGCTCAGCTTCGGATATTGGTCCGAGAAACATATCGAGGTTCAGAGAAAACTGAACCTCCGAGCGTTGATTGATCGCGCCGCCGCCGACCCCAAGAAGCTCGACGACGTCCACGCTCTGCTGGCGCCTTTCCTTCGCGACACCCTGGTGGGTCTCAACTACGCCCACTACGCGCCTCCCTCCGCGCAAGTGCTCTACACCAATCCGGTATTCGTTCGCAGCCACGACTTCATCGGCCTGCAGGGCTCCTCCGGTCAAGCCTGGAAATCGACTGAAGTGCTGGGAACCGGCTGGCCCTCCAGCGCCGGCGGCAAGCTGGTGGGATCGCTCGCCGGCCTTCCCTACGCGCTGGCCGAGGCCGAGCAGAACTTCCTCGTTCCGTCGCGCGAGCAGGCTCTCATTTGGGGCGACCTGGTGCCGCAGATGATTCTAACGGCTACCATCCAACGTTGGTGGAATGTGACGCCCGGGGAACTGCACTGGGTCGGATTGCACATGGACTATGCCGAGACGCTCGTGGCTGAAGCGGCGCTCAATCCGGAACGGCGTCAAATCGCGCTGAACGCGCTCTCGCGCTATGCCATGCCTGCGCGTGTCGAAAAAATCCGCCAGTTGCTGGAGCAGGGACGCGTCACCGCGGCTCTGGAAAACACCATGCCGTCCGAGCTTTTCTCCATTTCTCGGGACCTGCTGGAGCAGAACTCCGGCGACACGCCCGTAGCCGCCGAGATTCGTCGCGAAGCCGCGGAGTCGCCGCGGCAGTTGAATTACGAAACCATCTCGCGCCATTTCGGCACGCCCAAGCCGACCCTCGCGAATACCTATTCCCCCGAACTCCTGAATCTCAGGACCTTCCCGGCCTTGATGGGTTATTCCAGCCGCATTTTGGCCGAAAGTTGGGAATCCAATCTGCTTTACTACGCGGCCTTGGCCGATCAGTTGCACTTGCCTCCCGCCCAACTGAACGTGGTGGTGCCCGCCTGGACGCGCGAAACCGTCGAGCGGATCTTCGCCACGCACCTCGAAGATTGGCCCGCGCTGCTGCGTTCGCTGCGGTTGGTGGGCGACGATGCGCGCCAGAAATCGCAAAAACAGGCCGCCGCCGCGGGGGCAGGTTTATAATTTCCTATGGCGGGCTTGCGGGGAGGGCTTTTCGTGGGATTCTTCAAGAATGCCTTTTTAATCGGAGCGGGTATCGCCGGCTCGGCGTCATTTTTGATGCTTCTCGCTCAGGATCGGCCCACCTTCCGCGTCAAGGTCGACATGGTGGTCCTCAGCTTCACCGTTACCGACAGCAAAGGACACTACATCAACGGTCTGAAGCCCAGCGACTTTCGCGTCACCGAAGACGGGATCGTACAGAGGATCAATACCTTCGGCGAAGGAAATAAGCCGCCGCTCCAAGTGCTGGAAGACGGAAGCACGCGCCCATTGAATGCCGCCATTTCCGCCGGCGCGCCCGTGACGGACGCAAAGCCATCCGAAGTCCGAAGCGATTCCTTCGTCGGCACCAACGTCTTCGTGCTCTTCGACACCAGCAATTATATGTACCGCGGTTTCGTGTACGCCTCCGACGCGATCGCCGATTTCGTGCGCGGCCTGGACCGCAGCGATTCGGTGGCCGTCTACACCTTCAGCCGGAATCTGTCGCGCGCCGCGCCGCTCACGCACGATCGCAGCGACGCGATTTTTGGTCTGCGCAAGGCTGTCGCGGGCGACGACGCCGCGCTTTACAACGGCCTGTTGCTAACGCTCCGGGATGCGGCCAAAGTGCCAGGACGCAAGGTCATCATCGTTTTTTCGAACGGCCCCGACAACGCCAGCATGGTGGCGCCCGACGACGTCCGCGCCGTCGCCGAGGACGAAGGCATCCCGATTTACGTGATCTCCACCAACGACGTCAACAAGGATCCCATGTCCAGCGCGGTGTTCAAGCGCATCTCCAATCAGACCGGCGGAAAGTCCTATTTCGCGAAAACCTGGCAAAAACAGGTGGAGGCTTTCGAGTCCATTCGCGAGGATCTCGGCAACAGCTACACCATCACCTACTATCCCCAAGTCAATCCCAACGAGAGTTTCCGCAAGATCAGCGTCGACATCGTTTCCGACGTGGGCAAGAAGTATCGCGTCCGGGCCCGGCCCGGCTACCGGCCCCGCAGCGGATTCTGACTGCCGCTTTACTTTTTGATAAAATGTAAAGCGATGGCCGAGGCTACACTATCGAGTAAGAATCAAATCGTCATTCCGCGCGAGGCCCGCGATGCATTGGGTGTTAAGGCCGGGGATAAGCTGCTGATCGCAGTACACGACGGCATGCTCATCGTGATGCCCAGACCGAAATCTTTCGCCAAAGCGATTTTCGGTTTGGCTCGCGGCACCTACCCAGAGGACTACCTTCAAAAGGAACGTGAAAGCTGGGACTAGCCAGCCTCGCGGACTTCCTGGGCCGCCACCGAAGGATCGCGCTCGACACCAGCATCTTTATCTATGCGCTGGAGGGTAACATTCGGTACGCGTCGCTAGCCAAGCCCGTCTTGGCTTGGATCGAGGAAGCAGGGCACTCAGCAGTAACCTCCACCGTCACGCTCACCGAGCTGCTCATAAAGCCGCACCGTGAGTCGAATCTAACGTTGGCTAACGCGATTTACGAATTGTTAGTTTTCTATCCGAATCTCAGTTGGATACCGGCCGATCTCGACATCGCGGCGCTTGCAGGTCGTTATCGGGCTCAATATAGATTGCGCACTCCCGACGCCCTCCAAGCCGCCACCGCGACCCGTTCCCAAGCCACCGGTTTGATCACCAACGATCTCATTTTCGCGCGCATTGGAGACTTTGAAACCTTGCAATTCGATTCCTTGCTTCATGTACGATGATCCTGAGGAAAGCCGATGGCGAAATCCGTTATCAAGTCGTTCGAAGCGACGCTCGAACGCCGAGAAGGGCGCCTGGGCTGGGTGGTCATTCGCATCCCTTTCGATGTCGCGCGCGTGTGGGGTAAACGCGGCCAGTTGAAAGTGCGCGGCGACATCAACGGCTTCGCGTTTCGCACTTCGCTTTTTCCCACCGGCGAGGGCGAGCACCTGCTGCTGGTGAACAAACGCATGCAGGCGGGCGCCAAAGTGAGCGTGGGCTCCGAGGCGCGCTTTCGCCTGGAACCCGACACCGAAGTCCGTACCGTCGAGTTGCCCGAAGAAATCGAGCAAGTTTTCGCCGAAGAGCGCGTTCTAAAGCGCTGGTTCGATCAACTGAACTACTCCACGCGCCGCTATATTTGTGAATGGGTCACGGAAGTGAAGAGCGCCGAAGCGCGCCGCCGTCGCGCCGACCAGCTCGCCGAGCGCCTTCTGTCCGTAATGGACGCCGAACGGGAACTGCCGCCGATCCTCCGCGTGGCCTTCGCCCGCTACCCGCTCGCCGAGGAAGGCTGGCGCCGCATGTCGCCCTCCCATCGCCGTGGACACTTGTTCGCGATCTTCTACTACCGAGATCCGGAAGCGCGCGCCCGGCGCGTCGCCAAGACGATCGAAGACGCCCACCAATTCGCCAAGCGCGCGTGACGGCCGCGGCTCCCAATTCGTCCGGCGTGATAATCTGGATTTCACGAGACTGTAAGGGGAAACCATGAAGCACGTTCTTCTGTTAGCAGCAATGTCGCTCGCCACCGCGTACGCCGCCGCGCCGGATGGAGCGGAACTCTACAAGCAACGCTGTGGGATCTGTCACGACGCCAAGGGTCAGGCGCGAACGCCCACCCGCGACGAAATCGGCCAGCGCACGCCCGAGTTCATCTATCGGGCGATGTTCGAAGGCGCCATGCTCACACAGTCCGTCGGACTCACCGACGACGAGGGCCGCGCCATCGCTCGCTTCCTCACCGGAAAAGAATTCGGTACCGCGCCCATCAGCACTGTCGGTAAATGTTCCGCCGCGCCGGGGCCGCTTATGCTCACCGACACGAGCTGGAACGGCTGGGGTAACGATCCGACCAATGGCCGATATCAACCCAAGCCGGGCTTGGCTGCGAGCGACGTGCCGAAGTTGAAGCTGAAATGGGCCTTCGGATTTGTGGACGAGACCATTCGCTCCGCGCAACCGACCGTGGTCGGGGACCGCGTGTTTATCGGCAGCGCCAGCGGCAACATCTATTCTCTGGACGCCAAGACCGGATGTTTTTACTGGGTGTACGACGCCGGCGCGTCGGTGCGCACCGCCATCAGCATCGGCAAGGTTCAAGGCCATGATGGATACGTGGCGTTCTTCGGGGACACCCGCGCGATGGTCCACGCGGTGGATGCAGCCACCGGAAAAGCCTTATGGAAGGTGAAGGTTGAAAATCACGCGGCCGCGCGCGTAACCGGGGCGCCGAACTTCTACGATGGACGGCTGTACGTTCCCGTGTCGTCACTCGAGGAAGCTTCATCCATGTTGGGAACTTACGAGTGCTGCACGTTCCGGGGCAGCGTGGTGGCGCTGGACGCCGCCACGGGCAAACAAATTTGGAAGAGCTTCAGCGTCACCGATCCGCCGCAACGCGTTAAGACCAGCGCAACCGGCACGCAGCAGTGGGGCCCCGCAGGCGCCGCGATCTGGTCCTCGCCCACCGTCGATGTCAAAAAGAAGGTGGTGTACGCGGCCACGGGAAATTCCTATACCGACGTCTCCATCAACACCAGCAACGCGATCCTAGCGTTCGATCTGAATACCGGCAGCCTGCTGTGGGCCAGTCAGGTCTTGCCGAAAGACAATTTCACGATGGGCTGTGGGCGCGGCGTGAACTGTCCCGAGGAGCGCGGCCCGGATTATGATTTCGGCACCTCGCCGATTCTGCGCGAGCTTCCCGGCGGCAAGCGAGTCTTGGTGTGCGGCCAAAAGTCGGGAATTTTGTGGGGACTCGATCCGGATGCGCGCGGCAAGGTGCTTTGGCAGACGCGGCTGGGGCAAGGTAGCGCGCTCGGTGGAATCGAATGGGGCCACACCGCTGACGACCTAAACGCCTACGCAGCGGTTTCCGATCTCGTCGCCCGCGGCGGAAAGCCCGGCGGAATTCACGCGGTCAAGCTCGCCACCGGCGAAGAAATCTGGAGCACGCCCGCGCCCCCGCTGGACTGCAAGCCCATGAGCAAGGGCTGCACCGGCGCGCAATCGGCCGCCATTTCCTCGATGCCGGGCGCGGTGTTCTCTGGATCGGTGGATGGGCACTTCCGCGCTTACTCAACCAAGACCGGCGAGATCGTCTGGGACTTCAACACGGTGCAGGATTACCAGACCGTGAATGGAGTGGCCGGTAAAGGCGGATCGCTCGATTCTGCGGGACCGACCATCGCCAACGGAATGGTCTTCACTAATTCCGGTTACGGGATGTGGCTGGGAATGCCCGGCAACGTGCTTCTCGCCTTTTCCGTCGATGGAAAATAGCGGCTAGCGGTCCAACCGCAAATTGAACAGTGATACGGTTTCGCCGTAGCGCCGGGCTTGAGAGACGGATTGCGGCGCGGCAGCCTGCATATCATCCAGAAGATTCAATCCCCAGCCCGCGTCGAATACCCAGAAGGAATCGGTGGGGGTCGCGGAGCACATGCTTCGCCAGCGATTCAAGCTCGTTACCATTTCCGTGGCGGTGGCGGACCAGTCACCAGTAGCCACGACACGATACGGTCCATAGCGCGTTTCCGTGGCGCCGGCGCACTCGACCGCCGGAGGAGGCGGCTGGTTACGGCCGAGATAGTAAGCCAGCAGAATGCTGGCCTGGTAGTCGGTGAACAGGGGCTGTTCGGGAGGGACCGCGGCATGCACGTAATCCAAGGCGTCTGTCATCAAAACTTTTCGTTGCTCTTTCGGATTCATCGCTTGCGGATCGGGCGGGTGGCGCCGATGCCAATACGGCGTAATCAATGCCGCCAAGAGCAACACCGGCAGCAGCTTTTGGTGAACGGCTTTTGCGACCACAAAGCTTACTCCGGCGGTTGCAAAGAGCACTAAGTAAACACAGTGGCGGGTTCCGCCGTAGGGATAAACATCCAGGAGCGAACCGCCAAAATTAAGAACGAAAGGCAAAAGCAGAAATAACCCGAAAGCGGCCAGGTCGAGCCGCTTTTTCAAAAAGCCTACGGTTACGAGCCATAGCAGGCCGGCAATGAACAATAGCAAAACCAGGCCGCCTGCGTGGCTAGAGCTGAGAAACTCAAACAATCCCAAGCTCGCGCTCCGAAGAAACGAAGCCGCGCTCATCTGGCCGTGCTGAAAATAGAGTCCTCGCAGCCACCCCGTGATTGCGGTATTTTCCATCGGGCTGCCGCGAAGCTTGGAGATGTGGGCCACGTAAAGCCAGGCATAAATCGCCGCTGCGCCAACCTGAAACAACGCCCAGACGATTCGCAAGCGTGAACTCAACGCGCCCAGGCGGACCAGCGTATAGATTCCGGCCGCAAGCACGAACCAGAGCGCGGAATAGTGCGTAAGGATCGCAAGGTAGAGGAACAGCGAGTAGTAAACGATCGAGGATACTCGCCGGTCTCGTAGCGCACGTTCGAGAAAGTACAGCGCCGCCGTCATCCAGAGTAAAAGAAGAGAGTAGGCGCGCACTTCGGCGCTTATTAGGATCAAGGCGGGTGAGAATGTTAGGAGCAGCAGGGCCGTCAACCCGGCGGTTTTGCCGAGCACCATCGCAATCCAGCGGAAGGCCATCCAACAGGCCCCGGTGCCCGCCAAGATAGAAGGCAGACGCAGCATCGTTTCCGAGTTGCCGACGAACCGCCAATAGTAGAGCAGCACGAAATAGAGCGGTGGATGAGCATTGGTAAGACTCGCTTTATATGCCGCCGCGAGACTGCTCTGATTGATCAGCAGATAATGTAGCGCCTCGTCGGGATTGAGGTATGTGTCCCGCGCGGCCAGCCAGCGCAGCGCGAACGCCGCGATGAGCGACACTGCCACGATTAAGCCTATACTTGAAGATACTCGTCGCTCGATTCTGCCCGTATATGAGAGTGGTACAGTGTTGACGCTGCTCACGCCGGTGTCTCTATGATGCCAAATGACAAGAATATAGCGCTGTTTAGGAAACCGGCTTCCCACGAAATGATACCGGCAACGCTTCCCCCCGGCCGGAGTCTAACGCGGGAGTCGTTGGACCCTTGGCCGATGAAGAACCTCTATAGCCATCTCGTGGCCGTAGTCGCCTTATCAACGTTGCTGTTGGGTTATGGAATCCAACGCGCAAGCGTCGGCACGGCTTATTCCGATCCGGTCGCCAAGATCCGCGCGCAGGATGAAGCGGTATACGCAAATATGTCGCTGCGCGTTGCGACCACGGGAGGGTGGCTCACGCCCAGAGTGCTGGGACGGTACCTGTTCTCGAAACCGCCGCTTTTGACATGGCTGGTCGCGCTCTCGCTAAAGACGCTGGGGACTTCGCTCTTCGCTCTTCGGCTGCCGGATCTCGCGGCCGCGGTATTGTGTACTACGATCCTATTCTGGTTGGCGTCGCTGGCCCGATCATTGATCGCCGGTTGGGCGGCAGTAGCGCTCTTGCTTTCGAATTCTCTGTGGCACATCTTCGCCCGCCTCTGCTATACCGACATGCTGCTGGTTGCCGGCATGGCTGGCGCGCTCGCGATCGTGTATCGCGATCCGCTCCTCGCACGCCGCCAATCGCTGTTCGGTTTCGCCTTATGTTGCGCCGCCGGCGTGATGGTTAAAAATGCCGCAGGCTTGCTTCCGGTTTGCGTTCTTGTGCTGTATTTGGCTTTGGTGGATCGCACCCGGCGTCCTAGCGCCGGCCGCATCGCGCTGGCCGTTGCGATATGCGCCGCGTTGGTGGCTCCCTGGCATGTTTATCAATTCCTGGTTCACCGCCAATGGTTCTGGGCAGACTACGTTCAGATGCAGTTGCTAGGTTTCGGATTCGATCCGCCCGCGCAGACATCCGCCGAGAGCCAAATCGGATTTTACGCAAAGCGGTTGATGCTTGCCGATCCGGCTTTATGCATCCTGCTCGCCGCGGCGGTGCCCTTTCTCGTGCGCGACCTGCGCCGCCGGACTGAAACCATGCCGGCGCTGGTGTTCGCTTGGCTGGCCGTCACGGCCGGCGCACTGCTCGTGTTCCGCTACCGCAATCTGCCCTACGCGTTGTACGTGATCCCGCCCGCCTGTCTCGCTGCCAGCGTCTACGGTCCGATGTTTTCGCCGCGCTGGGCCAAAGTCAGCCTGGCGGCGCTGTGCCTCATCGTCGGATTAAAGTTCTACCAGCAGCGGCAACCCTGGGGGATCTCCTGGGGATCGTCCCAGCCGCTTCCCGCGGTTGCGACATTGCGTTCCTATTATGATTTAGCGCGCCCCAACGAATTGATTTTGGTGGATTCCGACGACGACTTCTATGCCATGGCCTTGCCGCTGCCGCGCATTCGCTTCTACTTCCTGGATCCACGGAACCTTGCCACTAAGTACAGCCCGCATTACGCCACGCTTGGAATTACGCTGACTGCCGACGAGTTCGATGATTTAGGCCAATTGGAGCCGGAATACGAAGCACGGCTGAGAGAGTGGGGCCTGAATTCCAACGAACCCATCGGTACGGCCATCGTCGGACTATCTTGGGACGCTCTGCCTCGGCTTGTGAGAGCGCATCGGGATGCCGACTATTACGTCAGCGATCGAGACTGGCGGCTGTTGGAACGCGAGACGCAGATCGACCGGACACACATCGCCATGAAGGCAGCTAACGATCGGGAATTGCTTTTGGCTCGTTACCCACCTGGCTCAAACACCCATTTCCAACCCTTGCCCAAGACTTGGTAAGCGAAGTTTGTTTACTTGATCGGGATCCAGCTGCTATTGCCGAACACCATCTTGCCGTTCACCATGACCGAAATCGCAAAAGGTTGCGCGGGTCCGGAAGGCGCGTCCGGGGGAACTTTGAAACCCACTTCCTCGACGCCGATTAAACCGGGAGCGGAGCGAGCGAACAACACCTCGACGCCGGCGTTATGGATTCCGACCACCACCGGATACGCAACCGGGTTGGGCGGAGATGGCCCGGGCTGGTTGGTGCCGAGGGTGGGATTCAGCGGACCCAAGCCGGTGGTCAGACAGCGGAGGGAGTCGCCTCGGCGTGCGGGATGTTCCAGATCCACCAGACTGCCGTCGGGCCGCAGAATGATCGCCTGGCGGGTGGAGTCCGACTTGGTCACCTCGAAAATTCCGGGCGTTACTGGAAGGACGAGCGCTTCGGCCGCCACTGTCATCCGTCCGGCCCGCAGCGTTACAGCGGCGGGTCCGATAGCGGTACTGAAGGGAACTTGCACCGTCACCGCTTCCTGACCCTTGAGATTGGAAATCGACAGGATGGGCGCGTAGACATTGTTGAATTGCACCGAAAGATCGCCAACGCGGAGAGGCGCCGGGGAGATCGGGCGGTCAGGACGCTTGCCTCGAACCGGCTCGAAGAGATCGCCGACCCTTTCGCCGGACGCCGCCAGTCGAACTGGTATCCCCTGCAAGAACGAGTCGGATTCGCCGCCCGTTCCGGCGCCGAAATTTCCCCCCAAAATCACGGCAATGCCGCCGGGACTGACTCCCTGGCGACGATCATCGCGCCATCCGGCGCCGTTCATGATCGCGGTCACGTAGGGCTTCGGAACCGCGGGAATAAGCTTGAACGGTCGTTCGTCCGGGTTGAAATACCAAACCTCTCGATTGTTGAAATAGTCGATGAGTTCCCGATCGCTCGCCGGGTCGGTGCGATGCGCCCAGACGATCGGTGATCGATCGATATTCGCGTCGTTGTAGACGATGGGCAAGTGGAGAGAATGGTCGGCGTTGTATCGGACCAGGACCAGATGAAAGCCCTCTAGCTTCCGCAATTGCGTGATCACGAAGTTTCGGGGAGTTTGCCCGCGCACGATCGCTCCGGGCAGCAAGATGGCGCCGGTGGCCGTCACCATGCCGGCCCCGAAAGTGGCTAGAACGATAAGTCGCGAAGTCAACATGCCGGCCGGGCGAAGGCGGAACCGGATAGTCCGCAAGTAACGCAACCCTTCGACCACCAGCAGCAGCAGCGCGGGATAAGCGGGAGCGACGTAATGGGGGAAGAAAAACGGGTAGAGGAAATTGGCGGCGAGCATCAATATGACGGCCGACAACAGAATGCGAATCCAAGTCCGCTTCAGAAGCAGAGCGATGAACAACAACGGAAGGCTGAGCAACGGTTGAAGAAAGAACCGCCAGAATGTCAACAGGCGATCGCCCACCACTTGCCACGACAGCCCGGTTTTGTAAGCGTCCAGTTGCCACTTAAAGACGTCGGCGATCTCCTTGTAGCGATGAATGCGCGGCGCGTTCAGGATGGGAGGCTGCCAGAGAAACGATTGCGGCATGCCGTAAAGCTTCTGCTGCAGCGCGGGAGGCAAGAGCAGCGGGTCTCCGGTAACGCGCCAGTTGTAATACGCCATACCCGCTACCGTGGCTGTCAACACTGCGCCCATCGGCAGCAGCACGGCGATCAGGCGAAGCGAAGGATCGTCGCGGCGCGCGCGAAAGAACCAGATGGCCGCGCCGACGAACAACGGAATTGCAAAAAAGACGCCTTCGTAGGGCCGGGTTTCCGCGATGATCGCCAGCGCCAGCCCGCACAGCAGGCTGTTACGCGTCAAATGTTCGCGGCGCAGTATCCGTCCTATCGCGCCCAGGAGCAAAGCGCCGCCCGCGGCCGCGACAGCGCCGCCCCAATAGTTGTTCGTCCAAGAGCTGGCCACGGCGAAGTTCGCGACCGCGAGCATTCCACCCAGCAGAGCCCAACGCGGAGGCGCCCAGGCTTGAAAAGCCCAGCAAATCAAAGCGCACATCATGCCCACCGCAAGCAAGACGCCGAGCCAGGGTGTCGCGCCGAAGAGCTTCGGGACCGCCAGGAAAATCGCCGGAGCGATCGGGTAGACCGACGTGTAGGAGGGCTGGTGCAGAATGTAGGTCTCTTCGAAGTGGGTCCACATCGGATGAGTGGGGTTGGTGATTCGGCCGGACGCGAACGTATCGGCGATCAAGAGATGCCCGAACTCATCCGCGATTACCGGCTGCGGGACTGGAAGGACCGGCAGAAGGGCGAGCCGGATCAGGATGGGAAGCAGTCCCGTTAGAAGAACGGCTTCGTTTCTGCGATTGGCCAAGCGGCTGAATAGGCTTTCGGGCGGGCGGAATCGCTCGCGGGCGAATCCGGGAAACGCGAAACCGATTCCCACGCACAGGACGACCACGCCAGCCTGGACGATGTCCGTCCATTGAGGATCCAGAAGATTTTGTCCGAGTTTGCGAAGAGTGTATCCATGCGCCGGCGTGGTGGCTAATCGATTCAGGTAAAAAGCCAACAGGTAGAGAGCGCCGAAGAGAGACACTGCACCCGCGGGCCAGTAAATCCACGGAGAATTCAACAAACCGCGAGGAGTCTTAATAAGGGCCGGCGCGGTGGCACTCGACAAATGTCACCTCTAGCTCAAAGTCCACTATAGCTACAAGTAGACCCGGCGCGCCGCCGAAAGGTTTCAGCGGCCGTCCACCGAGAACGCCAACAGGACGTTGCCGGGAAGTCCGCCCCACGCGCCATAACCGGAACAGACATAGAGCATGCCGCCGGCGATGACCGGGCCTGGACCGTCCATGGAGCCGCCCTTGGCCGTGAGACCGTTCACCGTTGCGAAGTCGCGCGCGGTATCGAAATCCCAGATCACCGCGCCGTCGCCGGCCGCGTAAGCGCGCAAGTGGCCATCGACAGAACCTGAAAACACTGCACCCGGAATCGCGGTGACCGCCGCGGATTGGGCCGGGCTGCAATTGAGCCGCTCGCCGCAAGAAGCAGGAGCCGCCGCCCATACCTTTTTGCCGGTCAGGACGTCCAGGGCGAACAATCCTCCGCCGCTTTTCGGATCGACCACCAG
>Ga0302326_10012173_pt1 | contig 18389 bp, 20 predicted proteins | sample Palsa_T0_3_FD_202264 | JGI IMG/M metagenome (GOLD analysis project Ga0302326, IMG submission 202264) | Peat permafrost microbial communities from Stordalen Mire near Abisko, Sweden - Palsa_T0_3 | ecosystem: Environmental > Terrestrial > Soil > Palsa > Peat permafrost | place: Sweden: Abisko...
AAGGTCGATGACGTCCTTGTCGTCGGCACGCGAGGCCAGCGCGGCGTTGAGGATTACCTGATCAGCCGGCATGTCGCCCAGGCAGAACGGATCGCCCAGCGTCAGCTTGTTCTGGGTCAGGGTGCCGGTCTTGTCCGAGCAAAGGATGTCCACGCCGGCGAGTTCCTCGATCGCCGACAGGCGGGTGACGATCGCCTCCTTCTTGGCCAGCAGGCGCGCGCCCACCGCCATGGTCACCGAGAGCACCGTGGGCATCGCCACTGGGATTGCGGCGACGGTCAGCACGAGGGCGAACTGCAGGGTGGTGACGAGCGGATCGCCCCTGTAGAGCGCCACGGCGATGATCACCGCGACGAGCGCCACGGCGAGGATGATCAGGTAGTTGCCGATCTTCAGCACCGCGCGCTGGAAGTGGCTGACCGTGTGGGCCTCCTGCACCAGCTCGGCGGTCTTGCCGAAGTAGGTCTTGGCGCCGGTGGCATAGACCAGGGCGCCGATCTCGCCCTGGCGAACGATCGATCCGGAGAAGACGGCCTCGCCGCTCTTGCGCGTGGCCGGCAGCGATTCTCCGGTCAGTGCGGACTGGTCCACCTCGACAGGGTCACCCTCGAGCAGCCGCGCGTCGGCTGGGACGATGTCGCCCAGACGCAGGCGGATCACATCGCCAGGCACGAGCTCGCGCGCCGGCGGATCAATCCACTTGCCGTCCCGTTCCACCCTGGCCTTGACCGCGAGCTTGGCTTTCAGGGCGGCGATCGGATTACCCGCCTGATGCTCTTCCCAGAAGCCCACCACGGCGTTGGCCAGCAGCAACAGCAGGATGATGCCGAAGTCCGGCCAATGCCGGGCGACCGCCGAAAGGATCACCGCCGCCTCGATCATCCACGGGATCGGACCCCAGAAATAGCCGAGGAACTTCAATACCTCGCTGGTCTTCTTCTCCTCGATCTCGTTCGGCCCATATCGCGCCAGGCGCTTTTCGGCCTCGGCCTGAGTGAGGCCATCCGGCGATGATCTTAGTTTCTTCACCACCTCGGCGAGCGGCAGGGTCTTCAGGTCGCCGTCCGCCGCAGCCTTGGGTTCGGTCTTGGGGTGATTTGCGAGCGCACTACCATTCATCGGGCCGTCTTTTCTGAAGTCAGCTGTCTGGTCTCGCAGCCGAGCGCCGTCGGCCGCGCGGTTTATAGGGCTCGCGCGCGCCGCCGAGCCCTCGACGCTACGCGCCCTCAGCGGCGAGTGGCTGTCGAGGCCCCTGACGCCGGACCGGACGCGCCGGCGCGAGGCGCCAGATTTGCCAGCAACACGCTCACCGCCATCGAGGCCATGAGGACCAGGCACGTTATCCTGACCGCCCTGAATGGCTCGGCGGTCAGGACGGCGGCCGCCTGAGCCTGATGCGGAATTTCCGTCTCCGCCGCCGTCGGCAGGAGCGCGACGAGCCGAAGCGCTATGGTCGCGTGATCTGGCCGCGTGGGCGCGTCGCCGACGACGCCAGCCAGCAGTGAAGACAGTCGCCGGGCCGCGCCGTCCGCTGGCATGCGCGCCAGTTCCGCCGCCTCCGCCCAGGGATCCAGGTCCTGGCGCGCCAAGGCCGAAATGACGCTGAGCCGCATTTCATTTCGTTCTTCGCAGACCGTGGCGAAGAGGAAGTCGTTGAACGTGGCGCTCAGGCTGGAGGTCGGAGACATCGAAATCTCTTCAGCTGGGGCCCGGCTGGCGCCGCGAGTCCGAGACCTACGCGACCAACGGGGCCGCTTCAGGCGGCGACGCATGACCGGCGCCGTTGGCGCGGGCCGGCTTGTCGGCCTTCTCGAGAAGCTCCAGGAACGGCTTGATGATGTCGATGGGCATCGGGAAGACGATGGTGGAGTTCTGTTCGGCGCCGATTTCGGTCAGCGTCTGCAGGTAGCGCAGCTGCATCGCCGCCGGGATGCTCGAGAGGATCTTGGCGGCGTTGGTGAGGGTCTGCGAGGCCTGGAACTCGGCTTCGGCGTGGATGATCTTGGCCCGGCGGTCGCGCTCGGCTTCGGCCTGCTTGGCGATCGCCCGCACCATGTTCTCGGTGAGCTCGACTGTCCGGATCTCGACGTTGCTGACCTTGATCCCCCAGGTTTCGGTCTGGGCGTCCAGAATGCTCTGGACGTCGGCGCTGAGCTTCTTTCGCTCCGATAGCATCTCGTCCAACTCGTGCTGGCCGAGCACCGCGCGCAGGGTCGTCTGGGCGAGCATGTTGGTGGCGGGAAGATAGTCCTGAACCTGGATGATTGCCCGCTCCGGATCGACCACGTTGAAATAGAGCACCGCGTCGACCTTCATCGAGACGTTGTCGCGGGAGATGACGTCCTGGGTGGGAATCTCGACAACCTGGATTCGCAGGTCGACGCGGACCATTTCCTGGACGAAGGGAATTAGGAGGACGAGGCCCGGCCCCCTCACCGCCTGGAAGCGGCCCAAGGTGAAGACGACGGCTCGTTCGTATTGGCGCAATATCTTGACCGCGGCCACGAGAATGGACAGCAGGACGAGGAGGGTGACTGGCAGCACAAACATGAACAGCACGGGCATCGATCGGTCCTTCATTGCGTCTGCAACGCGGGTCTGTCGCTCTGAGCAAGAGAAGCAAAGCGCGCCGTTCTCGAATTGCCGGTATCCGGCGCTTTCCGACTAACGGTCCCTGCTGAGGGACATTCGATTGGCGCCGAGGTGCGGCTCGTCAGCCGCCGAAGCTTCCTACGGGCATTACGCCACGCGGCCGCGCCTGATGGTCCGAGACGATTCAACGCGTAGTAAATCGCTCGGTTCCGGGGGAGTCGGCGCTCGCTGATCTGGTAATATCCCGTCCCCGGATATTACCGCCTCGCCGGAGTCCGCGAGCGCATGCCGGCCGATGTCGAGGAGATGGCCGATTGGGCCCGCAAATCCTTCGGCAAGGAGAAGATCTTCGTCGCCGGCCATTCCTGGGGCAGCTATCTGAGCGCGCGAACGTTGACCGCGAAGAGCCTGTCGAAATCCTGGTCTCCTCGATGGTCGCCGACTTCTTCTCAGGCCCGAACTATCGCCGCCTCGGATTTCTCCAGCGCGCGTCTGTAGGCCTCTCGTTCGGTGGTGCGGGCGAGATAGCCCTGCGCCGCATCGCCGAGCGTGATCGGGCGACATCGACGCGAACGGCCAACAGCGCAGCGATGCACTGGGGTATCCCGACATACAAGTCGAAACGAATGGCGCCAAACTCACGCCATGAATCGGGGCATGTGGATGCGGGTCGTGGCCTACGGCGCGACCCTGGCGGCTGGGGCGCTGGCGCTCCGGTGGCTCGACTACGACCGGTTGGCGCGGTCGCGGCCGGGCGAGATCTACACCGCCCTGATCGCGGCGGCGTTCCTGGCGCTCGGCGTCTTCCTCGGCATGCGGGTGTTCGCCCAGCCAGGGCCGGCGCCGTTCGACGGCAATCCGAAGGCGGTCGCGTCGCTCGGCATCAGCCCGCGAGAGCTCGTCGTGCTGAAGGAGCTGGCGGCCGGCCGCTCCAACAAGGAGATTGCCCGCCGGCTGGAGGTCTCGCCCAACACGGTGAAGACCCACCTCGCCCGCGTTTACGAGAAGCTGGGCGCGCAGCGGCGCACCGACGCAGTCAACCGCGCGCGAGAACTCGGGATCATCGGTTGATCCGCCGCCTGGACAGGTGATTTGCGCCCAATCACCCGTTTGGACGATGGATTTTCGCCGTTGCGTCAGGCTCGATCAGGCCCCAACGTGACAGGCGGGGGAGGCCTGGAATGCTCCGATACATCCTGATCTACGGCGTGATCGCGGGCCTCGTCGTCGGCGTGCCGCTGTCGATCATGACGCTCGCGATGAGCGGCCAGGCGATGATGCACTACGGGATGCTGGTCGGCTATCTGACCATGCTGATCGCTCTCAGCGCCGCATTCCTCGCCATCAAGCGCCACCGCGACGTCGACCTTGGCGGGGTGATCAGGTTCTGGCCGGCGCTGGCGCTGGGTCTTGGCGTCAGCTTTGTCGCCGGGGTGATCTACGTGATCGCGTGGGAGGTTTCGTGCGCCATCGCCCACGCCCATTTCGCCGGCGCCTACGCCCGGGCCGTGATCGCCGAGCAGCAGGCGAAGGGCGTCTCGGGCGCGGCGCTCGAGCGGGTGAGGGCCCAGATGGAGCAGTTCAAGGTCCAGTACGCCAACCCGCTCTATCGCTGGCCGATGACGTTCGCCGAGATCTTCCCAGTGGGCGTGATCGTCTCGCTGGTCTCGGCGGCGCTGCTACGCAACAGCCGCTTCATGCCGGCGCGCTAGGGGTGTGGCAAAAGCATAATCCAGTCCTTGGCTTTCCTGGCCAGGATAAAACGCTCGAGAATACCTTTTAGGAGGGTGATATGGCCGTATCCGGCATTGGCGGCGTGTTCTTTCGCGCCAAGGATCCTGACGCGCTGCTTGAATGGTATCGAATCCATTTTGGCGTAACCATGGAAGGCTATGAGCCCTGGCGGCAGGCAGCTGGCCCAACGGTGTTCATGCCCTTCGCCAGCAACACCGATCATTGGCCGGACAGCAAGCAGTGGATGATCAACTTTCGGGTCACCGAGCTGGACAAGCTCCTTTCGGCGCTTCGCGACGCCGGGATAGCGGTCACCACGAACCCTGATTGGGACACGCCTGAGACAGGCAAGTTCGCCCGCATCCAGGATCCTGAAGGCAATCCGGTCGAGCTATGGGAGCCGCCGGTCGAATAAGGTCGGTCTGCGGTGGGGTCGAGGGCGGCCCGGGGCGTCGTGGTCACTCCCCCACCACCGGCAGCACCACCGCGCTCGGATGGGCCGCATCCAGCCACACGGCGTTGACCGCGGTCCGCACCCGGCGGTTGGCGTTCAGCGGCTCGCCGGTGTTCGGGTTGACGTCGAACCTCGGGAAATTGCTGGAGCTGATGTCCAGGCGCAGGCGGTGGCCGGCCTTGATCAGCAGGGATGTGGGGTAGAGCTGAATGGTCATGAGGGCGGGCTGGCCCGGCATCATCGGCTCGGCGTGGATGAGGGAATTGCGGTAGCGGGCGCGGACGATGCCGTCGTCGATGTTGAGGTCGTAGCCGGCCGGGAAGTCGGCGTTGGGCGGATACTGGTCGATCAGCTTGGCGGTGAAGTCGGTGTCGGGGCCGTCGGTGCTGGCCCACAGCTTCACCACCAGGGGGCCGGTGATCTCCATGTCGTGGGCCAGAGGCGCGCTCTGGAAAACGACAATGTCGTCGCGCGCCGAAAGCGGCAGGTCGTCGGCGCACAGCCCCGCGCCCTCGTGGCAGCGCTGGTCGGCCACGCCCTGGGTGGAGAGCCGGCCCTGGCTGGAGGTGTTGCCGCCGAGGGTCGGGACCGGATGTTTGGGGTCGAAGAGGTAGGAGACCGGCGGGGCCCCGGGCGCGGGCGGCTCGGGGGAGAGCACGCCGCCCTCGTGCAGGTACCAGGGCGTGGCGCGGGCGCGGGCCAGGGGCCATTCCTGCTCGGTGCGCCAATGGCCGCCGACGAAGATCCGGCCCTCGCTCGTCCGGTGGCCGTCGCCCCCGCCCATGACATAGATGCGCACCGGCGCCTCGCGGTCGACGCCGTTGTCCACCCCCTTGATGTAGTGGTCGAACCAGCGCCGCTCGAACGCGTTGAGGTCGATCGCCGCGTCGTCGGTGAACTGGGCGTCGCCCGCGTAGGCAAGGCCCGGCCGGCTGTGGATCCACGGCCCGACGATCAGGCGCTGGGCGCTCTTCTTGGCGGCGCGAAGCAGCGGGAAGTTGATGTCCGCCACGTCGTGCGACCAGGAATCGTACCAGCCGGTGACGTGGTAGGCCGGCACGTCGGCGTAGTCGGCCACGTGGTGGAGGATGTCGAAGCCGCTGTCGGTCCAGAAGGCGTCGTCATCGCCATGGCTCATGGCCTCGACGAGCCAGCGCTCGTAGTCCGGGGCGAACCGCAGGGACGTGGTCCCGGGGCGTAGCGGCAAGGCCTGGACGTACTCCTCGACGTGCGCCTGGAGGTCGGCGAGGGCCGGGACCGCGGCCGGATCGGCGGCGGCGCGGGCGGCGGCCTTGGGGTCGAGGCCCTCCGGCGCGCCCAGGGTGAAGACCCAGTTGAAGAAGCGCAGCTCGAAGGCGCCGTCGTGGCGGATGCCGTACTCCCCGACGTTGGAGACGGCGAAGAGGGGGACCATGGCCGTCAGGTGCGGCGCGCCGGCCAGGGCCATGGCGTGCTGCGTCCCGCCTTCGTAGGAGGTTCCCACCGTGCCGATCTTGCCGTTCGACCACGGCTGGGCGCCGATCCAGGCGGTGGTGTCATAGCCGTCGTTGGCGTCGACGCCGGTGAAGCTCCAGTGGCCGGCCGACGCGTAGCGGCCGCGGACGTCCTCGACCACCACGACATAGCCGTGGGCCGCGAAGTAGCCGGCGAAGGGCTTGGCGCGCACGGTCTTGTCGTAGGGGGTGCGCATCAGAATCGCCGGGAACCGGCCGGCCTGCGCGCCCCCGTCCGCGCCGGCCGGCAGGTAGACGTCGGCCGCGAGCTTCACCCCGTCGCGCATGGGGACGCTCTGGTCGTGGAGGACGACCGGCGCGGATGGGGCCGGTTGGGCGCGGGCGTCGGGAGCGGCGAGGCAGAGGAGGACGGCCGTCAGCGCGGCCACCGGGGCTGCGATGTTCCTTGCCGATCCGACCATCGTCCGCCCCCTCCCGTGAAGCAGAGGGGGATGGCGATTGCCAGCCTCCCGCATTCAGGTTCTAGACTAGACCGCTGACACGGTGGGCGGCCAGCAACTGGAAGGACTCGGCCGACTGGGGGAGGTTTGCAATGGGTGGAACCACCCTGACGAGCACGACGACGACCGTCGATCTCGCGAGCTACGTTACCGGGAACCCGTTCACCATCGGTTCGGGCGCATCGATCGTCACCAGCACGGGCGACGATCTACGGTTCTAGCGCCAATTCATGGACACTGACGAACTCCGGCACGGTCAGCGCGCCGAGCGGCGCACAGTCGGATGGCGTCTTTCTGAAGGGGGGCGGCAGCGTCACGAACCTGCAAGGCGGCTCGGTCGCGGGGTACTATTTCGGCGTCGGCCTCGGCGGCGGCGGTACGGTAACCAACGACGGCGGCCTGACAGGCGGCCTGGTCGGTGTCGAACTGGCCGCCGGCGGAACGGTGTCCAACCAAACGGACGGCGAGGTCAGCGGCCACCAGGGCGTCGTAGTCGTCGGCGTCGGCTCGGTCACAAATCAGGGCACGATCACCGCCGCGACCCTTTCGGCGGTTTACCTGTCCGCCGGCGGCGGCGTCGCCAATCTCGGCGCATCGGCGCTTCTCACCGGAGTCTATGGGATCAAGGCGGCCGGCGGCGCTACGGTTACTAGTTCTGGCGCCATCACCGGCACGTCGGACGCGGGCGTCTGGCTGTTGGCGGGCGGTGCCATCACCAACCTGGCCGGTGGCGCGATTTACCGGTGCGCAGGGTGGCGTCGAAATAAACGCCACGGTCGGCACGGTAACCAATTCCGGCGTCATCACAGCCAACGGCGGTGACGGCGTCGATCTCCACAGTGGCGGCGTCGTGACGAACTACGGGTCCATCTCGGGCGCGGCGACGGGAATTGGCGTCTACGAGGCCAACGGCGGCAGCCGCGACAATCTGGGCGCCGCTGCATCGATCGATGGTGGCTCGATTGACGTCAGCGTGAACGGCGCGGCCGGGACCGTGAGCAACTCCGGAACCATCGCCGGGACGACGGGAGACGGCTTGGACCTCGATCAGGGTGGCGGCGTCGCAAACTTGACGGGCGGCTCGATCACCGGAGCGCGGTACGGCGTCTTCGTCGGCGGCGCAGTCGCCATGACCAACGACGGCGTCATCGCCGGCGCCGCGAAGGATGGCGTCAAGCTGGGCGAAGGCGCCTGTTCCCTGACCAATGGCGGCGCGTCGGACCACAAGGCCCTGATCACTGGCGCCGAGGGCGTCTATGGCTATGGCCTGGCTTCCGCGACGGTGACCAATTTCGCAACGATCGATGGAACCGGCGGCGTGGCCGTCGAGTTCAAGTCCGCCAGCGACCGGCTGATCGCCGAATCCGGATCGACTGTCACGGGCGCCGTGGAGGGCGGCGGCGGGACACTCGAGCTTGCCAATGGCGTTGGCGCGATCATCGGCCTGGGCGGGTCCGGAACGGTCTCGGGCGCCGAGGCGATCAGCTTCAGCGGCTTTGGATCCTACCAGCTTGCCGCGGGAGGATCGTGGACCCTCACGGGGACCAACAGCCTGGCCGTCGCGCAGAGTCTGACCGTCGGATCGACCCTGAAGTTGGAGGGATCGCTGACAGTGAGCGGAACGGTGGCCGGGGCCGGGACCTTGTCCATGGCCAACGGCGCGGTGGCCTTCGACACCGGAACCAGCCTCACCATTGCCGACGTCACGGAGGCCGGCAACGCCGCGACCGCGACCTTCGGCGCGACCGCGCTCGACTATTCCGGGGTATGGACCCAGACGGCCGGGACGCTCACGGCGGCGAGCGGCGACCGGGTGAACTTCACCGGGACCGGGAACAGCTTCGAGGGGGTTCTCTCTGGGGCTGGGACCATCGCCTTCGTCGGCGGCACGGATGCGTTCACCGGCGCCCACCTGACGGCGGCGACGGTAGTGGTCAACGGCGCGACCGCGACCCTGAGCGGGTCGCTGGATCTCTCCGGGACGATGAGCGTCAGCAGCGACGACCTCGTCATTGCCGGCGGCGGGGCTTCGCTCGGCGGCGGCGGGGCCCTGGTCCTCTCCAACCTCGCGACCAACACCATCTCGGGCGGGACGCTGACCAACGTCAATGACCTCATCAAGGGCGCGGGCGAGTTGGGTGACGGGTCTATGGGCCTGATCAACGACGCCGGCGGGATCATCGACGGCGACGACACCGTGGCCCTGACCATCGACACCACGAGCACGATAACAAATGCCGGGAGGATCGAGGCTGGCCCCGATGGACTGACGACGGTGGTGAGCGCGGTCGACAACACCGGGGTGCTCGCCGCCATCGGCGGGACGCTCACGTTCGATGAGGCGGTCACCGGGACCGGCAAGGCCGAGATCGATGGCGGCAAAGCCGACTTCGCCGGGACCTTCACCCAGAACGTCGCCTTCCTTGGCGTCGGCGGCGGCACGCTCGAACTCGCCCACTCGGAGGCCTACACCGGCGAGGTCACGGGCTTTTCCAAGACCGGGACCACGGCGCTCGATCTCGAAGACATCGCCTTCGTCAGCGGCACGACCAAGGCGACCTACAGCGGCACGACCACGTCAGGGGTGCTCACGGTCTCAGAGGGCGGCCACATCGCCAACATCACGCTCGAGGGGAACTACACCAAGAGCGTGTTCGCCCTCTCCAGCGACGGCCACGGCGGTACGACCGTTGTCGATCCGCCGAAAGGCGTCGGCGCGGTCGCTTCCTCGCGGTTCATCGAGGCGATGGCCGGCATGGGTTCAGGGGCTGCAAGCCCGGTTCACGCGACGACGCTGGCGCCCCGCCCGATCGAGCCGATGCTCATGGCTCCGGGGCGCTCCAGCTTTGCCTGAGCCTGCGCATGGGCGCGGCGCGGATGGGGTCGGCTGGGTGACCCTCAGAGGGCTCAGGCTCGCCGAGCATTACTTGCCGGGGTGCGGCTCGTCTCCCGCCCAGGCCCAAGCCTTGATCTTCCAGACATCACCGCTCTTGCGGAGCGCAAAGACCATTCGCGCCGGCTCGGCCATGGCGACGCCTTTCTGGTCGTAGGCGTAGACCGCCTCGGCGACGACGTAGGCCGTATCGCCGTCAACCTGGGTTCGGATAGTCTTCCCCAGTGTCACGCGGTTGCCGCTCTCTCCGTCCGCCTTCGCCTCAGCCATCAAGGCTCCGGCCCAGGCTTGAAAGGCGCCGGGCCCCCGCCATTCGTGCGGCGCCATCTCATCGACGATGCTGACGTCGTCGGTGTTGGTCGCCGCCGCGGCGGCGGCGTCGCCACGGTCGAACGCGTCGATGAACTCGTGCACGGTGCCCGCCGGCGTTGTTCCGGCGCCCGCCGTGCCGCCCGCCGCCAACATCACGGCCAATGCAACGAACGCAGTCTTCATTGGGTCCCTCCCATCGCTTGGACAAGCTTCACGACGCTACACTCAGCGCTGAACTGCGACAACGATACGGCCGAGCACGTCAGTTCCAATCGAAGCCGATGCGCCCGCAATCACCGTAGCCTAAGTTGGCGCTAGGGGGCGAAGATGGGGACCGACCAGCGGTGCAAGCTTCGCGAGACGTGGATCGCCTGGCTCGCGTTCTGCCTGCTCCTGTCTGGGCCTGCGGCCGCCCAGAGTTGCGCGCCGCCGTCGCCCTGGAGCGAGGCCAACGCCCGCCATCGCCGACCGGAGGCGGAAGTGGGGGCGTGCCTGAAGGTCAACGCCTGGCAAACCCGCAACCTCGACGTCCCAATCAGGTCCGCCGTCGCCGGTATCGTCGCCCAGTGCGAGGTCCGAGGAGGCGAGCTTGGACCAGCACGCTCGAGGCGGTAGCATTCACCTTTGCGACGTGGCGGGAGGGGGAGAATGCGGAGCGCGTGGCTATTGGCGGGCGCACTGAGCGCGGCGGCGATCGCCGCCGGGCCGGCGATGGGCGACGACTCGACGGCAGGGCTGGCGAGCGGCGGCCTGGTGTTCCTGAAGTCGACGCAGATCGAGATGCAGAGCGAGACGCTCTACATCTCGAACAAGGCGATCCGGGTCCACTACACCTTCGTCAACAGGTCGCCTACAGCTGTCACCGCAACGATGGCTTTTCCCATGCCGGACGTCACCATCGACGGCCCGGAGGGCGCCCCGACGATCCCGCGCGGCGCCTCCGACAACTTCCTGGGCTTCACGACCACGGCGGACGGCAAGACCGTGAAGGCGACGCTGCAGCAAACGGCGGTGTCGATCGAAGGCGGGGTCGACCGCACCGCCTATCTGAGAAGCCTTGGCGTGCCTCTGGCCGTCTACACCGACGCGGCGTCGAAGGCGATCAACGCACTGCCCAAAGCTAAGCAGGACGCACTCGTCAAGCTGGGCCTGGCCATGCCGTTCGATCAAGACGTGGGCAAGGGCACGGAGCATTTCCTGATCCCAACCTGGACCGTCCGGTCTCGATACGTATGGAGCGAGACATTTGCTCCAGGGCGAACGGTGACCATCGAGCACGACTACACGCCATCGGTCGCGACCACCGTGTTCGTGCCCTGGGAGACCGACCCATCGGCGGACGCCAAGGCCGAGAGGACGTTATACTGCGTGGACGATGCGTTCGCTGCAGCGGTCGCCGAGCTGGCCAAGGGCCGCCCAGGCGACGAGGAGCACATCGACTACGTGCTGCTCACCGGCGCCAACTGGAAGGGACCCATCGGCGATTTCGGCATGACCGTCGATAAGGGTGCGGCCGACAACCTGGTGAGCTTCTGCGGGTCGGGGGTGACCAAGACCGGTCCGACCACGTTCGAGGTCCACTACAAGAACTTCACGCCGACCGCGAACGTGTCGGTCCTGCTGATCCCGGCTCACCCGCAACCGACAGACTGAGGGCTCGCGCGTCACCTTCTGGCCCAGATAGGCGCCGCCGCGGCTCGAACTTACGGATGGTGGGCGGCGAACTCGCCGACCCGGCCCGGAAGGCCGGAGTACATCATCTGACCGCGGATGAACCCGTCGGCGCCGAGGATGCCGCTTAAGCGTAGCGCGCCGCTCGCGCCGCCGGGCGCGTCCGGTTTCAGGTCGATCTGCCAGGATACCGCCAAGCCGTTCACCGTTCCCGCCGCGGGGCCGATCGCTCTTGGTCCCTTGCAGCTGCCAGCCAAATCCGCGCCAGCCTGCTGGAACACGCACGATCCGGTGACCGAAAACACCACCGGCGTGCCGGTCGGAATTGCTCCCTCGACGATCCAGACCCCCCCGAAATCCGCCGCCGTGGCGGCGCTGAGCGGGAAACCCAGGGTCGCGCCGGCCAGCAGCGCGGCGCGTACGGAGACCATCTTTTTCATAACGTCCCCCTGTGATCGGCGCCGAGGCCGGCGCCGCCGGCCGCATCGCTACCACGCCCAAGATTGTTGCGCCACGGGGACGCCTGGGTGGTCTCATGGACCGCCGCTATCCTCTGGTCGCGGCGATCGGCCCTGCCTGTTCGCTTCGCCCGCACGTTGGCGGCCATGCTGGGCGACCGCGACGCGGCGCTCGACATGCTGGGGCCTGGTCCTGGAGCGCGACACCGGCAAGCTACTGAGAGATCTCGCCACCGATCCTGATTTCGCCGGCCTGCGTGGCGGTCCCAGCTTCCAGGCCACGGCCTTCGCGGCCCCCGTTTAGGCGGGCGACCGAGAGTCTGCAGTGGGTAGTGCCGGCAGGGATGCTTCGCGGACCCAACGCGGACATGCGCGAACGCCTGACGGTGTGATTTCCAGGAGGGCGGTAGGGCACGAGCGTGCCAGCGCGACAAGGTCAGTTCAAGCCAACTTAACTTGCTTTGCAAGCCCTCCGACCCCGGGCGATTTGGCGCCGTCTCAGCGGGAGGAGGGTTCCATGGGCTGGCGTGCACCTGCGGATGCGGAGATCGCGGCGCCGGACGTCACGGACACGACACCGGAGAACCAGGCGGCGACCCTCCGCAACCAGGACCAGGTCTGGCCGGTGCGCGTCATCCGGTGCGGCGAGGCGGTGCGGCCGCTCCCACCGCACGCCCGTTCGCTCGCCGACCTGACCTTCGAGGTGGGCGACCTCCGCGTCGGCCTCAGCGACTACATGGCCCGCCGCCGCACGGCCGGGCTCCTGATCCTGAAGGGTGGCGAGATCGCGCTGGAGCGATACGGCATGGGCAACGGCCCGGAGAGCCGTTGGACGAGCTTCGGGACCGCGACGTCGATGACCTCGACGCTCGTCGGCGCCGCGCTCCACGATGGCGCGATCGGCAGCCTAGACGATCCCTGCGATCTCTACCTGCCGCAGCTGCTCGGCTCGGCCTACGAGGGCGTCACCGTCCGCAGTGTCCTGCGGATGTGCTCGGGCGTGGCCTGGCGCGAGGACAACGATTCCAACGGACGCTCCGAGGTCCATCGCCTGGGCCGGGCCATGTGGAGCGGGCGCCCAGGCGCCATCCTCGACCTCCTGTGCAGGCTGCCGCGCGCTCAGCCGCAGGGCGTCGTCTTCAATTACTCGACCGGCGAAAGCTGCCTGCTTGGCGCGCTGGTCGCGGCCGCGACCGGGCGACCATTAGCCGACTACTGCGCCGAGACGATCTGGGGGCCTGCCGGCATGGAGGCCGACGGGCGCTGGCAACTCGAGTCCGAGGGCGGCCTGGAGCTGGGCGGTCTGGGAGTCAGCGCCTGCCTTCGCGACGTCGGCCGCTTCGGCCAGCTGGTGCTGGAGGACGGCGAAGCGTTCAGTGGCCGACGGGTCCTGCCGCCCGGCTGGCGCGACCTCGCCGGCCAGCCCGACAGCGCGCCCACCGCCTTCGGTCGGCTCATGCCCGGCTCCCCCGCGGGATACGGCTACCACTGGTGGGCGGTCGGGCCCTTGCCGGGCGGCGTCAACAACGGCGCCTTTCTGGCGATCGGCGCCTACGGCCAGTACATCTTCGTCCATCCGACCGAGCAGGTGGTCGTCGCCATCCAAAGCGCATGGCGTCAGTCTCGAGACAGGGACGCCGAGATCGAGACCGTCGCGCTGCTCCGGGCCGTGGTGCGCGCCCTCCGACCGGAGCCGGCGTCGTAGGCCCCGGCGCGCCGCCAGTTCGCGTCTCAAGACACCGCTGCCACGAGACGCTCGAGGACGGTGTCCCACGGCCGCGCGAGCACCACGGGCAATCCATACCGTTCCGCTTCTTGCCTGAGCCATAGGCCGTGTAGCCAGCTGACGTGGGCGCGCTTGACTTGCGGGCCGGTTGCCGGTTCGCGCGACAGGTAGTTCGCGAGGAATTGCTGTTCATCCGGCTCATGCAAGAAGGCGCCACGAACCCGTCCGTCCTTCGCCTGGCTCGAAAAGCTCGCTTGCGCCGCCAGCGCGGGAAGAATGAAGTCCCCTTCCAACACGACGGGCGTCGAGGCCTCCAGGTGATTGGCGATGACCCCCTCGAGCCCAGGCCTCATGGCGTCGCTCTGCTCGAGCAGATGCTGGATGATCTCGGCCGCCGAGAACTGCTCCGGCGCCGGATGCGTTCTCCAGAAGTGGATCGCTGGCTGTTGTTCGACGGTGGTCATCCGCTCGAGCAGAGCCTGGAAGTCGTCCACCTCGGTAATACCGACACCGAAATAGCCGGCCAGCCGATAGCTAACGGCTGTCTTCCCCACCCCGGACGGTCCGCCGAGGAGTAGGACTTGCCATTGCCTCGCAGGCCGCGCCGCTGATTTGTCCACGGGAATCCCGCCCATCCGCACCTCTCTCGTAGCGGTGTCGGCGACCCGTCGAAAGAGGCAGCAAGGCGCCTGGACATGCTGGCGCGGCGAGGGGCGCGCGCTTAAGCTTGGCCAGGGATCGGCCTGGGAAAAGTGCGCCATGTCCAGTGCCGCCGCGCCGGTCAAGGCGCCACATACCTCGGTCTTCCTGATCCTGCTGATGCCGTTTGGGGTCTCTTCGGGCTATGTCGGGGTTACCCTGGCCTTCCTGCTCGCGGCCCACGGGATGAAGGCCGCGGCGGTCGGCTCGCTCATAGCGCTGGGTGTTCTGCCGCAGACCTGGAAGGTGCTCTGGGCGCCGGTGGTCGACACCACCCTGAACGCCAAGACCTGGTATGTGCTGGGCGCCTTCTTCGTTGGCCTGACGATCATCGCCATGAGCGTCATCAAGACGCCGATGGCGGCGATGCCGCTGCTGGGCGCCCTGGTGGTCGTCTCTTCGATCGCCTCGACCCTGACCAGCATGGCCACCGAGACCTTCATGGCCAACCTCGACCCGCACCTGCAGGGGCGCGCCAGCGGCTGGTCGCAGGCGGGCAACTTCGCCGGCGGCGGGCTGGGAGGCGGCCTTGGTCTGGTGCTCGCCCAGCATGTTCACGCCCAATGGGTGTCGGGCGGCGCCCTTGGCCTGATGTGCATCGCCTGCGCCGCCCCCCTGGCGCTGCTCACCGAGGCCGATCGGACCCACATGCGGCCGAGCCTCGGCGCAACCCTGCGCGAAGTGCTGCGCGACGTCTGGTCGGTGGTGCGCACGCGGGCCGGACTGCTGGTGATCGTCCTGATGCTCCTGCCCCTGGGATCGGGCGGCGCCTCGGGCATCCTGGTCGCCACCGCCAAGGAATGGCGGATGAGCGGCGATCTTGTCGCCCTGGTCGGCGGCGTCGGCGTCGGCCTGGTCTCGATCGTCGGGGCCCTGCTCGGCGGCTATCTCTGCGATCTGATCGATCGGCGCACCGCCTATTGCATCCTTGGGTGCCTGGTCGCGCCGGTGCTCATCGTCACCGCACTGGCGCCACGCTCGCCGCTGGTCTGGGTGGCCTCGTTCCTCGTCTATGGCGCGGTGATCGCCGCCTGCTACGCCGCCTATTCGGCGGTGGTGCTGGAAGTGATCGGTCGCGGAGCGGCGGCCACCAAGTACAACTTCATGGCCTCGGTCTCCAACGTCCCGGTCACGGCGATGCCGATCGTCGACGGGTTCCTGCACGACAGGGCCGGGACAAACGCGATGTTCTTCGGCGAGTCGGCCCTCAGCATCGCCTCGGCGATGATGTTCGCCCTGCTGGTCCTGGCCATCCGCAGATGGGGTCCTGCCCGCCCGCCAACGCGAGCGGCCCAGGGCTAGTCGTCAGTCCGGCCAGGCCAGGCGGGAAGCCGCGCGCCGGGCGCGGCGGTCGGAGACGGAGCTCGAGATGATCTCGTTCGAGGCGAGCGCCCGATCCAGTTCCTCGACGAGCCTCGTGGCGACGATGCTTTCCTCGCCGGGATGGAGGTTGCAGGGGTCCATCAGGAAGTAGCCGTGCTCGATCTCATGGTCGCGCACGATCACGGGGCGGCTTGCCGAGGCAAGCCGGTCGGCCAGGTCCCAGGCCGTGATGTGCGCGAGGTCAGGCTCCACGGCCACCTGCAGCCGGTCGAGGGGGTTGTCGGTGGGGTCGGGAACGATGGCGGCGGTCACGCCGGGCCGCCCCCGCAAGGTGTCCCGCCAGAGATTGAGCGCCTGCGTCTCGCGGGCGCGGACGGCGGCATGGTCGCGCCGCTCCCAGGCTTCCAGCGCCGCGATGGCGCCGGCGATGCCCTCCTTGCCGACCTTCATGCCGCGGCCGATCCCGCTGTTCTGCAGGAAGGTGGCGCGAACGAGATCGCGACGCCCGGCGACGATGCCACCGGTCGGGCCGCCCAGGAATTTGTGCGAGGAGTAAAGCGCCAGATCGGCGCCTGCGGCGAGCGGGCCGCGCAGGTCGTATTCTGATGCGGCGTCGACGATGACCGGTACGCCCTGGGCGTGGGCGATTTCCGCGAACTCCGCCAGTGGCGGCATGCCGTGGCGCACGGTGTGATGGGACACGACATAAAGGGCCGCCGCCGTGCGCTCGCCGATGGCGCCGGCGAGCTGGTATGCGTGGGCCGAGGTCGCCTGACCCACCGGCGCGACGCGTGCGCCGGCGAGGCGGATGGCCTGCTCGACCGGGGCGCCGTAGGAGACCATGTGGCCCGCGAGGATCACGACCTCGTTCTTCAGGCCTGTCGTGTCGGGCAGGCGCTCGATGGCGGCGAGGTCGGCGCCGGTCATGGCGCCGGCTACGCCCAGCGTGATCCCCGAACTGCAGGAGGCGGTCACGAACCCCGCCTCGGCCCCGCAGAGCCGGGCGATCGTAGTGCTGGCCTTGCGCTGCAGGTCGTCGATCTCCACGAACTCGCGAAGGATGGCGCTGACGGCCTCCACCACCTCTGGCGCCACGATGGACGCGCCCAGCGACGTCATCGTTCCCGAGACGTTGATAACGGGGCGAACCCCCAGCCGGGCGCGGATATCGGCGGCGTTCATTGTCTCCACATCACCGCCAGTGTTCAGCCGGCCGCAGGCTGGCCGGATATTGGGTGACGTACTGAGCGAGCCTCGGGCGGTCGCCGGTGTTGGGCGATGCGCCGTGCGGCAGGGCCGAGTTCCAGATGATGAGGTCGCCGGCGTTGGCGGCGATGCGCCGCGCCTCGGCCGAAAGGTCGACACGGCGGGGATCGACGCCCTCGCCCAGGCGCCCGAGCCAGGCGTCGATGCGCTCGTGGAAACCCGGGACCGCCTCGAACGCGCCCTGCTCGGCTGTGGTATCGGTGAGGTAGATCATTCCCTGGACCTGGAAGATCACCGGCGGGACGAGGCTGATGTCCCAGTGGAGGCGCGGGCCGGGGAACTCGACGCCCGGACGGACCGGTGGGTTGAAGCTCACCCGGTCGAGGCTGGTCCAGAGGTCCGCCGTTCCCCAGATCTGCGCGAACGCCTTCAGGAGCCGTGGCGAGGTCCGGCCGGGCGTCAGCGCCGGGTGCTGGAAGAGCTGGACCATGATGCCGTGGTCGGCGAGCCGCCAGGTCGCCGGATCGCCGGGGTCGGCGCCCACGGATGACCAGACCACGTCGGCCAGGTCACGCACCTGGTCGGGCGTGATCACCGCCGGAACGATCACGTAGCCGTTTTCGTCCCAGGCGCGCAGCGCATCCTCGCCCAGCACCGGCGCCGCGGCTTCGACGGCTTCGATGCGTCGCCGCACCGCTTCCGGCGCTGGCGCGCCCGCCGCCACGGCGTCGAACCGGCCCAGCGCCTCGCGATCGAGGCCGCCGGCGCGCGCGTCGGACCAGGCCAGGAGGTCGGAGAAGGCCTCGAAGCGCGGCAGGAGTTCGCGCAACTCTTCGGCCGCCACGCCCAGGGTATTGAGGGCGATGCGGTCGAGGGTGCGGTCGGCGCCGCCCAGCCGACGCCGCTCGCCGCCTCTGGCTCTGCGCCAGAGAGCTTCGACCCGGTGGGCCGCGACCGACCCGGTCACCCCATCTTGAAGACGCATACGCTATTGCCGTCGAGATCGCCCCGTTGGCGAGGGTGGCGAGATCATAGACCTGCCCGAGCACGGCCGGCGAGAGGCGCCGCCGTTCGCCCGCGACGCTTCGATTGTCTGCCTTGGGCGGGGTGGTAGACCCTGGGTTAGCCGGCGGTTGCGGCTCGATGTTGTAAGGAAGAGGACATGCCCTTTGTCGAGAGCGCAGGCGCCCGTATTCACTGGGAGGCGCAGGGGCAAGGGACGCCGGTGTTGCTCATCATGGGCCACCTCTACAGCGCCCGGATGTGGTATCCGCTGTTGTCGGCGCTGACGGAAAACCACCGGGCGATCTATTTCGACAACCGCGGCACGGGCGAAAGCTCGACGACATCCAGGGTGACGGTCGCTG
>Ga0302326_10012174_pt1 | contig 18389 bp, 13 predicted proteins | sample Palsa_T0_3_FD_202264 | JGI IMG/M metagenome (GOLD analysis project Ga0302326, IMG submission 202264) | Peat permafrost microbial communities from Stordalen Mire near Abisko, Sweden - Palsa_T0_3 | ecosystem: Environmental > Terrestrial > Soil > Palsa > Peat permafrost | place: Sweden: Abisko...
CGCGAGTGGTCCGTGGAGCTTCTTCCGCGCCTACGGGGCGACGGTGGAGCAGGCGTCCGGGATGCCGCACGCCAATGGCCTCGCCGCCTGGCCGCCGGTCCTCCAGCACGCCGCCTACGGCGATCCGGTGGCCGGGATCTACGCAACCGCCGCGGTGCTCGCGGCCCTGCACGGACGCGACAGGGTCGGCGGCGCCTGGATCGACCTCGCCCAGGTCGAGTGCCTGTTCCAGCTCGGGGCCGACGCGATCATCGCCGCCCAGCTCGACGGCGATCCGCCAAGGCTTGGAAGCCGCAACGCCCTGATCGCGCCAAGGTGCGTCGTGCGGACCGCCGCCAGGGAGAACGTCGCGGTGGTCGTGACCAACGAGCGTGAGTGGCGCGCCCTCTGCACGGTGCTGGAGCGGCCGGAATGGGCCGGCGATCCCGGGCTTTCCTCGCCGGCCGGACGCAACACCCGGGCCGCGGCGATCGAGGCGGCGCTGGCGCTGTGGGCGGCGAAGCGACCCGGCGCGGCGGCCGCGGCCCGCGAACTCCAGGCGGCGGGGGTTCCGGCCGCCCCGGTGACGCCCAGCCACATGCTGGCCCGCGAGCCGCACAACACCGCGCGCGGCTCTTGGATCAGCATCGAGCGCCGCTACGTCGGCCGCCACATCATGGCCGCGCCGCCCTATCGGATCGACGGCGAGCGCCCGGCGGTGGATCGGCCCGCGCCGCTGCTGGGCGAGCACACCGCTGAGGTCCTGGCCGAGCTCGCATGACGCCCGCTCCAGGCCGGCCGGCTGACTGATGGCGACGACGACGCCCGCGGCGACCCAGGTCGCGGCCCCGCCAAGCGAGGGCCGGGTGCGGATCCTCGCCAATCCGCTGCTCTGGATGGTGGCGCTCGCCTACGCCTGCAACTTCATGGATCGCAGCATCGTCGCGACCCTGGCCCAGGCGATCAAGCTCGACCTCGTGCTCACCGACGCGCAGCTCGGCCTGCTGCAGGGCTTCGCCTTCGTGGTCCTCTATTCTGTCGCCGGCGTTCCGATCGCGCGGTTGGCCGAGCGGTTGAACCGGGTCAACATCATCACCGTCTGCCTGCTGGTCTGGTCAACCATGACCATGGTCTGCGGCCTCGCCGGCTCCTTCGTCCAGCTGCTGCTCTTCCGGGTCGGGGTCGGGGTCGGCGAAGCCGGCTGCAATCCCTGCTCGCACTCGATGATCGCCGACGCCTTCGCGCCCAAGGAGCGGTCTCGGGCGCTCTCGGTCTACATGCTGGGCGCGACCTTCGGGACGATGTTGGGGGCGATGTCGGCCGGAGTGATCGCCGACCACCTCGGCTGGCGGATGGCCTTCGTGATCGTCGGCGCGCCCGGCATCGTGCTGGCGATCGCGATGAAGCTGATCGCCAGGGACCCCGGCCGCACCCAGGCGGAGACGACCCCCGCCGAGGTGCATGCGACGCGGTTCTCGGCCGTGGTGAAGAAGCTCGCGACCACCCCGGCGCTCGTCCACATGGTGCTGGGATTTACCCTCGCCTCGTTCGCGACCGGATCGATCGGCGCCTTCACCCAGCCCTATTTCGTCCGCGACTTCGGTCTCAGCTACAGCCGCCTGGGGCTGACCTTCGGGCTCCTGGGCGGCCTCACCAGCGCCGCGAGCCTGGCGATCACCGGCCGGCTCACCGACTGGGCGACCAACCGCAGCCTCGCCTGGCACGGCTGGCTGCCCCTCGTCGGCATCGCGGTGAGCGGCCCCTCATCGCTGATGGCCTACACAGCCGGCGACTGGCGGATCGCCATGGTCTGGGTCTTCCTGGCCGGCTTTTTTCTCTATCTTTTCATCATTCCATCGCTCAGCGCCTTCCACAAGCTGCTGGGCGCGCGGATGGTGGCGACCGGCATGGCGCTGATCCTGATGTTCCAGAATTTCGTCGGCCTGGGGGCCGGGCCGCTGGTCACCGGGACCTTCATCGACGCGGCGAGCCAGCACCTCTTCTCGGCCGCGGCGCTCGGCGATTTCAAGGCCCTGTGCCCGGGCGGCAAGGCCGCCGCCGGCGCGACGATCGCGCTCGCCCACGTCTGCCACACGACCCTGACCAGCGCCACGCGCACCGGCCTGCTGCTGACGGTGGTCGTCGAGGCGTGGGCGGCCGTCCATTTTGCCATCGCCGCCGGCTATGTGCGGCGCGAACTCGCCGGGGCCGCCCATGGCTGAGAGAGCGCGCGCGAAGAGGGTACAGAGGCGCCCGATCGGATCGGTGCTGATCGCCAACCGCGGCGAGATCGCGATCCGCATCGCCCGCACCGCGGCCGACCTCGGGATCGCGACGGTCGCCGTCTACGCCGAGGACGACGCCCAATCTTTGCACACCCGCGAAGCCGACCGGGCCCTGTCGCTGGGCGCGAGCGGGGCGGGGGCCTATCTCGACGGGGCGCGGATCATCGCCCTGGCGGTGGAAGCAGGTTGCGAGGCGATCCACCCAGGCTACGGTTTCTTAAGCGAAAATGCCGGACTCGCCCGGGCCTGCGAGGAGGCCGGCCTGATCTATGTCGGGCCTGCGCCGGCGACGCTGGAAGCCTTCGGCGACAAGGCGCGGGCGCGGGCCGTGGCCGAGGGCTGCGGGGCGCCGGTCCCGCCCGGGATCAGCCGGCCGGTGACGGTCGAGGAGGCCGCGGCGTTCCTGGCGAGCCTGGGCCCCGGCGGGGCGATGATGCTCAAGGCCATCGGTGGCGGCGGCGGGCGCGGGATGCGGCCGGTCGAGCGGGCCGAGGACGTGGTCGAGGCCTTCGCCCGCTGCGCCTCGGAGGCGCAGAAGGCGTTCGGCGAGGGCGGGCTCTATGTCGAGGCGCTGCTGACAAGGGCGCGGCACATCGAGGTCCAGATCATCGGCGACGGAACCGGTGAAGTCGCACACCTCTGGGACCGGGAGTGCAGCCTCCAGCGCCACCGCCAGAAGCTGATCGAGATCGCCCCGGCCTTCGGCCTGCCGCCGGCCCTGCGCGCCGAGATGCTCGATGCGGCCACCAGGCTCGCGGCGGCGCTCGCCTATCGCGGCGCCGGGACGATCGAGTTCCTGGTCGACGCCAGGCCGGGGGTTCCGGCGCGGTTCGTGTTCATCGAGGCCAACGCCCGGCTCCAGGTCGAGCACACCGTCACCGAAGAGGTCACCGGCCTCGATTTGGTGGCGATCCAGTTCCAGATCGCCGCCGGCAAGACCCTCGCGCAGCTCGGCCTTCGCCAGGCCGATGCGCCGGCGCCGCGAGGCGTGGCGCTGCAGGCCAGGGTCAACATGGAGACGATGGCGGCGGACGGCTCGCTGCGCGCCAGCGGCGGGGTGCTGACCGCCTACGATCCGCCGTCGGGCCCAGGGGTGCGGGTCGACGGCTTCGGCTACGCCGGCTACGCCACCAGCACCCGCTACGATTCGCTGCTGGCGAAGGTCATCGCCCACGGGCCCGACCTCGAGGCGGCGGTGGCCAGGTCGCGCCGGGCCCTCAGCGAATTCAAGATCGCCGGGCCAAGAACCAACATCGGCTTTCTGCAGGCGCTGCTGAAGAGCCCGGCGATCACGAAGGGCGCGCTCCACACCCGCTATGTCGAGGAGCACCTTTCCCAATTGCTGGCGGCCGCCGTCGACCGGCCGCGCTATTTCGAGCCCGAGGGCGGGCAGGGCGTGCGGATCGCCGGGACCAGGGTCGATCCCAACGACCCCTTGGCGGTGCTGAGCCTGAAGGCGCCTTCGCCGACCTCTTCGCGGCCGCCAGCGGCGGCGCCCGCCGCGGTGGAGATCATCGGTCCGGACGGATCGGTCCCGGTGGCGGCGCCGATCCAGGGGATGCTGATCGGCCTTTCGGTCGGCGTCGGCGACCCGGTGCGCCTGGGCCAGCCGGTGGCCCTGATCGAGGCCCTGAAAATGGAGCACGTGGTCGGCGCGCGGGTCGCCGGCATCGTCCGCGAGATCGCCCTCGAGATCGGCGATACGATCTTCGAGGGAACGCCGATCCTCTTCATCGAGCCGGCCGAGGTCAGGGGCGGCGACTTTACCGCCGAGGCCCCCCCCGACCTCGACGCGATCCGTCCCGACCTCGCCGAGATCCAGAAGTTCCAGCACTTCGCCACCGACGCCGGAAGGCCCGAGGCGACCGCCAAGCGCCACGATATCGGCAAGCGGACGGCCAGGGAGAACATCGCCGACCTCTGCGATCCGGGCTCCTTCGTCGAGTACGGGGCGATCGTCACCTCCGGGCGGCTGCGATCCGACAGCCTGGAGGCGCTGGAGGCGCGGATCAGGAAGACCGCGGCCGACGGGATGGTGATGGGGGTGGGCAGGGTCAACGGCGACCTGGTCGGCCGCGACAACGCCCGCTGCGTGGCGATGAGCTACGACTACACGGTGCTGGCCGGCACCCAGGGAGGCAAGAACCACCAGAAGACCGACCGGATGCTGGGCGTCGCCGAGAAATACCGGCTGCCGGTGGTGCTCTACACCGAAGGGGGAGGGGGGCGGACGACCGGCGGGCCGCGCAACCTCGACGACGACCGGATGGTGACGGCGGGGGGCCTGGACACCGCGACCTGGCGCCAGCTCGGCAAGCTCTCGGGCCTGGTCCCGATCGTCGGGGTGAATTCCGGCTACTGCTTCGCCGGCAACGTGGTTTTGCTGGGCGCGTGCGACGTGATAATCGCCACCCGCGATTCCAGCATCGGCATCGGCGGCCCGGCCGTGATCGAGGGCGGCGGCCTTGGCGCCTATGCGCCCGGCGAAGTGGGGCCGGTCTCGATCCAGGAGCCGAACGGGGTGATCGACATCCTGGTCGAGGGCGAGGCCGAGGCGACCGACGCGGCCCGGCGCTACCTGTCGTTCTTCCAGGGCCGCTTTTCCCGCTGGAGCGCCCACGACCAGCGCAGCCTGCGCCACGCGGTGCCAGAGAACCGCCGCTCGGTCTACAATGTCCGCGCCATCATCGAGACCCTGGGCGATGTCGGCACGATGCTGGAGCTTCGGCCCCGGTTCGGGGTTTCGATGGTGACCGCCTTCATCCGGATCGAGGGCCGCCCGCTTGGGGTGATCGCCAACAACTCCAATTCGCCCACCGGCGGGGCGATCGATTCCGACGGCGCGGACAAGGCCTCACGGTTCATGCAGCTCTGCGACGCCTTCGATATTCCCATCCTGTCGCTGATCGACACGCCCGGGAACATGGTCGGGCCCGAGGCGGAGAAAACGGCGCTGATTCGCCACTGCGGGCGGATGTACGTGGCCGGCGCCAACATCACCGTTCCCTACTTCGTGGTGGTGCTGCGCAAGTCATACGGCCTGGGGGCGCTGGCGATGTCGACCGGCAGCTTCGAGGAGACTTTCTTCTCGATCTCGTGGCCGACCGGCGAGTTCGCTGGCATGGGCCTGGAGGGCTCGGTGAAGCTCGGCCGCCGCGCCGAACTGGCGGCGATCAAGGACATCGCCGCGCGCAAGGCCCGCTACGACCAGCTGGTTGCCGAGGCCTACGACTGGGCCAGGGCCCTCAACGCCGGCACCGTCGCCAGCGTCGACGACGTGATCGACCCGGCCGACACCCGCAAGTGGCTGATCATGGGCCTGGAGTCGGCGCCGCCCGTGCTTCCCCGGGATGGCAAGAAGCGGGCCTGGGTGGACGTGTGGTGAGAGGGGTCATCGAGAAGGCCCCAGCCTAGGTGATGAATGCGCCGCGGTCGGCCGGCGGGCTGGAGATGCAACCTACAAGCGTCGAAATCCGCGGTGGGACGCAGTCGGCGCCGAGCCCTCGCCACCCGTCTCGCTCCCCTCAGCTCCCGCTTCCCGCCAGGTAGGCCGTCGACTCTTCGCCGACGATCTCCACCAGGTTGCCGATGGTGAGGTTGGCGTCGATCAGGTGCAGGCCCCAGTCCTTCTGGACCTGGCCGCCCAGGACGACATCGCCGGGGATGTCGTTGGCCCGGCGGCCGCCTTGCGTGGGATGGACGGTGACGGCGAGGTAATTGCCGTGCGCGTTCGAGACGCACTCCCCGGTCAGCAGCCCCGGCAGCTCGACGAACGGGGTCGCTATCGTCTGCGGCGGATTGGTCCAGGCGGGCTGGGCCTCGGATGTGTCGACGATCTGGACCGCGCGGGTCGGCATGAACGCCTTCAACGGCCCCGAACCGCCGCCGACGGCCGCCGGGTTCACGCACGCCGCCACCGTGCCGTCCTTACCCTGGCCGAAGAAGCTGGTCGGGGGCGGCGGTGAATCGGCGCGGAAGCTGGCAAAGGCGATCACGCACCCGAGCTGCTCCGCCGTATGGCAGAGCGGCACGCTCTTGAACGCGCCACCCACGTCGCGCCCCGGCGGGACCTGCAGGGTGGTCCCCATCAGGATCGCCGAAATCAGCCGCCTCTGGGCGGGCTTGCCGTCGATCTCCTGCGCGATCAGCTGGGTGAGGACCCCCGATCCCTGGCTGTGGCCGATCAGCACGACGCCGCGGCCGTGGTTGTCGTGGGCCAGGTACTGGTTCCAGGCGTCGCGGACATCATTGTAGGCCAGCGCCGGATCGCCGCCGGCCATCGCCTTGCCGGCCATGCGCGCGGCCAGCGCGGTCAGGGTGTGCTGACGATAGATCGGCGCATAGAGGCGGCACTTGGCGCCAAAGCGGGCGAACTGTTGGAGAACCACCCTGGTCTCTTCGGGTTCAATCGCCATCGTCGCGTTGGCCCCCGGGTCGCGCGAGACGGTCGGATAGACATAGAAGCAGTCGATCGGCGCGGCCGGATTGGCGTGGAAGCGGTCGACCGTCGTCGTCCCGTCGGCGTGGATGGCGGTCGCGTCCAGATCGACCGCGCAGGCGTCGCTGCGGCCCGGGCGGCAAAGCCAGGTCGACGGATCGGCATAGTCGTTGCGGGTCTGCGCCGCCGGCGCCGAGGCCTGCGCATGGACGGCGCCGCCAAAACCGCTCGCGGCGGCGGCCAGCGCCAGAGCCGCCAGGATACCCTTGAACATGGTCCCTCCCCGGGGAGTCGGTTTGTGATGTGGCCGAAGAATGCGACGGCGCGACCGGGCTGGTCCAGTTAAAGCCTGCGGGATATTTCCTGTAACGGATCCCCCGCGCCTTCATGAGGTAGCGCCTGGAGAGACGAGTGAAGACCTTCGATACCCTCGTCGAGATCAAGGCGTCGGCTGACGGGATTGTCGCGGTCCTGTTCGACGTCGAACGCTGGCCGAAATGGACGTCGACCATGACCAGTGTCGAGCGACTGGACGATGGATCGCTCGCGGTCGGAAGCAGGGCTCGGATAGTTCAACCCAAACCGGGGGCGTCGCCCCATCCAAGACGTTGTCAAACCCGGCGGTTGGCCCCACGATTTCAAGCGATGGCCGACCAGGCAGAGCCAGAAACACCTCAGGGGCCGGCTGGTGGCTCGACGCAGGCGGCTGCCTCGGATGCGGTCGCGGTTCCAGCTCCGGAGGTTTCGGCGCCCATGCTCGACGTCCATGCCCCGCACGAAACCATTCACACGTGGAAGGACTTCCTCACCCACATGGCCGCAATCGTCGCCGGCCTGGTTATCGCCGTCGGCCTCGAGCAGACGGTCGAGTTCTTCCACCATCGGCATCAGCGCGAGCAGCTGGCGGCGGCGCTGCTGAAAGACGGCGAGGCAAATCGGGGATATATCAAGGGCGACATCGCCAAAGCCCACGCCGTCCTCGATTGGGCGCTCGGAGAAGCTACGGCCTTGGAGCGCGCCGGATCGACCGGCCCGCTGACCCTGCGCCGCATGCCGCCCGGTTTCATCGGTTCTCCCGACGCGGGCGTCTGGCCCTCGGCGAAGGCCAGCGGCGTGACCAATCTTCTTCCCGCCAGCGCCCAGAACTGGCTCGAGTATCTGGCCGAAGAGTACAACGAAACATTCGTCTCTTCCGCTAGTGCGAGCGGACAACTCTCTCTGGCGTACGCCGCCCTGGATCAAACCATTATTGGCCACGCAACAGAGACTCCGTCCGGCGAAATCGATGTCTCCACGCTCACCGTAGCGCAACGCTCGATGGCCGTGGAGCGCCTGCGCGCCATCGCCGAACACGCGCGTGATGTCATCCGACACCTGCTGATCTACGACGCCGGCAACGAATTCATCCTCTCGACGCCTCTCGACCAGCTGGATACGCCCGAGGCGGGGAAGCGGTACTCACAGATCTACGAGCGAGAGCTGGAAGTCCATCCGGCCGCCAACTTTGCCTTCGGCGGCTCTTAAGAGCGATATCCGCGGAGGTCGAACAACCCTCCTTCGTCTCGGCGTGACAGAGCGCCGAGCACTTCCCCCTTGCAGCCGACCGCCTACCCTGTCGACGCTGCTGTGGGGGAAGGTGGGCGGCGTCATCCACTCCCGCACGAGAAAAAGCTCTGCCCCGGCGGCTCGCGCCGACGTAGGCTTGGGGGCGCAAAGCCGTGGGGGTTCCGGTCGTGCCCGTTAGCGACAAGCTCGTAATCAGTCCATCCCCGAGGCGCGCGCCTCGAGATCCCCCTGGCCGGCGCCGCCGAACACCCCCTCCACCCCCTGAGGCTCGCGCCCCAGGGGGTCCCCCTCCCCCTGCGGTGGAGGAGCTAATGGTAATTGTATCAAATATTTGCATCCTTATCCTAAAGTGCAACGCGATCACGTCGCCGGCCGAAGCAAACAGGCTTCGACGCCCCGCCGTGGCGGATAGCCGCTCGTGAGCGCTCGCCGGGGCTTGGGCGCCCTGAGCGCGGCTTGGGCCATCGCCGCGTTCGTGGTCGTCACCTTGGGGCTGGGCCTCTGGGGCTGGCTCGACTACGGCTATCGGCTCGACGAAGCGGCCTATCGCGCCGTGGGCCTCTTCGATGTCGACGGCTTCGCTTACCAGAGCCACCCCGGCGATGCCGACTGGCGCTTCCTGGTCGGCCGCTGGACGGCGCTGATCGGCGCGTTCGGGGCCGCAATCTTCGCCATCGGCGCGGTGCTGCAGGAGCGCGGCGCCCGCGCCGTGGCGCGCCTGATGCGCCAGGACGTGATCGTGATCGGCAGCGAGGGCGTCGCCACCAAGGCATTCGAGACGGCGCGCCGAGGCAGGAGTGTGCTGTGGGTCGGCGCTCCCAGCATCTCCGCCCAGTCGCTGCGATCGATCGCCGTGCCCTGGCCGGCGGACGATCACGAAGTCACCGTCACCGCCTATGCCCGCGGGGCCAACCACGTCCTCCTGGCCGAGGACGACGACGCCGACGCCCTGGTGCTGGCCCGCGCCGCGCGCTCCACCGCGCCCAACGCCTTCATCACGGTGCTGATGCGCGATGTGCGCCTGGCCGAGGACGCCGCCGCCACCTTCAACGAGCCACGCACACGGGTCCTCTCCGTCGCCAGCGTCTCGGCCCGGGCGCTGATCATCGCCCATCCGCCGTTCCTGATCGCCAGGGACCTGGGCCACCTCCGGATCCACGGCCTGATCGTGGGCTTTGGCCAGACCGGCCAGGCGATCGCGCGCGAGCTGATCGTCAACTGCCGGACCACCTTTCTTGGCCTGCCGCGGATCACCGTCGTCGATCCCAACGCCAAGGCGCTCGAAGGCGTCCTTCGCGTCCGCGCCCCCGAGATCGACGCCTGCGCCGAGTTCTCGTTCATCGAGGGGGCGATCGGCGCGGAGGGCGTGTCGCCGGACTTCGGCGAGCTGGGCAGGGAGATCGGGCAGGCCGGACCGGTGACAGCGGCCTACGTCTGCCTGCACGCCGATTCCGAGGCGTTGAGCACGGCCGGAATGCTGCAATCCCTATTGCGGGCGGTGAATGTGGCGCCGCCGCCGATCTTCGTTCGCCTGCGCGACGAGGATACGCTCCCTCGTTCGGCTCGCGCGCCGGGCGGGTTGAACGCCCTGACGCCCTTCGGCGATCTGGATTCGATCATCGGCGCCAGCGAATACCTTTCCGACAACCCCGAAAGCGCCGCGCGCGGGGTTCTGGAGGCCTATCGCGCCGCCCTGCCGGCCGAGCGGCGGCTCGATCCATCGGCGCAGCCATGGGACGAGCTGGACGAGTCGTTCCGCCAGTCCAACCGCGACGCCGCGGCTCACATTGCGGCGAAACTGGCCAGCGCCGGCGTCGATCCAGCCCTGTGGGTTGGGCTCGCCGGGCCGCCCCGGCTCGGGGCCGAGAGCCAGCTCTTCGCCGACGATGAAGCGCTGGATCGGCTCGCTGAACTCGAGCACGATCGATGGTGCGCTCAGCGCCGGATGGAGGGGTGGCGTCATGCTAGCGCCGGCGCCAAAGACGATTCCAGGCGCCTGCACCCCGATCTGGGGTCCTATAAGGACCTCACGGAGCAGACGAAAATGTACGACCGCGCCATCGTCCGCCAGACGCGCCTCACCTGCTGGGGGCCGGGGGCGGCGCGGGACTGACGGGTTCAACCCATGCCTTGGCTTCGTGGGCTAGAGTGGACGCCTCTGAACGGCGATTTTTGCCGTTGCGGAACGCCCGGAGCGCCGGCTAGCCTGCGTTGGGACGGCCGCAAGGAACCTTCTCCGGGGAATCTCAGGTTAGAGTTCCCGCGCCTCGATGAGGACCGCTGATGTCACCATCGCCAGGATTTCCGCCGGTCGCATGCCTGGGGATGCTGCTCGGACTTGCGCTCGCCCCGCGCGTGGCGGCCGAGCCCACGTATCTGAGCTGCGCGGACCTGAACAACAACCGCGTCTACTATGCCATCGATACCAGGGCGCGCGTGCTGCGGGCTTACGACGATGGCTACGAGGCAATCTATACGGTCCCGATCGAGGTAACCGGCGTCGCCTATTCCTGGCGTGTCCCGCAGACCGATACCGACGGCGGAACGATCAACCGAGTGACTCTCCAATATTCACTCCACACTAGGCCGGGCGGATGGCAGTTCTGGATCGGCCGCCACTGGATCTACGAGGGGCTGTGCCAGGTGCTGGACGGCCTTCCAGGTCCAAGAATCTAGTTTCTCTGGGCAAAGTCCCTAGAGCCTGGCGCAGATGGCGGCGTCGGATTTGGTGAAGCTGGCGTCGGCGCCCAGGGTCTCATCGAGGATCTTGATCCCGGCGGCGCAGTCGGCCACGGCCTCGGGGCGCCGTCCGGCCTTGGCCAGGATCTCGGCGCGCCAGACCAGCAGGTCCCCATGGTTGGGGTGAATTCGGCCGTAGCCGAGATCGTAATTGTGCTTGGCCTCGTCGATGTCCTTGAGGGCCAGGGCCAGGTGGCCACGGTCCGACTCGACCATGGCCAGATACTGGAAGGCGATGCCGGTCTGGGGATGGGCCGCGCCGAAGGCCCGGTGAAAGATGGCGATCGCAGTCTCCAGGGCCGAAGCGGCGGCGTCGGCCTGGTGCTCGCCCTCCAGGATCTGGCCCTCCATGGAATAGGCGTCGGCGAGCCTTGGGTTGTCGCCGTCCAGGACGACACGATCGATCGCCAGCGCGTTTTCGATGTCGGTCCGCGCCGGACCCAGGCTGCCGGCCGCCAGATTGTTCAGCGCCAGCGCGTACCAGGCGTTCGCGGTCGAGAGGTGCCGGTCGCCGACCGAACGACGGTAGATCCTCAGCGACTCCGAGAGGGCGGCGTCGGCGGCCGCGAACTGGCCGTCATCCGACAACAGGAGCCCGCGCGTATGCAACGCCGAGGCGAGCTTGGCGGGCGGCAGCGTCCGGATCGAACGGTAGAGCTTCAGGGCGGCGTCGAGGCGCGCCAGCCCGCGCTTGAGATCGCCGCTGCTGTAGAAGAGGCGCGCCTGCTCGGTGTCGACGTCGGCGACCAACAGGGGATTGGCCTTGCCAAGGGGGCCGAGCGCCCTTTCAGCCATGCCGATGGCGTTCATCGCCTGCTTCGATTTGCCGAGCGAATCGTAGGCGCCGGCCAGCTGGATCAAGGCGCCGACGCCGTCGGGCCCGGCGCGCCGGACGGCCGGGAGCGACCTGCCGATCTCGCCCACCAACTCCCGCTGAAGGCCAAGGTTGTTATAGGCTTGGCCGAGCGCCTGGAGGATGCGCGCATGGATCACGGGCTGGTCGGCGAGCTCGATCCGGGCCCGATCGGCGCCGCGGGCCAGAAGCGTGAGGGCGCTGATCGACCGGGGATTCTCGGTCGCCGGGTTGATGAGCTGGTAGGTCCCGATCAGGTAGTCGGACGCCGCCCGGGCCGAAGCGCTTTCGCGCTCGGCGATCGCGCGTTGCTTTTCGGCTTCGATCCTCTGGGTGTTGGCGTAGATCGCCAGGCCGCCGGCAAAGACCATTCCGGTCAGGGAGGCCCCGCTCAGTGCGGCCAGGCGCCGAACCCGACGCTGGGTCTCGCGCTGGATGAGATCATCCAGCCGGATCCCGGCAAGGCCGGCGACCAGCTTCAGCTTGGCGACGCGCCGGCCGTCCTTGTGGGCGCGAATGTCGGCGGCGTTGGGTTCGGCCGGACGCTCCGAGAGGGCGCCGTCCTTGCCGATGTGAAACCGCAGCGCCGGCGGAAAGCACTCCCGCGCCTCGGCCCCGGGCATTGCCGAGGCGAACGGCTCGCCGTCGGCGATGAGCGCGAGAATCCGAGCCTCGCCGCTGAGGCGCTTGAAGGTCAGCACCTCCTCCCCGACCCATCTGGACCGGGCGGCGGCCGGCGAGCAGATCACCACGAGGAAGAGGGACGCACTCAGCGCGGCGGTGAGTTCGGCGCCAAGATCGGTCGACGCCGAGAGCTCGGCGCGATCACGGAAGATCGGCGCGAGTCGGCGGGGGACAGGACCGACGACGGTGGCGGCGCCAACCAGCTTGGACGGGATGGCATAGGTCTCCAGCGCCCGGTGCAGCCAGTTGGCGACCGCCTTGTCCTGATGGCTGTAGCTTATGAAGGCGCGATAGAGCGGAGCCTCGAGGCCGGGCGGTTTTGCAACGGCGTCCGTGGGCGCGCGCCTAGATGCGTCGCGCTTCTCGACGGCGACGAAGGGTCGATCCGACGAGACCGAAGCCGACCAGCAGCAGCGCCCAGGTCGTGGGCTCGGGCACGGCCGCGGTGTTGAAGTCGAGCACGCCGGTCGAGGGGTCGAAGGTCGCGTCCAGCACGGTGTAGCCGCTGGTGCAATCGGGGTCGCCCCCACCACCCGAGCCTTTTCCGATCGGATCGCCAAAGCAGGCGTAGGCCAGGAGTTGCGGGGCGCCCGAGTCCGGCGAGCCGTTGGTGAACGCATCCACGGTGGAGACATAGGTCAGGGTCTCGCTGGCGCCGGCCGCCAGCGACCCCAGATTCTCGGAAAAATTCGTCTCGTTCCACTGGTAGGCGACTTCCTGCGCCGAAGAGGCGATCTGCGCAAAACCGGCGGGCGTGCTCGCGCCCGCGGGCGCGGTGAGCGAAACCCCGCCGCCCGCCGCGAGCGCGACGGTTCCGGCGTAGTCGGCGACCGTCGTCGGGGGGACGCCAGCCACCCTGTCGAGGCTGACCGTGAAGGAGTAGGCGGCCGCGGCGAGATCCGAGCCGTAGAGTGAATTGCTGGAGCCGGTCGAGGTGAAGGCGCCGAAGGTCTTGGAGCTCGTTGTCGGGGTCGAGCTATCGATGTTGCCCGTATTGGGATCGGCGACGAAAAAACCGAAGCCGGCCGGCGTCACCGAACTTTCGAGCGTGACCTGGGGGATGGCGGTGCCGGTGGTGTTGGTGATCGTCACCGAAAGCTCGGTCGTCGCCTGCACGTAGGACGCGAAGCCGAGCGCGGTCGCGTCATCGGCGAAACTGATCGTCGAGGGATTGGAGGCCGTCGGCAGGTAGTTGGTGAAGTCCTGATAGCGACCATAGCTGTTCGTCTCATTGATCTGGACCGGCGAGGACGAGGCTGGGGCGCCGGTGAAACTGGCGCTGGTCGGCGTGCCGACGCTGTAGGTCACGGTCTCGGTGGAGCTGACCGTCAGGCCCGCGGCGTGCGCGAGCGGGGCCGCGCCGGCGAACAACAGGAGAGCGATCGCTCCGGCGGCAAGACTTCTGTTCATCGGCGCCCCTCTCGATCAGTTTCCCGGGCCGGTCCCCATCCGCGGGACCCCAAACCCAGAATACTGTTATGACAAGGCCCGCTCCGGGTCAAAGGTTCAACCGACCGGCGCTCGACGGGAGGTCGCCGTCGCGGCGCTACGCCGGGCGGTGCGTGGTGCCGGGGCCGTAGGTCACGAACAGCATCCGGACGTCCTGCTGGGCGACGGCGCGGTGCCAGGCGCCCTTGGGAACCACCAGGGTCGAGCCGGGGGTCATCGCCACCTCGCGCCGCTTGCCGTCCTCTTCCAGAACCACGGTCAGCCGGCCCTCCAGCAGGACCAGGATCTCGTCGCCCTGCGGATGCATTTCCCACTGGGGCCAGTCGCCGGACCCGGTCCCGACGGTCACCAGCGTCGCCTTGACGGCCGGGTCCTGGCCTATCCTGCGCCAGAAGACCTCGCCGCCGTCGTGTCGGGCCACGGCGCCATTGCCATCGAGGCTGAGGTAGGTGGTCTCGAGGTCGTAGGTGGTCATAGCTTGGTTCCTTCACGCGTTCTTGGGACGCCGCGCCGCGCCAGGGCTCACAACGGCCAAGTCGCAGGAAGCGTCGTCACCTCTCACGTCTACCATGACTTGCTTCTGTTATATGGCAATAGTTCTCCTTCAAAGAAATTATATAGCGGGACAATTCCCGGCGAAGTTCGGCGCGCTTTTCGGGTCATCGCAGTGGTGGGCCCGTCGGCCGTCTATTTTGTCCGCAGATTACGCAGATTACGCAGATGAAGGTGGGGCGCCTTCGGCCGCGAAAGCGGCCAAGGAAAAACTCCCGTGGGTTCTCGGCCCTAACGGGTTCGAATATGGGCCTTCGGCCAAGAGAACATCTGCGTAATCTGCGTAATCTGCGGACAACTTCTTAGTCTAGTTGATCGTGCCGACGCCCGGTTGGAGCGTCTTCGGCGTCCCCCGCCCGGGCGGTCAGTAGTAGCGGGGGATCGGGCCAAGCTGCGGAGTCGTGTTGGGAGCCGAGGTCGAGGAAGATCTCGTCGACATAGCACCAGCCCCAGCCTTCGGGGGGATCGTAGCCCTCGATGATCGGGTGACGGGTGGCGTGGAAGTGGGCGGTGGCGTGCCGGTGGGGGGAATCGTCGCAGCAGCCCACGTGGCCGCAGAAGCGGCAAAGGCGCAGGTGAAGCCAGATCGAGCCGATCTTCAGACACTCCTCGCAGCCCTTGGCGCTGGGCGTGACCTTGCGGATCGACGCGACGTGCGTGCATTTCTTCTCAGGCATTGGCGCTCTCCATCTTCAGGGCGGCCTGGTCGGCGAGATACCGGTGGAGTTCGGCCACGACCTGCGCGCCCTCGCCGACGGCGGCGGCGACCCGCTTGGTCGAGCCGGAGCGCACGTCGCCGATGGCGAAGACGCCAGGCAGGCTCGTCTCGAACGGCCGGGCGCGAGGGACGGCGTCTGGCCCCGCGAGCAGGAACCCGCGGGTGTCCAACGTCGCGCCCGACGCCGCCAGCCAGTCGGTGGTCGGGTCGGCGCCGATGAAAAGGAAGAGGTGGGCCACCGGCATCGCCGTCTCGCTCGCGGTCCGGACATGGCGCCAGGTCACCGACTGGAGGCTGCCGCCTTCGCCGACGAGACCGGTGACCTCTGCGTCGGTGACGAGCTCGACGTTGGGCAGGTCGGAAATCCGGTCGATCAGGTAGCGCGACATGGTGGCCTCGAGTCCCGCCCGGCGGATAAGCATCCAGACCTTGCGGGTGTGGCCGGCGAGGTAGACGACCGCCTGGCCGGCGGAATTGCCGCCGCCCACCAGCGCGACCTCCTGGCCGGCGCAGAGGCGCGCCTCCAGCGGCGAGGCCCAGTAGTGCACGCAAGAGCCCTCGAAGGCGTCGAGGTGGGGGACGGCGAGCCTGCGGTAGCGGGCGCCCGAGGCGACGACCACGGCGCGGGCGCGGACCGCCTCGCCGTCGGCGAGTTCGAGACGGAAGCCCTCCGCGGTGGCCGTCAGGCCGCTCGCCTGGTCGGGGATGGCCATTTCGACCCCGAACTTCAGGGCCTGGTTGTAGGCCCGCGCCATCAGGGCCATGCCGGTGATGCTGGTGGGAAAGCCCAGATAGTTCTCGATCCGCGCCGATGCGCCCGCCTGGCCGCCGAAGGCGCGGCAGTCGAGAGTCAGAACCGAGAGGCCCTCCGAGGCGGCGTAGACGGCGGTGGCGAGCCCCGCCGGCCCCGCCCCGACAATCGCGACATCGTAGAGACGGGTCTCGTCGATCGGGCTGACCATGCCCATGCAGCGGGCGAGTTGCCGTTCGTCGGGATTGCGCAGCAGCTGGCCGCCGGGACAGAGGACGATCGGCAGGGCCCCGGGATCGACGTGGAAGCGCTCGATCAGGGCCCGCGCCTCGGCATCGGTCTCGGGATCCAGCGCCCGTTGCGGCTGGCCGTTGCGGGCCAGGAACCCCTGCAGGCGAAGGACATCGCCATTGCCGGGCCGGCCAACGATGATCGGGCCTGAGCCGGCGGCCTCGATCAGGCCGACCCGGCGCAGGATCAGCGCCCGCATGATCCGCTCGCCAAGATCCGCCTCGGCGATCAAGAGCGCCCGCAGCCGCTCGGGCGGGATCACCACCGCCTCGACCTGCGTCAACGCATGGCCATCGACCAGCGAGGGCCGGCCGGTGAGCTGGGCGAGTTCGCCCATGAAGCCGCCGGCGCCATGGGTGACGATATGCTGGCGGTGGCCGAGCTCGTCGCGCTCGGTTATCTCGACATCGCCGGAAGCGATCAGCGTCAGGCCATGGCCGCTCTCGCCGACCTTCGCCAGCGCCTCGCCGACCTGGTAGGTGCGGGCCTCCCCGAAGCGCCGCAGCCGCTCGATCTCGGCGCCCTCCAGGGTCGGGAACATCTGCTCGCGACGAGCGTCCATGATTGACGGGAGCGCAGTGGCCATGGCGCCCAAACTAGGCGCCCGCCCGCCCGATCGCCAGAGGGGCCCGGGAGGCGACGGCGCTACGTCTCGCCGCCTAGATGTTGAAGCCGCCGGTTGCTTCTAGCCGCTGGCCGGTAAGCCAGCGGGCGTCGTCGCTGCAGAGCAGGGTCACCAGGCCGCCGATATCGTGGGGCTCGGCCAGGCGCCCCATCGCCGTCTGGGCGACGATCATCTGCTGGAGCATGGGATTGTCGCGGATCGCGCCGCCGTTGAAATCGGTCGCCACGCCCCCTGGGGCCACGGTGTTGGAACGTATGCCGCGCGCGCCGTATTCCCTCGCCACATAGCGCGAGAACACCTCGACCGCGCCCTTGCAGGCGGCGTAGAGGCCATAGGCAGGCACGTTATAGCGATCGGCGGCCGCGGTGAGGAAGACGACGCCGCCACCATCGTTCATCATCCGCAGCGCTTTCTGGGTCAGAAACAGCACACCCTTGAAGTGCACGCCCACGAAGGCGTCGAAGTCGGCCTCGGTCAGAAGGTCGATCGGGATGGCCCCGCCGACGCCGGCGTTGTTGACCAGGAAATCAATGCGCTCGGCGCCGCCGAAAGAGTCGCGCAGGACGGCGCCGACCCGATCGATAAAGCCATCGATCGCCGGAGTATCCGCGAGATCGAAGCGCATGGCCGCCGCCCGGCCTCCGGCCCGGCGGATCTCGCCCGCCACGGCCTCGCCTTCGGCCTGGTTGGAATTGAACGTCAGCACGACGTCCATGCCGGCGCCGGCGAGGGAAAGGGCGATGTCCTTGCCGAGTCCGCGGTTGCCGCCGGTCACGAGCGCGATCTTCTTCGCCTTCTCAGGAGCCATCTCGCACCTCCTCTAGCCTGTCCGAGCTTCTACCGGGGCCAGATGATGGTGGGCGCGGCCCGTTGGCGTGGCTCCGGGATGGACGCCGGATATCCGACGCAGATCGCCGAAACCGGCGTCGCGTCTGGAGGAATCCCGAGTTCGGCCCCGACCTCCGGCGTCCGCAGCCACAGCATCGGCGCACCGACCCAGCACGCGCCCAGGCGCCGCGCGTGGGCTGACAGGATGAGCAACTGGCCCGCTCGGCAGCAGTCCTCGGTCGGACCGGAAATGATCACCACGGCGGGAGCATTCCAGAAGACCTTGAAATCCTCGCGCTCGGTCCAGGGCCAGTCGGCGCCTTCGGGTCGATGATCCCTGGCATGCTGCTTGGCCCGGGCGCCGTAACCGGCGATGCGATCGGCGCCCTCGAGGACATTGAATATCCACGGGACTTGTCCGGCGAAGGGGGGCGGGGCCTGGGCGGCGTCCGCGATGAGGTCGCCGATGAGATCGCGCGGCACCGCCTGAGCGGTGTAGTCGCGCACCGACCGGCGCGAATGGATCGCTTCGATGACATCCACTGACCGCCTCCTGGACGTCGAGACGACATCCTATCACTAATCAGGAAACGGAAGGCCGGGGAGAGGGCAATGAGGACAGGGATCTGGG
>Ga0302326_10012175_pt1 | contig 18388 bp, 15 predicted proteins | sample Palsa_T0_3_FD_202264 | JGI IMG/M metagenome (GOLD analysis project Ga0302326, IMG submission 202264) | Peat permafrost microbial communities from Stordalen Mire near Abisko, Sweden - Palsa_T0_3 | ecosystem: Environmental > Terrestrial > Soil > Palsa > Peat permafrost | place: Sweden: Abisko...
ACGCCATCGGCTTGGTGATCCGGAGGCTGCCGCAGCCATTGTACGGTACGGGCGCGGTGGCGCACTACGCCGAGATGGGGAACTTTGGCATGCGGGTAGTGATGAGCTACCAGCCGAATACCCTGGCACAGCAGTTTACGGTGGACGTGCTGTACGGGTGCGCGGTGCTCCAGAACAATTTCGGTGTGCAGGTGAACAGCTAGCTAGGGGCGGGGCCGGGCGCACCGGCCCCTACAAAGGGGAGCCATGGACTTACAGATTTATTACAGGAAAATTCGAGAGATCGAGAAGAGCCTGAGCGACCTGTCCGTTGTGATGGTTAGCCTGGATACTCCGGACGGCGGCCGGGAGGGAGTGCGTACCGAGGTTCCGAGGCGCACGGCCGCGAAGATGATCGTGGAGGGCTCCGCGCGCTTGGCGACGAGCGAGGAAGTCAGTGAGTTTCAGGAGCGGAAAGCGGAGGCCAAAAGCCGGGCGGATCAGCTTGCGGCGGCCTCGCGGATGCAATTTACAGTAGTTTCACAGAACGACCTGCGGAGGCTGAAGGGCGGCACGCGGTCGGGTGGAGAGTAGGACAAAAGTCAATGGCGCTGTTCACCGACGGCATATCGACGATTCAGGATCTGATAAACCAAGACAACTCCGTGCTGACAACGGCACAAACGGAGAACATCGACCTGACTCAGAAACTGGCGATCGCGCTGACAGAGCTGGGGATCGAAGTGATGGCGCTGTTACAGCCGGGCAACACTTGCGGCTGGGACGTCTGGCTGCCTCCCAGCCCGCAGTTGATCAACATCGTGGTCACGCCGCCGCTGCAGCTATGGCACGTGTTTCAGAGCCTGACGCTGGTTTACCAGGACGCCTACTACAACCAACTGAACGACCGCTATCAGGCCAAGCGAAACCAATTTCAGCAACTCGCCAAGTGGGCTATGCAGAAGCTCATCCAGAGCGGCCTTGGAATTGTATCGGACCCGCTGCCGGAGGCCGCCGCGCCGCAATTGACTGCGATCCCAGGCGGGCAACCGGCAGCGACTTATTATGCAAGTGTCTCGTGGCTGAATGTGGAAGGCGAGGAGGGACAGCCGGGCGACGCTGCCGCTTTGACGGTGGAGGCTGGAAACGTCCTGGTCGTACAGCCTCTCAGTCAACCTACAAACGCTGTGAGCTGGAATGTCTATGCAGGAACACTAGCCACGGTGTTAACACTTCAAAATTCGGCGCCTTTGGCGCTCGATCAAGTGTGGATTCAGGCAGCACCGGTCAGCCTCGGGGGGACAGCGCCGGGCACCGGGCAAGCGGCAAACTATACGCGCTCTCTCCCGCGCGTGATCCAGAGAGGTTAAAGAGATGGCATGGGTAGGCAGCACGGTTACTACGCAGGTGCTCGGGTTACTGAGCATGCCGCAAGGGCTGAACGCGTGCGTCGCGACCCTGGCACAGGCCCTCAACACCACCGCGACGCCACTGGCCGGGAGCCAGTTGTTGGCGCAGAATGTACCGATCGACCTGTCCGAACGCAGCACGGACGTGACCTATCCGGCGGTGAGCGTCTACTGCGACAAGATCGTGAACCAGCTCAAGGAGAAGTTCCGCGTGTTTTCCGGCATCGCTGTCATGACGATCGAGGTACGAGTATCGCAAGACAGACTGGAAGGGATCGAAGCACAGTCGCAGATGTATCTCGACGCGGTGACACAGGTGCTCGACCAGAATCGCGGAGACTGGGGAGAAGGCATGTTCTACGCGGGCGGATATGAGGCTGCCTTCGGGCAAGTGAAGCATGGCGGCCGGAACTTCATTCAAGTGGCGAAGGTCACTTTCGACGTGGGAGTGAGTAACTAACGTTATGGCATCGTACATTTCGTCGAATGCGAACCGGTTTTACGCTGGGCTGGAACAAGCCTACGGACAAGTGCCGGCGGTCACGTCGCTGAACCGATTTCCGGCGGTGAAGCTGACGGCTAAGAATCAGATCGAGAAGGCAGACCGGAAAGACAAGACGGGCAGTCGGACATTTGTCGGTCTGCCGGTGGGAATGCGATTGCAAACCACCTTCGATCTGACGACTTACATGACCAGCTGGGGGGGCCAGGGCTCGGGGCCGGCTTATGGGCCGCTGTTTCAAGCGAGCCTGGGAGCGCCTCCGGTGATGTACAACGGGGGGACGGCCGCGGCGGGTTCAAGCGGCACAACCCTGGCATTTGACGCTCCGCACGGCCTGAGTGTGGGCCAAGGCGTTTCCTGCAATGGGGAGATCCGGTTTGTAACGGCAATTGTCAGCACGGCCACGGTGCAGGTGAACGCGCCCTTCTCCACTGCGCCGGGAGCGGGGACCCAGATCTCGCCGAGTATTTCGTATTTTCCAGCCACTAACCTGCCGAGCCTCAGCCTGTTCGACTATTGGGACCCGGCTACAGCGGTACAGAGACTCCTATGTGGAGCGGCGGTGAACCAGATGTCAGTCACGGTGAATGGCGACTTTCACCAGTTTGGGTTCAACGGTATGGCGCAAGACCTGGTCGACAGCTCAAGTTTTGCGAGCGGGTCGGGGCAACTTACGGTCTTCCCGGCGGAGCCGGCGCTGGGGGCGTTCGATTATTCGATTGTGCCGGGCAATATGGGAGAGGCGTGGATGGGCAGCACGCCCAACCAGTTTTATACGATTACGAGTGGCTCGTTTCAATTGGACAACGGCCTTGACATGAGATCCAAGGAATTCGGCACAAATCTGCCGAGGGCGATCGCACCCGGTAAGAGATCGGTGACGGCGAATTTCAATCTATACGAGATGAATGACACCGCAACGCCAAGCTTGTACCAGGCGGCCAGGCAACAGTCTCCAGTCAGCGTGATGTTCCAGTTGGGCCAGCAGGCGGGACAGGTGATGGCCGTTTATCTGATGAGCATGGTACCGGTGGTGCCACAGTTCGATGACAGCGATAACATGCTGCAGTGGAAGTTTCAGAGCTCCCGAGCGCAGGGAACGACGGATAACGAAATCGTGGTGGCGTTCGGGTAGTCATGGTCGGCCTTATGGAATATACGAGTTATGAAGTCATAGATTCCAAGCTGGCGCCGGGGGTGAGTTACACGGTTGCCAAGATGTCATTCGGCCGGCGGGTGGAATTGACCCGCAGGATTCGGAAACTGGGGCTGCGGAAGGAGTTTCTGGAGGCCGGCGACAGTCCTGACGAAAAAATGGAAGCCGCTCTGCTGGCGTCCGAGATCGACCGTCTTTACCTGGTCTGGGGATTGAAGGAAGTGGCCGGTTTGGAACTGGACGGAATGCCGGCCACCCCGGATGCACTGGCCGGAAGCGGTCCCGAGGAGCTTTTCCGGGAGGCGCTGACGGCCATCAAGCAACAGTGCGGGCTGTCGGAATCCGAAAGAAAAAACTGATCGTCGCACTCCATTTTCAATTTTCCAACCAAGCCGGCTGGGAGTGCGAGACATGCCGTAAAGCCGGCCTGGAGATGAAGCGGCGCTGCGGCTGGATACCGCGTGCTCTGGAGACAGCGCCGCGCGTGATCTGGGCCAGGAATAGCGTCGCCACCATGGCCTGTCCGAAATCGTTTATTACGGCACAGAGCCTGGCATGGGTAGAGGAGTATTTAGTGCGGCGCAAGCTTGGACAAAGGGGTATAGAGGGGCTGGGAGCGCGGGAAGTGGAGGCGTTTCTGATTCTGGAGCATGAGCTTGCCGGGGCGCAACAGGCGCGGGAGCCCGCGCGAGGCAGACGTCAAGGGGCGTTCTAGCCGGGCGTCCCGCTCAGGAATTGAGGACCGCTCCCTGACGGTCGTGGTTCGCGGTCGGAAGTGCTTGCAAGCAAGCAAATCATATAACAGGACGCTAGCATGTCGAGCACATCACAACAGACCATTCTGAGCGCGTTCAATAATGCCGCCGGAAGTCAGGGGAGCGGAGGCGGCGCGGCCGGCACGGCGGGGGACCAGTCCACTTCCACCGATCAGGGCTTGACGGATGCCTTGACTCAGGCAACGCAAGTGATCGACGCGCAGACGGACGCAACCTCCGCGAACACGGACGCGCTGGGTGTCGAGACGCAGACGAAGAGCAGCGGCAGCAGCGGCGGCTCAGCGGCGTCAGACGCAGTGAGCACGGCGAGCTCGGTTTTGGGCGGTGGTCTGAGCCTGCTACCCCTGATATCCATCTTCACGAGTCTCTTTGGCGGCGGTCAGTCGCAACAGCCGGCGCCGCTGGTGCCCTATTCAATGCCTCCGGCGCTGAACCTGCAGACCACCACTAACGACCAGGACGTGACCTATGGAGAGAACGGGCTACCCAAGACCGCCAGTCCATCAAGCACTAATCAACCGGCCGCCAATCAACAGCCAGCCAGTCAACCGGCCAGCAGCGGAGCCAGCTCGACGCAGCAGATTACCGTCCAAGTACAAGCGATGGATAGCCAGTCGTTTCTCGACCATAGCGACGACATTGCGCAAGCCGTGCGGCAAGCGATGCTGAATATGAGTTCCCTAAACGACGTAGTGAACGATCTCTAACCGTTATGTTTCCGACGCTAAAAACCGGCGCGGTCATGCAATATCCGGGCAAGCGGGTATTGCAATTCAGCACGGACGTAGTCCGTTTCCTGGATGGCACGGAGCAACGGTACAGAGACTACGCCGCGGTGCTGCATAGGTGGACCATCAAGCTGGACTTGCTGGACGAGTCCGAGCTTGCCGCGTACGATCAATTCTTCGTATCTAACCAGGGCTCGTTCGGAACCTTCTCATTCACAGACCCGTGGGACGGCACAGTGTATGCGAACTGCAGCCTGGCCGCGGATACATTTGCATTCACAGTGACGGGCGAGATGAGAGGCGCGACCACTGTCACCGTTTGCGAGAACAGGACTTGATATGCTCTATTTCCCGCAACTCTCAACAGGAGCCACCGGCCAATTTCCGATTCAGAAGAAGCTGACGGCGAGGACCATAGTGAATCAGAGCGTCCAGGATTATGAAATCAAACTGGCCGACCCGGGAGCAGCGACCACGGAGTGGCAGATATCCTTCGCGGAGCTGAACGATCAGGAACTGGCCGCGCTCGAGGTGCTTTTTGCGGCGACGGAGGGGCGACTGACACCTTTCACATTTGTAGATCCCACCGACAACCTGCTGGCGTGGAGCGAAGCGCTGAACCAGGCCATATGGCAGGCAGACCCTCTGTTGACGCTCACGGCAAACATTGCGGATCCGCTGGGAGGCACCAGGGCATTTCAAGTGAGTAACGCGGGTCTGGCCACGCAGATTCTGCAGCAAGCGATCGCCGCCCCAGCCTCGTTGGAGTACTGCTTGAGCGTTTACGTGCGCAGCGACCAGAGCGCGCAGGTGTGGCTGGTGCAAGGCTCGCAAACGAATGCGTATACGATCTCGCCGGAGTGGACCCGGCTGGCGTCGGCAGGGCAGCAGTCCAACGAAGACGAGACGATCAGCTTCGGCGTTGCGCTGAATCCAGGCAGCACGGTGGACGTGTTCGGGATGCAAGTGGAGGCGCAGCCTGCCGCCTCCCTTTACAAGCAGACGGCCGAGACAGGCGGCGTCTACCCCAACGCGCGGTTCCGGGACGATGTTATGACTATCACGACGGTGGGTCCTAATCGTAACTCCTGCGAGATGAATATCATCAATGTTGAGCATCTATGATCTGAAGGAGCAGGCGGTTACCGACACACCGCTACTGCTGTTCGACTGCCTGCTGCCAAACGGGCAGGCGGAATCCTGGAGCACGCACCAGGTGACTTACAACGGAAACACGTATGCGCCGCGAGTGATGAAGCACAACCTGTTAGAGGTGCAGACATCGTCAGATCAGGGGATGGACGTGATTCCCCGAGTCTCGCTAGGGCTGGCCAACGCCGATTCGTACTTTTCGGAATTGGAGCTGGAGGTGGGCTGGAAGGGCTCCACGCTGACGGTGACATTTCTCTTCTACGATCTGCTGACGAATTTGCCGACGTCGGACGCGGCGGTCATGTTTCAAGGCATCGTCAACCCGCCGGACCAGAGCACGGAATCACTTTTTACTCTCTCGGCGATCAACCTGATGAACATGCAGAGAGTGTTGCTGCCGCCAGTGCGGATTCAGCGACGCTGTCCGTGGCTGTTTCCGTCGAACGCGGCGCAGAGGCAGGAAGCGGTATCGGGTGGAAGCAGCGGGCAGTACTCGCAGTTTTACAATTGCGGCTATTCGCCGGACATGCCGGGCGGCGTGGGGAGCATGATCGGGGGAGTGCCTTACACCTCCTGCGCATACACGCGGACAGACTGTGAGGCCCGAGGGATGTTCAACGGCGAGATGCGATTCGGCGGCCTTGAATTTGTGCCCTCGTCGATCCTGGTGCGAAGTTACGGCCAGGCAGCGCGATATTACGCGCCAGTGATAGACAACACGGCGGAATACAACGACTTTGTTCCGCTGTTATATGGCACGGCATGGTATTACCCGCCGATCGTATTCTCGAGGAATGACGGCAACCTGACTTACCTGGAAGTATTGCTCGGGATGGGGCCCATCCAGGACGTGCAAACGGTGCTGGTGAATAACATCGCTATCCCGTTGGGGCAAGCCGGCCAGAACATGACATCCACGGGCTGGTACAACGTGATCACTCTGGGCAGCCGGAGCGGCGCCTTCGACCCGTACTTCACCGACGCGTCGGGCAACCCGGCCGGCGACCCGTACGGCAGCATGGGGTACCTTGCGGTGGTGGTGCCCAATCAGCTCAACAACGGACAATCGCTGCCGGTCGTGCAGGTGCTGGCGGATGGCTTGCGGTTGCCGACTTACGCAGCGGACGGCAGCTTTCTAGCACAGGTGTTTACCGCGAATCCGGCGTGGATCCTGCTGGACATTCTGCAGCGGAGCGGATGGAGCACCGCCAACGTCGACCTCACAACTTTCGCGGCGACGGCGGCATTCTGCGATCAGCAGATCCAGACGCAGGATCTTAACGGGAACAACATCATGATCCCGCGATTTCAGTGCAACCTGTTCTTACAGAGCCGGCGCAACGCGGGAGACGTGATACGCGGCATTCGGAACACGGCGCGCCTGATATTTACTTACGAAACGGGCGGCTTGTTGCAACTGGAGGTGGAGAATTCGATCGCGCTGCAGCAACCGGCGCTGCCGGCATGGAGCAACAGCACGGAGACGCTGCTCGGGGGATGGCCGGCCTATGAATTCAGCGACGGATCAACCGGCGTCGCGAACATTTTGCGGAAGCCTAACGGCTCATCCAGCGTGCAAATGTCTTCGCGGAGCATCGCGGACTCGCCGAATCAACTGACGGTGGAGTTTCAAGACGCATTCAACGAATATCAGCAGGACAGCCTGGTGATGGTGGATGTAGACGACATAGCGTTGATCGGGCAAATAGTCACCACTACACTAAACACCCTGGGAATTCCGAACTACGATCAGGCGGCGCGCATCCTGCAATTCACGTTGGATAAGTCGATCCAAGGTAACACGTACATCTCTTTCGACACCAGTGTGGTAGCACTGGGGTTGCGGCCGGGCGACATCATCACCGTAACCTATCTTAAGGAAGGCTTTCAACGACAGCCATTCCGGGTTACTAAGATGGCGCCGGGTGCTAACTACCGGATCACCACGATAACGGCGCAGATTTATCAGGACGACTGGTATGAGGATACGAACGGGCAAATCCCGGGCGACACCGGAGCAAACCGGCAACCCAATGCGGGCGTGGGAGTGCCGCGTCCGTTGCTCGGAAACACGATTGACTCAAGCGGCGATTACCAGTACCAGATCGTGGAGAGCTCCGACAACACCAGCGATGGCGGAGTATCCGAAGAGCTAACCGTTGGCTTTCTAGTTCCGGCGACTATCTCGCCGGGCGGGCCGAACATACCGCTGGTCAGCCTGGCCGCGACCATCGGCGCCGGAGGAACGCTGGCGGGCGATCAAATCCTGTACTACGCGGTGAGCGCGCTCGACTCGGCGGGGAACGAGAGTACGCTATCGTTTGTCATATTCGCAAGCATCCCGTCCGGATCGAATACGAATAGCGTGACCCTTACGGGATTGAGCTTCTCATCCCACGTGACAGGCTTCAACGTGTACCGGGGCGCGAACCCATCTCAGATGTACCGGATCGCGACGAACCAGACACCGGCCGCCAGCTTTACCGATACGGGATTCCCGGCGCAGATAGTGGCGTATCCGGATCCCAACTTCGATCATGCCAATTTTTACTGGCGGTTGGAGCTGCAACCGGAATATTCGGCGACTATCGTTTCGGCGAACACCGTGGGGAACACGACGGCGGAGATGGGTAATGTCGCTTATGCGGGCATGATAGTGCGGATCGTAGACGGAACCGGGGCGGATCAGGAGTACAGCATCGCGTCTAATACGGTGACCACGCTGACGCTTACGCAACCTTGGGCCGTGCAGCCGGATGCGACGAGCTTATTTGTCGTGGCGGAGTCGGGATGGCACTTTGCGGCGGCCGCCAAGACCAGCCCGGTGCAGTTCGAGGTTCCCAACGAAACGGGGGTCACTCTGCACATCCAGGGCAGGGCCGCGAATGCGAACGATCTGGAGGGGCCGCCGTTACTATCGACGCTGACCCGGTGGATGATAGGCGGTGGAGGGTTGGGCGACCTTGATCCACCGCCGCAGCCGCTGTTCGGTCTGGCGGCCTCATCCTCTCAAGGCGGGACGGTGGTCATCAGTGGGGTGTCATTCCCGGAGCTGACCAACACAACCAGCGTCACGGCGGGCACGCTGACACTCTATTATTGGAACGAGTTGGCGGGGAACACTCAGTTTGTTCTGGCAGCGGCAATGGCCGCGACCGACACAACTCTAACTCTGACGCAGGCGGGTCCGGCGACGGCGGGCTCGTTCATTCAGATCGAGGCGGAAGTCCTCGAGGTGACGGCGCCGCAGAACGGCGGCCTCGAATACCAGGTGACGCGCGGAATGCAGGGCACCACACTGGCCGCGTATCCGGAACAGACTCCGGTGTACCACTTATTGAGCATAGTCACGGTAGTGCCTTTTCCGCTGGATTTCTTCGGCAGCCCATTGAGCGGGATGTGGAGCTATCCGGTGCAGCTGCCGAACGTCCGCGTAGCTAGTGCGGAATTGTTCGTCACGAACAGCAGAGGCAACAGCCCGATGGCGTCCGCAAACCTGACACAGTCAGTGGATTATGGGCTGCGGACGCTCTCGGGCGGGCAGTTCTCGATACAAGTGCAGGGATTTCTGGCGGTGGATAGCGATCCGTCGCCGAATGTGGTGGTGGAAGCGGCGCATGCGGTGTCGGATGTATCCGCGGTGGTGAAGCAAGCACCCCTAGGAAGTCCCATTGTAATGATTTTGAGCCAGAACGGAGCGCCGTATTGCACTCTCACGATTCCGGACGGCGCTACGAGTTCGCTGGCGTTCGACGGTTTTGGGATGCCTCTGCAGGAGCAAGCCCAACTAAGCCTGGCAATAACGGCAGTGGGGGAGACGAGTCCAGGGCAAGACCTGACCGTTCTTATACGACTGTAACAGGACGCTAACACATGATTCTCCAGAAGCTCACTCCTAACGAGGACTTACAGTGTTATTTTTATGAACCTTCGGCGGTAGCCGCACTGAGTCAGACAAGTCCGAGCGGCTTTACCGTTTCGGGCAGTTGGCGCGAGCAGAGCGACTGGGCGGTGGTGGAGTGGAACCGCGACAACGTTTTCGAACATCCAGTCTTGCGAAACCTGCCGGACGCCGACTTAAGCGGCTTGCAGCTTTCCTACCAGGAGACGCGGACCAACTGCATACCGCTCGATTCGGTCCTGTATGCGACAGTTCCGTGGCCTTATCTGCGGGTATGGGCCGATCCGGGCACCGGAGAGCAAGTTTACGAGATCCCCCTGCAGCCATATGCGACCGCAGTGGCCGGGAGTTATGTGGCGGCATCAGCCACGTTCGAGCTGCAAGGTGCGCCCACGGGCAACGACTATATAGAGCTGGCGTGGGATGAAGAGCATTACACATACCAGCTCAGCGGCTCAGACACACTGGCATCGGCAGCGGCGGCGGTGGCCAACAGCATCAACGCCTTCTCTCAAACCATGCAGGCGGCGGCGAGCGGGGCTCAGATCACATTGACGTTGACCAGCAGCACGACGGGAGAGAACGGCAACCGCATCGGCGTGTATGGAAATGTCTTCGGCGCCCAGACGGAGAGCTGGCAGCCAGTGTCGCAGTTACTCGGCGGCGGCGCATCGCCGAGCCAGTGGCAAATCAGTCTGAATTTCACCTCCATAAACGGATTGAACGCCGCGGGCGCCACCGTTCCCGTGCCGATGAATGCGGTTCGCAAATTGCGCTGGACGTGGGCAGCGGACCTGCAGCCGGGCGACTTCGTACGCAGCGAGTTTTCGGTCATACTATCGAATTGGACAGTGACCGGCGCGAATCGGGTTTACGAGGTAGCGGGGGTCGGAAGCTGGCGCGTGGAGGACGACGATTCGTCGTTGACTTATACAGGGCAATGGACGCGGGAGGTTGGCAACTACTCGGGCGGGTCGATCAGTTACGCAACAATACCGGGCGCAAGTGTAAGTCACTCGTATCAAGCGCCGCATAGTCACACCCTATACTTAGGAACGCGGATGGCGGCGGCCTGCGCCCAGATATCCGTCCAGATAGATCAAGATCCGGCGCTGACAGTAGATCTGCAACTTTCCGGGGAAGATGTGCTGTTGCGATGGGACCTGGGAATACTGGCTGCACAAGTCGTACATACAGTGACGGTCACGCATACGGGGGTTGCGGGAGCGTATTTCTATTTCGATTTTCTGGAAGTGGCGATCCCGACTGAGAACCTGCCCACGTTTACGCCGAACACAGAGACCACTCTGGCAACTGACTGGGACACACTGCACTCACAGGCGCTGGCTCCGGAGCGGACGGCGTGGCTGATCCAGGCGCTGGGTTTCACGGGCAGGTGCAATCACTATGCGGGCGCGCTCTGGTTTTACGAATTGTACTGCCCGGGACAGGTGTACGCGACAGGAACGATTACGTTTTCAGGCACCGCGCAATTCGGAAAGACGACGGAAATCTCGCTGGGGCCGACGTTGCTCACACATCTGAATCTGATTGGCGATACGCCGGTAAGCCTGGCGCTGGCGTTCGAACTACTGGTCAATGAGGGTTCGACGGGCGTGTGGGCGCAGGCCCACAATGGGGTGCTGACGATCACCGCGCGCGCCATGGGCAGCGCCGGCAACGGTCTCATGTTGGTGGCCGATACGGGCGGCAGCACGACGCTGCAGGCCCAAACCAGCGGCGCGTTGGCGGGCGGCGTGGATGCAAGTTGGCTGACAGATCCAACCGCGACACCGCTGATCAATCGGGCCGCGCGAGACTGGAGCAAGAGCTTCTACACCGCGCTCAAGGGCTACGGTATCGCCGTGACCGCATCGTTCAGCACAGAACTCGGAAACGGGGATCCGTCGGTGGCGGCAGGCATCGCGCAGCGTTACCCGAATGGGAGCCCGGCCATGGTGAACACACCGGCATTACAGACGAATTTCTCGCCGACGAGCCTGGCGTTCTGGCAGCAGGTTTATCTGGACATGGCAAACGTGATGGAGCAGGCCGGGGTGCAGCCGTATTTGCAGTTCGGCGAGGTTCAATGGTGGTACTTCTGCCCACCAGCGGATCCGGCAGCGGGGAACTGGACGCCGATTCCGAATGGCGGCATGCCGTTCTACGACATCTACACGACCAGCACGTTCCAATCGCAATACGGGCGCCCAATGCACGTCTTCACGGACCCAGGCAACGACCCGACTCCATACCCGCAAGAGTCGGCGTTCCTGCCCGGGTTGATTGGGAAATTCACGGCCGCGATTATGGCATTCGTGCGCGAGACCCAGGCGAATACACTGTTTGAGGTGCTGTATCCGCCGGACACTAACAACGCGCCGCTGACCCAGGTGATTAACCTGCCGGCCACGTGGATACCGGCGAACCTCGATTGTTTCAAGACCGAGAACTTCACCTATACTGGGGACCGGAACCTGAACCAGGCGCAGACTTCAATCGATCTGCCCATAGGATTGGGTTTCACTCAGGGGAACAGCGCGCACCTGGTGGGAATCAGCGACTACACCACGCCGTGGGCAAAAGAGGTCGCGCTTGCGGAGGGTCAGAAGTTGGGGTCGGTAGTGCTGTTCGCGCTGGATCAGTGCTGCCTGATCGGATACGGTCTGCCGCTGTTGGGGAGATCGGGACACAGCTTGTTTATGGGGGCTTGAGTCAGTCAGTGGCTGCCCTTTAGACCCAGCGCGTCCGCTCGCTCCTGCATGGCCTTCACGCAGAAGTCGATGTGCTCGTCGAGATCGACACCCAAATCGCGCGCGCCATCCAGGATATCCTGGCGGTTCACCGAACGGGCGAAGGCCTTGTCCTTCATTTTTTTGCGCACGGACGCGGTATCCACTTCGAAAACACTGCGGTGCGGCTTAACGTAGGACACGGCGGTGATGAAGCCGGCCAGCTCATCGCACGCGTACAGCGCTTTCTCGAGCGGTGACTCGCGGGGCACGCCGCTGAAGTTGGCATGCGAGAGGATGGCGCGACGGATTTCATGGGTCACGCCGCGCTCCGCCAGAATGGCCTCACCCTGCATCGGGTGGTCCGGCAACTGCGGATGGATCTCCCAGTCGAAATCGTGGAGCAGGGCGGTCACGGACCATAGTTCCTGGTCGTGGCCAAACTTGCGGGCGTATGCCGCCACGCAGGCCTCCACGGCCAGCGCGTGCTTGCGCAAGCTTTCCGACTTCGTGAATTCGTGTAAAATTTCCAGTGCCTGTTCACGGTTCATTCCACATATGATAACCGCTGCGATAGGCGCGGGCGTAGGCTGCAAGGCACGCATCAGTGTCTCATTGCCGCAAGCTCGTTCCCACGCATTCGTATTCGGGGCATATTGCGGGAATCCGCCCGGGCGCGGGCGCACATCTACATTAGCGGGAACGTCTCGATGCCGAGGAGGGAGCCGACGACTGGTCCCCTGGGTTATCAAGATAGCGCGACCACGTTATTGGCACGTTATTCGGTGGTCCGGTGCATCGCCCTGGACGGAAGTGATTACCTACAAGGATCTAATCTAAGCACCTGCAGAAATTGCCGCACAACGCAACGCATGTGCGACTGCCGCCAGTCGGGTCAGCCCGATCGGCACCGGCTTACGCCCCGGCAGAAGCCGCAGCCGGTCAGCGACGAACAACTGACGCAATGCGCAACTCGGTTTCGACGATCAGGCGGGACCACAGCGAATCCGGATTCGGGTCGAACACCGCTTGGGCGTCGCCCGGAAAAATGTACCAGGCACCCAAGTCAACCTCATTCTCCAGTTGTTCCATGGTCCACCCGGAGTAGCCGAGGTAGACATGCACGGTATTGGTCTCAGGCGGCGAGGCGAGCGTCTTTTGCAAAAGCTCCTTGCTGGAAACCAGACAGATATCTCCGAATACCCGTTTGGCGTCTTCCAGTTTGGCGCGCGACCGTAACAGCGCCAGCACATCCGTCCGGCCCACAGGACCTCCGGCATAGATCGGATCCGATCGGTCCTTGGCGCCATCCACATCGTCGAACACGCGCGAAATCGGGACTTTTGAGCGCCGATTGAGGATCAGGCCCACTACGCCTTCATCGTCGTATTGAACCAGCAAAACAACGGTCTTGGCGAAGTTGGGATCCGGCAGATCGCGGCTCGCCACCAGCATCTTGCCGGCACCTAGATCGGACGGCTGCATGGATTGAGCGGCAGCCGCTTGCACGGCGAATTCCGAAAGCAACACCGCAGCCGCAATCGAAAGCAGTCGCATTCTTTAATTCTACGCCCGACAAAGCTGAATGGCGTATGCGCCCAGGCTGGCAACGCGTCGCCGGGCCATCCTCTCAAGAATATAATGGACTATTCTATGTGGAACGATCTTCGCTTCGCTTTAAGAACGCTGCGGCGCTCGCAGGGATTCACATTGCTCGCGGTTCTGTCCCTGGCACTCGGGATCGGGGCCAATACCGCCATATTTTCTCTCGTATATCAAGTAGCGCTGCGTTCGCTTCCTGTGAGCGATCCGGGCTCCTTGTTTTCGCTTGCAACCGACGACTACGACTTTGGGACCACCCGCCGCGATAACAACCAGAGTGTGTTCTCCTATCCGATGTATGAAGCCCTCCGCGATCACAACGAGTCGTTCACTGGAGTCATCGCGCGGGTCAGCTTCCCGGCGACTCTGGCTTATGGGGGCGACGCTAAGCAAGCCACCGCCGAGGTGGTCAGCGGCAATTTCTTCGAGGTACTGGGAGTGAGGCCCGCGCTCGGGCGGCTCTTGATTCCGTCCGACGACGCCGCACCGGGCCAGAATCCCACCATCGTCCTCAGCTACGCCTACTGGACGGTCCATCTCGGCGCGAATCCGAAGATCTTGAACAGCCAAATATCGATGAACGGCCAACCTGTGCTGGTCGCCGGTGTTGCACCGCGCGGTTTCCGCGGTCTCCTTAGTGGAAGCGATCCCGACTTTTTTGCGCCGATCTCGATGATGCGCATGATCTCTCCTGGCTGGCAGAGGAACAGTCAGGTGGATTTCTATTGGCTCAGCCTGGTGGGACGGCTCCGGCCCGGCGTCAGCCGCCCGCGGGCGGACGCGATGCTGTTGCCGCTCTACCGCGCCGTGCTCCAGGATGAACTGCCGCGGATGGAAGGCGCCGACCAGAACGCGCGCAAAAGGATTCTGGCTAAGTCCCTGACCCTTAAACCGGCCGCGCAGGGGCTGAATGAATTACGCGCGCAGTGGCAGACGCCGCTGATGGTCCTCACGGTGATGGTTGGGCTGGTGTTGTTGATCGCTTGCGTCAACGTGGCCAACTTACTCGTGGCACGGGCCACCGCTAGACAACGGGAAATCGCCATCCGGCTAGCCGTGGGCGCGACCCGCCGGCAACTGGTCAGGCAATTGATGGTGGAGAGCGGGCTCCTAGCGGCGGCCGGCGGATTACTCGGCCTGTTTTTGTCTGAGATTTTGACCGCCGGTCTGTTGAGTATGCTGCCGACCGACGCGACGGGCGGCTGGCTGACTCCGCAGTTGGACCTTCGTCTGCTCTGCTATACCGTGGCGCTGTCGCTCGCAACCGGATTGCTGTTCGGCCTCGCTCCCGCTTTGCAGGCATTGAGGTGCGGCGTCGCGCCGGCGCTCAAGGCACAAACCGCGGGCATGAGCGCCAGCGGCTCTCAGTCGCGCACCCGGCAGGGTCTGATCGTCGCTCAGATCTGTATCTCTCTGCTGCTACTGATCGGGGCGGGTCTGTTTACGCGATCGCTGCTGAATCTGACTCGCAGCGATCCAGGGTTCCGGACAAACCACTTAGTTACGTTCACCATCGATCCGAGCCTCAGTGGTTATACGCTCGAGCACAGACTCGCACTGTTTCGCGCCTTGCAGGAGAAGCTGAACAGCCTACCCGGCGTGAAGTCGACGGCTAGAGCGATGCTTGCTCCACTTGCCGGATCTAACTGGGGTGATGGCATTAAGGCTCCCGGAACGCGTAAGGCTAGTGACAAGTATGTAGATTGCGGGGCGAATTCGACCGGTCCCGGTTACTTCAGTACGCTTGGGATTCCACTGCTGGCAGGGCGGGAGTTCAACGACAACGACAACGCGGCTTCGGCGAAGGTCGCGATCATTAATGAGACATTCGCACGATTTCTTTTTGAAAACGGAGACCCGATCGGACATCATATCCGGATCGGGTCCAATGATTCCGATGCGCAGATTGTAGGCGTGGTCAAAGATTCTCGCTTCAGCGGACTGCGGGAGAAACCGGCGCACTTTCTGTATGTGCCATTCGAACAGGAGGGAGACGAGTTTACCCGGCAATCCGCCTTTTTCGTGCAGACCCAAGGCGATGAAAGGAGTGTCATGACGGCTGTGCGCGCGGCCGTGAAGCAGTTGGATCGCAACCTTCCGATCGAGCGGCTCACTATGATGAAATCGACGATAGACGATTCCATCTATACAGACCGGTTGATGGCCACCCTGGCAATCGCATTCGGAGTGTTGGCGGCGACCCTGGCGGCAGTGGGACTGTATGGAACCGTTTCGTACGCGGTGGCGCGGCGGACGCGCGAGTTCGGCATACGGCTGGTGTTGGGAGCGGCTCCGGAAAGCCTGCTCCTATCGGTGATGGGCGAAACGGGATGGCTGATCGTGATTGGAGTTGCCGTGGGCCTGCCTGCCAGTATGGCGCTTGCGCGCCTTGCGGAATCGCAGTTCTATGGTATCGGCGCGCACGACCCGTGGGCGATCGGCGGGGCCACTTTGCTGATTGTGGTGGTGGGATTGCTGGCTGGGTTAGCGCCCGCCATACGGGCGATGCGCATTGAGCCGGTGCGCGCGCTGCGATACGAATAAGGATAGCAATTCACAATTTTTAAACTCGACCAATACGAATGGCGCATCCGCCGGCCGAGATCGGCGGTGATACCGCCGGGGAACTATTCTACGCTGTGCCGGCAAGGATACCAGCCAGCTCGAATTGCGTTTTTTCACGTCCGTTGGGCGCCCCGCATGGGCTGGTTCTGCGGCTCGGATCATTCGAAGGAGTGACGATTCGGCTTGCCGCGGAACGACAAACTGGCCGTCGCGACATTATTTCAAGGTGGACATACTGTGACACGATCCAAAGGTGAGCTTACACTGAGAAGTATGCCGCGCTGGAACATCTCCCCTGGCAGCAGGCTGCTGGCCGACGTCTCATTGTGGTCCGCCGACCTTGGTAATCTGCAAAGCGCGGTCGAACGGCTATCGCCTTACGCGGACTCGTTCCACCTGGATGTTGCCGATGCGCATTTTGCAGGCGATCTGCTTTTCTTTCCGGATCTGGTGGCTGCTTTGCGGCCGCACACCGAACTTCCTTTTCATGTGCATCTGATGGTGGAGGAGCCGTCGAAGATGGTGGATCGGTTTGCCGAGGCAGGCGCCAACCTGATCACCGTCCACTGCGAACTGCCAGAAGCGGAAGTCAGCTGCGCAATCGGCCGCATACGGTATTTGGGCATCGCAGCGGGGATAGCGGTCCGCTTGGAGACACCGGTCGAGGCGGTGGCTGGTTATGTGGAGTTGCTGGACGCTGTCCTCCTTTTGGGCACCGAACTGGGCGTGAAGGGTAAGGACCTTTCGCCGGACGCATGCAGCCGGATCGCCCGGCTTTCGAGTCTGTTGCAACGGTCCTCGCAGCGTGCGCGCGTCGTCATCATTGCCGATGGCGGAATTCGAAAGAACACTGTACCGCTACTGCGCGAGGCCGGGGCCGACGCCATCGTGCCCGGTTCGCTGGTGTTTCAGGCCGGCGATGCGGCGAGTATCTTCGACTGGATTCATTCCCTGGGAGTCACAACGTAGGGCTGCGAAATCAGCACCAGCCTTTCCCGGTCTACTGTAAAGATGTAGTCGTATCGCCGCATACCGGCCGCATCGGGCTTCAGTGGCATCGAGGCGAGCCGGTCCAGTTCGATAGTGTTATCCCGATAAAGCAGGTGTGTGACGAAGACAATCGCCCAACCGCCGTTCGGTACGCGATCAAAAGGATCTGTAAGGAAGAGCATGCGGGCTCCCCTTCTTGGCTCGGGGAGTGCGGTCCTGAGCTGAATGATTACGGAGTTGATCTGACCGGCTTGTATGTCCGTCACGGTTAACTTGTCCGCACCTTGCGAGTAGAACAGCGATGCCATGGCGAAGATGAGAAGCAGAAACGCCAGTGCCGGGGGTATTCTGAATATGCGTGAGCTAAATAGATCGCGTCCCTTGACCAATACGATCGCCAAGCACATTGCCAAACCTACCAGTGGGATGTAGATAGCATAGATGCCTCGCGGCCGTATGAAGGCGACTGGCAGTACGCCAATCAGCCAAAAGAGCACCGAAAACCTAAAAGAGGCAGACTTCAAGCACCACGCTACCGATAGCACTACGAGTAAGAAGAGAACTAAGTTACGATCGCGCAGCACGCTCGTGCCGTAAGTAAAGAATACTTCATTCAGGTCATGCTGCAGGCTATGGATATAGGAAGTAGGGCTGACAACAGTCACGTATCCAGGAGGGCGGCCGATTCCGTTGGCTCCGTATACCTTGCCCCATACGAACGCCAAGTTGATGACGAGGCCCCAGCACATGAGGCGTCCGTTTCCGGCAAGCCACGATATCAATTGGCGTGGCCGACGCGAGGGCGGAGGATAGTAGAGTGCCTCGTATACTCCAATCAAGACAGGCAGTGTTACTGCGATCTCTTTTGCATTCAAGGCGCAAATGAGGAGGCTCAG